>Ga0307408_100001675_pt1 | contig 16294 bp, 18 predicted proteins | sample 322Cmetagenome_FD_202116 | JGI IMG/M metagenome (GOLD analysis project Ga0307408, IMG submission 202116) | Maize rhizosphere microbial communities from greenhouse at UC Davis, California, United States - 322HYB-C-3 | ecosystem: Host-associated > Plants > Roots > Rhizosphere > Soil | place...
CTGCGGAATCATTTAATGCAAAGATAAAAGCACTAAGATCTCAATTCAGAGGCGTTAGAAACGTGAGCTTTTTCTTGTACAGGCTTGCTAAGATTTATGCGTAGTCCCCAACTTTTTTGCTTGATCCGAATTAAAGAAAGAGTGTAATAGGCAAAGGCAAATTTTTTCGCAGTTGTTAATTGAAAGTCCCGTTTTTAAACATTATCTCCGAGGAGGAAATAGTTTAGGTGAAAACCCTGACTTCAAAAAAATTTTAGGATCGCAAGAATATTTACGTATTACGCGGGAATCCTTCTCTAGGGTTGATATTCTGAAAATGTCAAAACAGCTAAAACACGAAGGTGTGGTTAATCGGAATCAATTTTAAGAGTAAAATCTGGAGTTGCGGAGTTACCGTCAAAGGCTGTACGTAATCGACATAATTTTATTATCTAATAAATCTGTGGTCTCTATCTCGGATGCCTACACTATATCCAGAAAAGTCTTATATGATTATTCTATCCGCTCGTCTTAATATTATCCAAACTGCAAAGAACTTGAAATAATAAGGCTTCGTCGATATGACGAAGCCTTACATAATCTTTTTAAAGTTTCTGGGTAATCTTAGGTAGTACCCTTATTTTTTCTTCTGGCGGAGAGCGAGGGATTCGAACCCCCGGACCTATTACAGTCAACAGTTTTCAAGACTGCCGCAATCGACCACTCTGCCAGCTCTCCGAGGGCAAAAGTACAAAAAAGAGCCTCTCCTCCAAATTAAAAGAGCTTTTTTGTCAGCTTCAATGGCCATTCCTGAACTAAGGCCTTTAGAATCAGAAACAAAAAATAATTAAAAGAATGCAAATAGCGTATGTTTTGCTAATGCGGTGGGGGGATTTGAGACCGAGATTGAAATGAAAGACTATATTTAGAGCTCCGTTGGGTCAGAAATGTAGATGGTGGGGTTCGAAATTTCCATGATCCTGTCCGGTTTTGCTAGTTCCGTAAAGCCAAATTGACGGTAAAGCTCCTGGGCATCCGCCGTGGCAAGCATCCAGCGTCTAAGCCCCTGTAAAGAAGAGTGTTCCTTAATAAACTCCATAAGTTTTTTAGCTACACCTCTTTTTCGGTAGGCTGGGATGATGAAAACATCGGCTAAATAAGCGAAAGTGGCGTAATCGGAAATGACCCGGGCAAAACCAATTTGTTTTTCATTCACATAAACCCCGAAACACAATGAGTTTTCAATAGATCGCTGGACGGTTTCTAAGGGAATGTTCTTTGCCCAGTAAGAATATCCGCTTAAAAACTTATGAATCAGAGGTATGTTTAGTTTGGATTTATCAGTAGAAATCAGGAGCTCAGCCATTGTTGTTTCAATTTATTCATACAAATGACCCGTTCTCAACCACAATAGTATCGAGTCATTTGCATGAAGGCATTTACAATTAGTTTCTCATGTTGATATATTGTAAAGGCTGCCCAAAATCTTCTTTGCGGCACAATGCTATAACAGCCTGTAGATCGTCTATCTTTTTAGCTTGCACCCTTACCTGGTCGTCCATAATAGATGCCTGAACCTTTAATCCGCTATCCTTAATGGCTTTAACGATCTTTTTGGCAGCTTCTTTATCAATTCCCTCTTTAATTTTGATCTCTTTACGAAGCATATTGCCTGATGCAGCTTCTTCCTTACCCATGTCAAGCGCTTTGGGGTCGAGGCTTTGTTTAACCATTCTGGAAATGATAGCATCTTGGATGGCCTTCAGTCGCATATCGTCTTCGGTGACAATAGTTATGGAATTTGTTTTTTTGTCGAGCTCAACCGTGCTTTTCGAATTGTTAAAGTCATAACGGTTAAGTATCTCTTTTTTAGCGTTATTAATGGCGTTATCTAACGTCTGCGCGTCTATTTTGCTTACAATGTCAAATGATGGCATATTTCAGTTTTTTGAAGTTTTAAAAATATGTCGTTACATTTAATAATAAAACAAATTTGCGTACAAAAGTATTTTATCAAATAAAGAAAGTATGAGGACTAAGAAATCCGGATCGGGTAAGTCTGCAAAGAAAAGTGTTAAAAAGGCAGAGCGCAAAGAACTTCAAAGTGGACTCACCACCAAGTTTTTAGAGGTAGTGGATGCATTGGGCCATGATGCCGAACGCATTCTCAAGGATATTAAAAAAATAAGCAAACAACTGGCTTTAAAGCTTTCTGAAAAGGCGGAAAAATCCAAGAAAGCAGATAAAAGGATTTCAGGTAAGAAATTAGCAGCAGATAAAGCTGAGATAAAGCCGCTTAAAAAAGCAACGGCCAGAGCCAGGGCCGAAAAGGTGGTAGCTAAGGTTGTTGCACGCAAACCCCGAAGTTTAAAAGCTACCGCGGCTACGGTTCTAACTACTGTGCCTGAAAAAAGGAAAGTTAAGCCGGCTATTGCAAAATCCGTGGGTGTTAAAAAAGCAGACACAACAACAACAACGTCAGAAGAAACAGCTAAGCCGGTATCGAGAAGAGGCCGGAAGCCCGGAGTTACGCCAGTTGCTAAGAAAATAGTGGCAAAGCGTGGTCCTCGAAATTCGGCAGAATTGCCGGCTGATAAACCAGCTGATAGTAATTCCACTGAAACGGATTCATCATCTTAAGACTGTAGACAGGTTATTCCCTTAATAATAGTGCTTAAATAGGTGTAGCAACAGTGTTAATCATGTTTGTTGAATTAATATTAAATTAACAATTATTTACACAGCTTTGCAGTCCCCGCTTTTTTGCCGGGACTGTTTTAATTATATTCATGCCGAAGCAAAAGGTACTCCTTACAAATCGTGAAATCAGCTGGCTTTACTTTAACGAAAGAGTATTGCAGGAAGCTGCCGACAAAACGGTTCCCTTAATTGAGCGTATCCGCTTTCTGGCTATTTTTTCGTCTAATCTTGACGAGTTTTATCGGGTTCGTGTACCTACTTTGAACCGATTGTCTAACGTCAACACAAAAGCAAAAGAATTATTCGGCTATAATCCCAAAAAAACCTTAAAGCAGATAAAGGATGTAGTTGTAAAGCAAGAGCGGAGGTTTAACCATTTATTTGAAGATGAGATTATAAAGGAGCTGGCAGAGGAACGCATTTTTATAATCAACGAAAAGCAATTAAACGTATCCCGAGGCGAGTTTTTAAGAAAGTATTTTCGTGAAAAATTGCTTTCTACCTTGGTGCCGATCATGCTTGATGAGGACAAGCCCTTCCCTGAGCTCAAAGACAGGGCAATTTATTTTCTAGTTAAACTTTCAAAGGAAACAGAGAAGGTGAAATACAGCCTGATCGAAGTTCCAACGGAAAGTTTGTCGAGGTTTGTGGTTTTGCCCGAAACCAATAATCTTAAGTTCATCATTTTATTAGATGACATCATTAGATATTGCCTGGATCAGATCTACTTCATCTTTGATTATCCATCCATTGAAGCATATTCTATACAGCTTACGCGGGATGCAGAACTTGAATTGGATCGGAATGTAAGTGAGAAATTTATTGAAACGCTTTCAAAAAGTCTGCTGAAGAGAAAAAAAGGAAAGCCAATGCGCCTGTTGTATGACAATAATATGCCTTTGGATATGCTTACATTTTTGGTTGATAAGCTGAGTCTTAGTGCCGAAAGTCTCATCCCGGGAAACCGGTACCATAATTTTAAAGACTTTATAAGTTTCCCAAACGTTGGTCGCAAAGAGCTGGAATATGCAAAAGACCCGGTTTTACCTGTTGCCGGGTTCGATCCATCAAAAAGTATATTTAATCAGATTGCTAAACGCGATTATCTTATCAGTTTACCCTATCAATCATTCGATTACATCATTCACTTCCTTCGCGAAGCTGCTATTGATCCTAAAGTAACGGATATTTACATTACAGTTTACCGTCTCGCTAAAAATTCGAAAATAATTAATGCGCTGATTAATGCAGCAAAGAATGGCAAAAAGGTAAACTGCCTGGTTGAATTAAAAGCCCGATTTGATGAAGAAAACAACATTAAATGGACTAACCGCCTTGAGGAAGAAGGTGTAACCGTAAACTATGGTTTGCTGGATTATAAGGTACATTCTAAAATCTGTTTGGTTACGCGAAAGGAGAAAGGAAACCTGGTACATTATGCCAATCTTTCTACCGGTAACTTTAATGAAAAAACGGCCGAATTATATTGCGATCATAGCATATTCACGGTAAATCCGGAAATTACTACTGAGCTTCGAAAGCTATTTCGCGGATTGGAGAAAAAGGTGTTTTATCGTGATTATGAATGTCTTATTGTATCTCCTTTGCAAACGAGGGAAAAAATATATGCATTCATCGATCATGAAATTAAGAATGCCAGGGCGGGAAAGATCGCTTATATGGTATTTAAGATGAATAGTATTGCCGATGATGAGATAATCGAGAAGTTATATGAAGCGAGCTGTGCAGGGGTAAAAATCCAGCTGATAATACGCGGCATGTGCAGTGTTGTGCCCGGAATTGAGGGGATGAGCGAAAATATATCGGTAATAAGTATTATTGATAAGTACCTGGAGCATGCCCGGGTATGGATATTTGCGAATGGGGGCGAGGAAAAAATATTCCTTTCATCAGCAGATTTTATGACACGTAATTTGGATCGTAGGGTTGAGGTTGGTTTTCCAATTCTTGATCCTGCAATAAAAAAGGAGATTCGTGATATCATCAACATCCAGTTAAAAGACAACACCAAAGCAAGAATTATTAATCGTTTTAACAATAACCAATATCTGAAGGATAAATCAAAGGTTGACTATAGGGCTCAAACCGACATTTATACCTATCTGAAATATAAAAACACTTAAAATTGAGATACGCCGCAATTGACATAGGATCTAACGCAGTACGTTTGCTGATAGCCGACATTATTGAAAAAGATAATGAGGTATCATTTAAGAAGAATACGCTCATCAGGGTACCGTTGCGTCTCGGTGATGACGCTTTTCTTGAGAAGGAGATATCAACGAAAAAATCAGAAGATCTGGTGAAAACCATGACCGCATTTAAACAGCTGATAGACGTATATAAAGTTGAAGACTATAGGGCCTGTGCAACATCAGCAATGCGTGAAGCGAAGAACGGAGCTCAATTGGTTAAACGCATTCGCGAAGAAGCTGGTTTGGATCTGGAAATTGTTGAAGGGCATAAAGAAGCGAACATTATTTACTCTACCCATATTGAACAAACGCTCGATAAAGGCAAGAACTACCTTTACATAGATGTGGGTGGTGGTAGCACTGAACTTTCCTTGTTTAGTCAAGGTGAAGCTGTTGCTTCAAGATCTTTTCCATTGGGTACTGTACGAATTTTAGACAATGCCGACAAAGAGGAAACCTGGGAGGATATGAAAGAGTGGATCAGGCATCATATCAGAGAATATAAAAACCTAACAGGAATTGGTACAGGTGGTAATATCAATAAGTTATTCAGGCTTTGTGAAGAGAAAGAAGGTGCGCCATTAGCCATCGGAAAGCTCAAGAGCATGTACGAATACTTATGCTCCTTTTCATTAAAGGAACGTATCAATGAATTAAATCTTAATCAGGACCGGGCAGATGTTATTATCCCTGCCTGTGAGATTTATCTTACCGTAATGAAATATGCAGGCGTGAAGCAGATCTATGTGCCAAGAGTGGGTATGGTAGATGGCATAATTAACCTGTTGATCGAGAAAAACCTAACCTCAAAAGAAGGGTAGTGCCAGAAGCCTTACAGTGTGTAGATATAAAAAGTGTGCAGCAAAACTGCACACTTTTCTTTAGGAAGCTAAAATTCTATTGTTGTGAATCTCTGAGTGCTTTTATTTTATCATGCGATTGCCTTAAAGCACGTTTTTGAGAAGTTATCAACTCTCTTACGTGAGATGGAATATCATCGTTTTCAAGAGCCATATTGTAGGCTTTTTGAGCTGCGTCTTCTCCAAATTCACAATTTGATAAAACAGTTTTCCGGTCGTGGCCCGTAAATACAGCTTTAACGTCCATCCATGCCCGGTAAATTTTACCGCTGTTTGTTGTACCGGTTTCTACGTCTTCGCCCAATACGGAGATTTCATTAGCGAGTGCCATTTTATAAGTATGACTTTCAGCAATCATACCCGTAAATAAAACTTTCAGATCCGAGTCAGAATCATTAAGTTCTTTAATAGCTCTTTCGTAGCCGGCAATTCTATCGTTGTTAATTTCCACCAGGTCGTTCAGAACACTGGTTGTTGCTTCTGTTGTTTTCATATCAGTAGTTTTGTGCCCCAATAAAAACAACTACCGTTCCAAAATTAGTTTAATTCCAAAAATTTATATTCCAAGGTCGGCTCCCTCATAGCGGTCTTTAACTTTTTCACCGCTCTTTATTTCGCTTATTTTTTCTTTTCCATTATTGTAGACATCGTCGGCCCATTTGCCAAGTTTTTTTCTCGATTCCCTTCCTTCATCGGGAGCCAATAGAATTGCAGCTACTGCACCTGCAGCCACTCCTGCAAGTAATGCCAGTAATATTTTAGAGTTGTTATTCATTTTTATTCAATTAATAGGTGTGTGGTAAAACGAATTCTTCCTTACTCAATCGGTTATTTAATTACCAAATGAACGCTTTTATGTTTTGTAAGATTCAAATTTGATTGGGAATATGTACTCCTCCGTTTTATCATCATCATTTAAGCTAAGCTTATCTCTACAAAAAGTGTGCTTAACGACAAAAATATTTTTTCCGGAGATATTAACAAATAGCCAGAGGGTATTTACAGTGTGTTTTTTGCCAGTTTGCTGTAAGTGGATGATAATGTTTTAAATACAGTGTCCCAAATTTTTGTATGATAACCAAAATTTGAATCACAAGTACTATGATGCTCTAATCTAAAAGCTGGTGAGATAAAGAACCGGGTAAAAGAGCCTTGAGGTGCCCTATAGTTTATGCCAAGATTGGCGATAATGCCCATTATAATATTAAAAACCATGTATAGTATAATGGCATAGATATTAAAGGGTAGCAGCGATAAAACAAAAATCCAGACAAAGCCAAACATCAGTGTTTCTATTGGGTGTATAACAAAAAGGTTGGCGGGATTAAGATTTTTGCAAGCGTGGCTTAAGTGGTGTATATGCCGGAACAGAAATTTGCTGTGCAGGATATAGTGCAATATCCAGCTGGCAAAGTCCATTACTATTGCAAGAAAGAAAAAGTCGGCAAGCACATTAAAATCAAATTTGAGATGCAGTTTTATAAAGCCAGCATCCCATAATAAAAACCCAAAATAGGTTAGGGCTGTGTTCAGTAAGATAGTAAGTGCAAAAAACTTTCTTTCTCTTTTATCGGGTAAAACAAAAGGTTTCTCTAAAGATTTAAGCACGAAAACTCCCATAATAACTGCCGCCAGTGCAATTAGCAAGTTTTCGATAAACAAAAGAAGAAATAACCCTTGAATTGAACCCTGATAGAAAAGAAAGAAGTTGTTCACCATGCCGCGGGGGCAAAGATAGGTTTTTGCTAAGATTTTTTACTGTCTCTTAAACTGAATTTAACGTAATATTCTACTTAATACATTGTAAATCAAAATAGAAAGGGAGTTTCCTGGTGAATTTCTCCATCCAGTATTTCATAAATTTCTGTTTTGCTAAGAGGCTTAACAAGGTAGCCGCTAACGGTTGAGAACTTTTTATACATCTCGTAATCTTTAGGATTTACGGATGATGTACAGATATAAATTGTAACAGCCTTTTTGGGATAATTCAAGTCTAAAAAGGCTTCCAGAAACTGCCAGCCGTTCATTACCGGCATATTCAAATCAAGAAATATAATGTCTGGAAGTACGCTGCTTACTTCCTGATTTTCTGCAAAATAATTAAGTGCTGTTTTGCCGTTGTTGAACTGTAATACACGGTTAACCAGACCAGTTGATTGTATGATCTTTTTTATGGTGAACTGAAACAGTTCGTCGTCGTCAATTATACTAAAGGTTGATATTTTTCTCATTTCACTTGCCCATTCATCTGACGAAGTTTACGATGAATGTCAACAGATGTTACAATGACTACGTTTGATTTTAGAAAAACCTATTTCTGTAATAGAAATATTATATAGGCTTTTTGGTTATTGAGAAAAACTATTGTGATTTAAAATTTAAGCCATCGCTCTCTAATGCACTTAACAATAATGGAATAGAAGCGGGGCCTAAGCCGTGCAGCCTAAGTATTTCTTTCTCTGTAAATTGAGCTAATTGCTGAGTGTTTTGAATACCCTGATTTATAAGTGCTCTTCTGGCAGGAGCAGAAAGTAACATTAGAAAGGAGGCCTCTGGCTTACCCTGTTTTTCGCAAACAGGGCAAGTAGGGCAATCGGTACTTTTGTAATATTTATGCCCTTGGGGGCAGGTACGTAACGTTCTCTTCCCTTTGTTCAAATCTTCATTTACTCTGAATTGAACAATTTCTGTAATCAATGGAAAGGGAATAGGCTTTGCTAGAGGAAACTGAACGGAACCTTTTGCGTTTTTATAGGCTGATATTTTATCTGCAAAATTTTTAATTCCAGATGCTCCCGGATAAAACCCTATGTGATTCTGATAGCCTGCATAGTGCACCAGATTTCCATTCAGCTTAAAAGTAGGGATGCCATAGCTGATCACTTCCTGCGTTCCTTCAGGTACTTGTTGCCGGATAGTTTGCTGTACCTGTCGCAAAAGCTCCTGCGTTGATGGCGGAAATTGTGCTATGTAATCATCAATGCTCATAATCCTATAATAACGTATCCATTTACTTTTCGAGGTTTTCTTTTAACATTTTCAGGCTGGTCATTTGGTCCTTGCCAAGCATTTTATCTATAAACAGATTCATAAAGTTCATTGGGTATTTATTTCTTCCTTTCATTTCCCAGGTAACCTTGGTTTGTGCACCTTCGGCAATAGTTTGCATCGTTGTTTGTGCGGTGCTTTCCATAGGGCGAATAAAACGAAGCTCGGTGGTAATCTGCTGGCCATTCTCAATGCTCTTAATTTCTTGTTCCCCCTTACCAACATCATCATTACCATCCCAGGCATAAACACTGCCAACGGTGCCATCTGTGCCGGTAATTTGTTTCTTCATATTCGGATCGGCCATTACCCATTTATTGTAGTAATCCTGGTTTTTAAGGTATTTCACATAATCAAAAACTTCTTGGGAGGGTTTATTGATAACTATTTCACTTTTAACAGCATAGTCGTTAGTTACAAAAAGAGCAACTACAAAAGGTATGGCAACAATGGCCAGAATTACGATAAGTACTTTTTTCAGGATTTTCATGTCATTAAGTTTGTTGTGTTAATACGTTATGTTTTTTGATAATGAAGTACAGTATTGCCAATTTTAGTTTGCACGCACTTAATCAGCTCGAGTTTTCGAAACTGTTGGTTGTGATTACTAAAAAGTGGCAGTCCCTGGCCTAAAATAACGGGGTTTATAATCAGTTGATATTCATCTATCGCATCCATATTTATAAAGGCTTGCGCAACTTTGGCTCCACCAAAAATTACAATATCCTTTCCAGGTTGCTCCTTAATTTGAGCAAGCAATTGATGGTTCAGCTCTCTTTCAATGCTGGTGTTTCGCCAGGTTGTATTTTGTAAAGTTGTGGATAATACAAGCTTATTTAACTTGTTCATTTTATGTGCTATAAGAGGGTTTTCGGCCTCCGCCGCACTGCTGGGCCAGTAAGATGCCATAAGTTCGTAGGCTACTCTGCCAAGTATAATGGTGTCTACTCTCTTGAAAAAAATGCTCATATAATCATCCATTTCCGGCGACCAGTTATGCCAGGAGATATCCCGGTTTCCGGTTTCAATGAAGCCGTCAACCGAAACCATCATCGATAATATGATCTTTTTCATTACTGTTGATTAAAATACGTTACTCGAGGCATATACATTGATAGCCATTTTGCTCAAGAATCTGCTCAACTGTTTCAATTTCAATGCAATTACCGGCCACACGCAATATTTTATCACAATCTTTCAGGTCGAAATTAATATCGCATTCGGGCAGACTGGCCATCAACAAGTCAAGAAGCGCTTCGGCCTGTTCTATTTCCTGTACATCTGTCTTAAAAATCTCAACAGTCATTAGCTACATATACTTCATTGCCTCATAGCCAAGCAAGCGCCTGTAAAGCGCAATCTGGCCAATGCAATTTGCTTCACGATAGGTCATAAATGAAATCAGTTCAAAATAGGTTATTTTAAAATCGGGCGACATTTCGAATTTTTCATCAAGCTTTTGGGATTCAGCATTCAGCAGAAGGTCTTTTAATTGAGGCGTAATACGATCCCATTCTGACTGATATTCTTTTAAGGATGGATATTTCACATCATCCTTAATTCCCTGGTTACTTTTAAAAAGCTCATGTGCTGCGTGTTGAGTTTGTAATCCCAGCATGTTCGCCAGTTCAAAGCGTTGTTCTACCAGGCTGCCGGCAATCCAGGCAACGTGATTGGCTTTTGTGCCTAAGCGGTTATGGGCATCGTCATCCGATATGCCATCCAATGCCTTATGAAGGAAATCGCTGTGCATATCATACAGAACAATAATTGAGAATAATCGACTGTCTTTTGGTGTGGTTTTCATGGTTGTTGTTATTTGATAATGTAAAATTAACTGGCATTTTGCTTTTTTGTGCGGTGTATCTACGGCTATTAACGGGGTTGATTGCGACATATAATCATGCTAAATTTAAGTATGAACCTGAGCTCGATTATGGTTTTAAGCTCTATAAGCGCCACAGGTGCGATATGTTAATAATGAAATACTTATTTGCAATAGAGCTCCAGCGGAGCTATATGTTATTTATCTGAATTCGAGGACCATGTCGCACTTATTATGGATTTTATCTGAATTCTATTATCATAGCGCTCCGCTGGAGCTATTTAAATGTCGAACTCAGGTTATGAAGTACATATCAGTTCTTGGATCAGCGCCGCAAAGAAAAGCCTGGAAAGTTCCGGCATAAATATTAATGAGGTAATGTGCCAAGTGGGGCACAGTGCTACCAAAGCATTCAGAAAAACACCGGCCTTTTACCAATTGCATAACGGAATAAATAAGGGCGGTCTACAATCAGTGTTATTGCATCTTAAACGTGGAAACATACAGGTGATAATTTTGTTTCTGATGTATAACGGATGCTTTATGGAACAACAAACACAGGGAAAAATTAGCATACAACAAGAACAGCAAAGGGGCGATGAATTGATATATGGGCCGGTTTTAGGCGAACGCGAGTATTTGTATTTTAGTGAAGCCAAGGAGGCCGTAGAGTCATTAACCTGGGAAAATGCCACAGAGATAAGCAAGCAGCAGCTGCAGAATGATCCCGCCATATTAATAAAGCTTTGGCAAAGGCGAAAAGGAACAGATTGGCATGTAACCGATGAACGTGTTTTACTGCTTTTTGATGATAAATAGTTTACTAGTGTAAGAAACAATACAGCGAGGACGACTCTTAATTCTAACAATTTAACTAATTCTATGTCTTCGCTGTATTATCTTTTTGCAACTTAACTACTAACAGAATCACAAATAATACTTCCCAATTTTATACTTTTGACGATCCGCTATGGCCGTTAAGAGATCCCCGAAAAATTCAGTAAGCAAAAGAACGCCGAGTCGGCCTGCATCAGTCCGAAAGAAGAAAAATCCTCCTGCATTTAACTGGAAAATCCCGGTAACTATCTTGCTTCTGGTTTTATTATCTCCTCTATATTATGGCTATGTTTTAAGGATATTCACTTCAACGTTTTGGTGGCTAAAGGACATAGGTGTAAAACCCGGGTATCATTCTTATGATGATTTTAATATTCCTATCCCTAAAAATTTTACAGTTCATGGTATAGATGTATCTTATTATCAGGGTAAAATAGACTGGCATAAGGTGAAGGCGATGAAAGAAGAGGATGTGAAAATAAAGTTTGCTTTCATCAAAGCTACAGAAGGTGTACTCCTTGTCGATCCCTATTTTCAGCGAAACTGGCGTGAAGCTCCTAAGGCTGGAATTGTAGTTGGTGCATATCACTTCTTCCGTCCGGAAAAAAGTGGAAGATGGCAGGCCAGATTCTTTCTTCAAAATGCAAAGCCAGAGAAAGGTGATCTGCCACTGGTTGTTGATATTGAAACGCTGGACGGAGTTGCTGCGAGCCAGATGCGAAAGGAATTAAGAGCATTTATAAAACACATTGAATCAAACACCGATACTAAGCCCATCATTTATACAAATTTGTCCTTTTATGAAGATTACCTGAAAGGCGATTTTGACAACTATACACTCTGGATTGCTAATTACTATAAAAGCAAATTAAAAGTGGATGCCGGCACCAAATGGAAATTTTGGCAGCATTCAGACCGGGCAACAATCGATGGAATTAACCATGTGGTAGACATGAACGTATTTAAGGGAGATAGTTTGGCTTTTGATCAAATGCGCATTCAATAACTTATTGTCCCTTCAGGCTGGATTTAAAAATCTTCTCTTTTTCTTTCGGACTTATTTGGGGATTGTATTGATATAGAGCGCCTTCCCAATCGCCATATTGAACGTTTGGCAGTATGATAAAACGATTTCCAAAATTGCCGGAAACCAGCTTTGTTGCACTTAATCGAGGCTCTTCGGTTTGCTTATCAAAAATATTGCTAAAGTCCGAAAGGTTATCTCCAATTAATAAAACAACCTCGTAATTCTTTAGAACTTCCTGTCGGCGAGCGTCTTTCCCTGAAGTGTTCTGTTTCAAAAGCAAGTGCCCTGTATCTGCATTTGGAAGCCCAAACTTTTGCAAATTTGTCAAGGTTGACTGCCTTTCCTTTTCGTCCCTGTTAGAAATGTAGAAGATAGTTACAGGCTTAGATGCCGCATATTTAAAGAAACTGGCGGCTCCCGCAATCGTATCAGCACTGGCCAGAGATGTCCATTTGTACCAGGCTTCGGGTTCGTACTCTTTTCCCGCCAATCCCTGGCTTACGGTGTTAGGGCTGTTATCTAAAACGGTTTCGTCAATATCCGTTATAATTGCCAGCGGCTTAGAGTAATTGCTTTGTAAGGCAATATCTAACCGCCATTTAGCAACATTATAAGCCTGAAAACACAAAGCTTTATATTCAGCTGCCCGCTGATGCCATAACGCCGCCCATAACTTTCCATCCGGTATAAAAGCCTTACCTGTATTTGTAACCACCGGTTTATTTACTTTACATGAACTGACAGTTATCAAAAGTGCGAAAAGTAACGTTCTGTTTATTGACATATGATTGTATCTGAACAATAAAAATAGCACTTAACAGTTAAATGTTTGAGATAAGGGGCAACAAAGCATCACATTGTAAAAATTGTGTTCAAATGGGATTGAGGCAAAGAATTTCACATTTCAAAACTTTTCCACATACATTTCAAAACCGCATATTTTCTTATCTTCGCAGGTCGCATTAAAGCGATCAGAATTATTCAACAAGGAGCGATCAAACAATGGCCGAAGAAACAGAAAACGGAAATTTAGAACCAGTAAACGACCGCATTATTCCTATAAATATTGAAGAGGAAATGAAAGCCGCTTACATCGATTATTCGATGTCGGTAATCGTTTCACGTGCTTTGCCCGATGTTCGTGATGGCTTAAAGCCAGTTCACCGCCGGGTTTTGTACGGAATGCTCGATCTAGGGGTAACAAGTGGTAAACCATATAAGAAATCAGCCCGTATTGTGGGAGACGTACTCGGAAAATATCACCCGCATGGTGACTCGTCCGTTTACGACACGATGGTGCGTATGGCGCAAGACTGGAGTTTACGTTATCCGCTTGTAGATGGGCAGGGAAACTTCGGATCAATTGATGGTGATAGCCCGGCGGCAATGCGTTATACAGAGGCAAGGCTTAAAAAGATTGCTGAAGAAATGCTGGCCGACATCAATAAAGACACTATTGATTATCAGCTTAACTTTGATGACTCGATAGAGGAGCCAACTGTTCTTCCTTCAAAAATACCTAACCTGTTAGTTAACGGTGCATCGGGTATTGCGGTAGGTATGGCTACCAATATGGCGCCACATAACTTAAATGAAGTTATTAACGCCACCATAGCTTTTATTGGCGACCGGGATATAGAGGTTTCGGGATTAATGCAATATGTTAAAGCGCCTGATTTTCCTACCGGAGGAATTATTTACGGTCATGCCGGAGTTAAGGAAGCTTACGAAACCGGACGTGGTCGTGTAATGATGCGTGCAAAAGCAGAAATCGAAACTTTCGGTAATGACCGAGAGCGTATCATCGTTAATGAGATCCCTTATCAGGTGAACAAAGCGATGATGATTGAGCGGACTGCTGAGTTGGTTAATGAAAAGAAACTCGAAGGGATTTCTGAGATCCGCGATGAATCTGACCGTGATGGCATGCGTATCGTTTACGAAATAAAACGCGATGCCAACGCTTCGATCGTATTAAACAATCTTTATAAATATACATCACTTCAAACCTCATTCAGTATAAATAACATCGCTTTGGTGCATGGTCGCCCGATGTTATTGAACTTGAAAGATCTGATCAAGCATTTCGTAGATCATCGTCACGAAGTGGTTGTTCGCCGTACCCGTTTTGAGCTTGCAGAAGCTGAAAAACGCGCGCACATTCTTGAAGGTTTGCTTATCGCATTAGATCATTTGGATCAGGTAATCCAGTTGATCCGCAGCTCTGCAACACCGGAAGAAGCCCGTACCGGCTTAATGGAGAAGTTTGGCTTATCAGACATCCAGGCTCGTGCAATTCTTGATATGACGCTTCGTCGTTTAACTGGACTTGAACGTGATAAGATCAAAGATGAATACAACGAATTGATGAAAACCATCGATTACTTGAAATCAGTTCTTGGAGATGAAGCTCTTCGAATGCAGATCATCAAGGACGAACTTCTTGAAATAAAAGAAAAGTACGGTGATGAACGCAAAACTTCTATTGTGCATTCTGCTGAGGATATGCGGATGGAAGACTTTATCGAAGATGAGGATGTGGTAATTACCATCTCTCATGAAGGTTATGTAAAGCGTACGTCTCTTACTGAATACCGTACTCAGGCACGTGGAGGCAAGGGATCGATAGGTTCAAACTCTCGTGATAAAGATTTCATTGAAAATATTATAGTAGCATCTAACCATAACTTCCTGTTATTATTTACAGAAAATGGCCACTGCTACTGGTTAAGAGTATTCGAAATTCCTGAAGGTACGCGTACCAGTAAAGGTCGTGCAATTCAGAATATTATCAATATATCTAAGGAGGAAAAGATAAAGGCATATATTAAGGTTAAAGATCTTCGCGATCAGGAATACCTTGAAAATAACTTTATCATTATGTGTACTAAAAAAGGTACCATCAAGAAAACTTCACTACAGGCTTATTCACGTCCTCGTGCAAATGGTATCAATGCCATCAATATTAACGAAGGCGACCAGCTGCTAGAAGCAAACTTGACCGACGGAAATAGCGAAATTATTATTGCGCTACGTTCGGGAAGAGCTATTCGCTTTAACGAAAGCAAAGTGAGGCCAATGGGACGTACAGCTACAGGTGTTCGCGGAGTTTCACTTGCTCATGATAAGGATGAGGCAATTGGCATGATAAGCGTTAATAACCCTGAAGTGTCTGTTCTTGTTGTATCCGAAAAAGGATATGGAAAACGTACGCTTCTGGAGGATTATCGTATTACAAACCGTGGTGGTAAAGGTGTGAAAACGCTTAATGTTACCGAGAAAACCGGAGAATTGGTTGCATTAAAAGATGTAACCGACAAAGACGATCTGATGATCATTAATCGTTCTGGTATTGTAATTCGTATCGCCGTAAGTCAGCTTCGTGTAATGGGAAGAGCAACGCAGGGAGTTCGTTTAATTTCCCTTAAAGGGGATGATGAAATCGCTTCAATTGCAAGAGTTGAGCATGACGATGAGGAGGTATTAGATACCGATGCCGTTGCTGAACTTTCTGATGAAGAATTAGCAGCAGCTGAAGCTGACGCGTCTGTTGAAAGCGAAGAACCAGAAGATGATTCTGAACCAGAGGATAACAACGAAGAGGACGATACGTTAGAAGGAGAGGAATAATAATACTTCTTCAAACTACATTTAAAGAAAAACACATTTAATGCTAAGGGCAGGATTATTTATAGCTGCAACACTTTGTACGGTAAGCCTTAGGGCGCAAACGCTTACAAAAGACGCTATGAATAATTTTGCCCTTTATACTTCCACTAAGGACATCTCTAAGCTGGAAGCC
>Ga0307408_100001676_pt1 | contig 16290 bp, 9 predicted proteins | sample 322Cmetagenome_FD_202116 | JGI IMG/M metagenome (GOLD analysis project Ga0307408, IMG submission 202116) | Maize rhizosphere microbial communities from greenhouse at UC Davis, California, United States - 322HYB-C-3 | ecosystem: Host-associated > Plants > Roots > Rhizosphere > Soil | place: USA...
CCAAATCCACCCCCGACGGCTATACCCTGCTCATGGGCACCGTCGGCACCCACGGCATCAACAAATCGCTGTACACCAAGCTCGCCTTCGACCCGCAAAAAGACTTTGCGCCCATCACCCTGGTGGCAGGCGTGCCCAACGTCATGGTCGTCAACACCGAAAAAGCCAAGGCCGCCGGCATCAACAACGTCAGCGACTTCATTCGCGTGGCCAAAGCCAACCCCGGCAAACTCAACATGGCCTCCAGCGGCAACGGCACCTCCATCCATCTGGCCGGCGAGCTGTTCAAGACCATGAGCGGCACCTACATGACCCACTTCCCCTACAGCGGCTCCGGCCCTGCGCTACTCGCACTCGTGGGCGGCGACATGGACGTCATGTTCGACAACCTGCCCTCCTCCATGGCCCTCATCAAATCCGGCAAGCTCAAAGCCTTAGCCGTCACCAGCTCGGAACGCTCAGCCGCCCTGCCCGACATCCCCACCATAGAACAAGCCGGCGGCCCCGCCATGAAAGGCTTTGACGCCAGCTCGTGGTTTGGCCTGCTCGCCCCCGCCGGCACACCCCCCGACATCGTCAACCGCATCCAGCAGGAAGCCGCCAAAGCGCTGGGCACACCGGCCATGAAAGAAAAACTGCTGGCCCAGGGCGCGATCCCCTCGGGCAACACACCCGCGCAGTTCACGGCCTTTATCAATGCCGAGCACAAGAAGTGGGCGCAGGTGGTGAAGGCTTCTGGGGCGAAGGTGGATTAATCGGGTTTCGCCAAAGCAGGCCAAGTCACCACTTTGGCTGCGGCCGGTCCAGCGGGTACCAGTTGGTGCACGACCTGCCCGGCAAAGACCTTCTCACGCAGGTCTTTGAGCAATTCCTGCGCACCGCCATAAGGTGTGAACACATCGATCAACCATATCTGCTCACCTGAGGCCCAGTCGGCCATAGTGAGTTGATGCGGTCCGGCCTGATAGCGCTGCGCCACCTCCTCGCTGAGTTTGGCCCACGAGACAAAGGCCATGGGCGCCTCTTCTTTTAAGTACAGCTTGGCTTGGTTCAAAACCAGTGCCGGCATGACCCGCCACTCCAGCTCGCCCAGGAAAGTGTGCCTGTGGGCGGCTTGCTGCATCATCAGCCAGGTCACGGCACCAAGCATGGGGATTTTTCCCAGCACCTTGCGTGCTTGCTGCTTGGCCAGGGTGGCCAACTCCGCCAGTTCCTCAGGGAGCAAGGTTTCGCTGTTTCGCGAACTGGCATCCTCCTGCGCGGGTTGCTGAGCCGCTTGAGACGCTTGAGACGCTTGAGACGCTTGAGACGCTTGGGGCGCTGTGGGGAAAGTGGAAGGCTTGATCATGGTTGCGGTGCGGTTTCGAGCAGGTTGTTGATTGCGCTTAAATCCATTTCAGCCAGCGTGGCGTTCGCCGCCTTGAGGCGCAGGCCTTGCATCAGCGTCTCGGCCCTTGCTCTGTGCCAATCCCGCTCGGCCGCGTAGAGCTGCTGCTCGGCATTGAGCACATCGATGTTGATCCGTGAACCGACGCGAAAGCCGATCTTGTTGGAATCCACTGAGCTCTTGCTGGAAGCAATGGCGGAGGCAAGGGCTTGGACCTGTGCCGCGCCGCTCACAACCCCGGAGAAGGCCTGGCTCGCTTGCGCGACGGCCAGACGGCGCGCGGCTTCCAGATCGTCCGCCGCCTTGTCTTTCAAGGCCAAGGCTTCGCGTACATGTGCCTGCGCACCGCCACCGGCAAGAAGCGGAACATTCAGGCTCAGGCCGACTTGGCGGGAACGTGAGCGCACGGAAATATCGGCTGGAGAAGTAATGCTGCCGGAGCTGTAGTTGGTTCCATATGCCGCTGTCAAATCCAGGGTGGGCGAATGCGCGGCCCGGCTTTTAGCGACTTCCTGGTCTGCCACCTCCAACGCTGCCTGGGCAATGCGAACCGGGATGGAGTCCTCGCGCGCGCTGATCAGCCAAGCTTGTTCGTCGTCGGGCTGAATGGATGGCAAGGAGCCATCCGCGCGCAAACCCGCAAGCCTGGACTGAGGCTCCCCAAGTATGCGCACCAGCTCGGCGCGCTTGTTGTTCAATTCACTTCCCGCCGCCACCGCCTGGGACCGCGACAAGTCCAAGCGGGCTTGCGCTTCGTGAACATCGGTGATGATTCCTGTGCCTACCTCAAAGTTGCGTCGTGCCAGCTCGAGTTGCTGGATGACGGCACCGACCTGCAAGCGAGCCACACGCTGGGCCTCCTGCGCCACCAGCACGTCCAAATAAGCCTGTGCGATACGCAGGATCAAATCCTGCTCGGCCTGCCGAAACTGCGCTTCGGCGAGCAGCACTTGCTTTTCGGCCTGGTTCAGCGCAGCCCAACTCGCAGAACGCCACAAGGGCTGTGTCAGTTGCAGGTTCCAGCTGCGGTTGCGTACATCGCGGTCCACATAAGGAGCCTCGCTAAATGAGGCCTGTCCGGCCTGCTGGCTGGTGGAGCCGACCAGGCTGACGGCCGGCAGCAGTGCGGCGCGCGCCTGGGGTACCCGCTCGCGTGCTGCCCGTAACGCATTGACAGCGCCCAGGTACACCGGGTCGCGCGCCTGCGCCTGGCGATAGGCCTCCATCAAGTCGCCTGCAAACGCGCCGGACCCCACCAGCAGGAACGGCAGGCTCCCCACCCACACCTTCGGCAGCCACAGCTTTATCCGACAAAGCTTAACGTTCACGAAGAGCCTCCTGCTTGTGACGCAGCATGGGTGCGATGAAATACTCAATCAGACGGCGCTCGCCTGTGCGGATGTCAGAGCTCACGTTCATACCGGCTGCCACGGTGCCGTGCTGGCCATTGACCGCATTCGGCGTCTCGGCCTTGCTGAGCTGAATGCGCACCGGATAGACCGGTCCAAGCTTGGGGTCGCTGATCGCATCGCTTCCCACCCACTGCACGGTGCCCTCGATATAGCCAAAGCGCGTGAAGTCGAAGGTTTCCACTTTGTTGATCACACGCTGGCCGACTGCGATGTGACCGATATCGCGGTTCATGACCTGGGCGTCGACCTCCAGCACCGCGTTGTGCGGAACAATCGTCATCAGGGGCTGCGCCTGGGTTACCACACCACCCACGGTCGTGACCGCCAGCTGCTGCACCACACCGTCAATCGGACTGCGCAAGGTCTGCAGGTCGCGGCGTTGGGTTGCCTTGACCAACTCCTGGCGAGCCGCATCATGTTTGCGCACGGCGTCCACGAGTTCGGCGCTGGCCCTGGCGCGGAATTCGGCCTGTGCCTGCTTGCGCTGCTGGACAGCGGCATTGAAATTCGCCCTGGATTCATCAAGCCGATTGCCCTGCACGGCAAGCTCCTTCTCCATATTGAGCAACTCCAGCCGGGTTTCAATCAAGCCGCTCTGCGAGATATGACCGGTAGTAGCCAGCTCTTCACGCATCGCATGCTTTTGCCGGACCAGAGGCAAGCTGGCTCGCAACTGGGCAATGCTGGCCGCTATGGCATCGCGATCCGCCGCGCGCCGCGCAATATCGGCACCCAGTGCCGCGATCCGGGAATCCTGCTCGCCGCGCCGGCTGGCCAGTACGGCTTGTTGGTTGGCGACCATGGCAGCGGGCAAATCGGGCGCCTGCGTCCATTCCTCCTTGCCCGACAGCAAGGCCTTGAGCCGCAGCACATCGGCCTGGGTTTCCTGGGTCTCGCGCTGCAGCCGCTCGCGGTCAGCGACCGTGGCTGTAGCATCCAACTCCAGCAATACGTCACCGGCCTTCACGGCCTGGCCGTCGCGCACGGTAATGGCCTTGACCACCCCAGCCTCCAGTGGCTGGATCACCTTGCTTTTTCCGGAGGCGCTGACACGACCCTGCGCCGTCACCACAATGTCCACGGACGCGAACGTGGCGTAGACAAGGACGGCCATGGCCATGATGCTGATGGCGACGGTGAGCATGCGCGCGATACGGGCCGGCGGCCGTTGGCGTGTGGTGATAGCGGCACTGCTGAACATTGCATGGGCGGCTGGCTCAGCGGAGTTGGCATTCATCGGAGAGTTCCCCTTGTTCATCATGCTTCCTCCAGCACCTGGTGCGCCTGGTAGAGCGAGGCATAGCGACCCTTCCTGCTCATGAGCTCACGGTGATTCCCGGTCTCGACCAGGCGGCCGTGATCCAGTACCAGGATGCGATCAGCCATGCGCAGGGTCGACAGGCGGTGTGCGACGATAAGCACCGTGCGGCCCTCACAGATATAGGCCATGTTGTCGTGAACCAGCCGCTCGCTTTCGTAGTCGAGGGCGGCCGTGGCCTCATCCAGCAGCAAAATCTGCGGGTTGGTCGCCAAGGCGCGGGCAATCGCGATGCGCGTTCGCTGCCCACCCGAGAGCTTGCTGCCGCGCTCGCCGATGACCGTGTCGTAGCCATCGGGAAGCTGCAGGATGAAGTCATGGGCACCGGCCAGCCTGGCACTTTCCATCACTGCCTCAATCGTCAAGGCGGGGTTGCCCAGCGCTATGTTGTCGCGAACGGAGCGATTGAACAAGGCCGTGTCCTGGCCGACCACACCGATCTGACGGCGCAGCCAGGAGGTGTCCACCATGCTCAGGTCCATGCCGTCGACCAGGATGCGGCCTTTCACGGGCAGATAAAGGCGCTGCACCAGCCGCATCAAGGTGGTCTTGCCCGAGCCGGAAGTTCCTGTGATGCCTATCACTTCGCCGGGCAGGATATCCAGGTTCAGGTCGCTGAGAACTGCCGGAGCGTTCGGGCCATACTGGAACGCGACATGTTCAAAGGTCACGCGGCCTTCCAGGGCCGGTGGTGTGCTACGTCCGGGCCGAAAGGTGGGCTCCGGTGTGGCATTCATGATGTCGGCCAGGCGCTTGATGCTGACTTTCATCTGCGTGAACTCCTGCCACAAAGAAGCCAGCTTCAGGACAGGTGCATTGACCCGCCCGGCCAGCATGTTGAAAGCGATCAGCCCGCCCACCGTCAGCTCGCCATCTATCACCAGCCGGGCGCCGAAGTAAAGCAGCAACACCGTCAACAGCTTGCTGGCCAGGCTTATCAGCTGGTTGGTGGCGTTGCCCAGGTGGCCGGACTCGAAGGCAGCCGTGACGTAGTCACACAGTCGACGCTCCCAATCCCGCTGCCAGGCGCCTTCCACTGCATGGCTCTTGAGTGTTTCCATCGATGTGACGGTCTCGACCAGGAAAGTCTGGTTCTCGGCGCCCAGCACAAACTTGTCTTCGAGTTTCTTCCGCATCAAGGGGGTGATGAGCCACGAAATCGTGAACAGCAAGGGCAACGCGCCTATGACGACCAGCGTCAGCGTGGCGCTGTAGTAGAACATCACGCATAGGAACACCACTGCAAACAACAGATCCAGCCAGCTGGTCAGGGCCGCTCCGGTCATGAAATTACGCGCGTTCTCCAGCTCGCGCACCCGGGCCACGGTCTCGCCGCTGCGCCGCGATTCGAAGTAAGGCAGCGGCAGATGCAGCAGGTGGCGAAACAATTTGGCGCCAAGTTCCACGTCGACACGGTTGGTGGTGTGGCTCAGCAGGTAGTGCCGCATGGCACCAAGGACCACTTCAAAAAGACCAACCCCCAGAAGCGCAAGCACCATCACGTCAAGGGTACTCATTGAGCGATGCGTCAGCACCTTGTCGATCACCACCTGAAAAATAAGCGGGGTGAGCAAAGCGAAGATTTGCACAAAGAAGGATGCGGTCAGCACTTCGAGAAGCACCTGTTTGTACTGGCTCAGAGACTTCCAGAACCAGCCTATCCCGAAGCCAGGGCCAGCAGAGCCTGCAATATCCCCATCCACTGTGCCGCGTGGCGGACAGGCTGTGATCCATTCGACCTCATCAAGCGGCGACATCTGCTCGGCAAACTGAAACCAGAAAAGCGGCTGCGCCGAAGCGGTGGGATCAACCTGGATCACCACGCCCTCCTTGCTGCCATGGCCAATGAGCAGCCAGTCGCCATTCGGACTCCGCGCGAGTGCGGGCCAAGGGCCCTGCTCCAGTTTTTTCAAGCGCGTGCGGTGGTATTGCACCCTAAGTCCCAGGCTTTGCAAGCCCTGTATCAAGGCTGCACTGTCGGGTCCCTCAGCCGGCCAGGCATGATGCCGGGCCAATCGCGTTATGTCCGCATGGGTTCCCATGAGGTGTAGGAATGCCGCGACCAGACCGCAGGCCTTTGGTGAATGAGGTTTCGATTCCGCGTGTGGACTCGCGATAGGCTCGGACAGGGTTGAGTGCTTATTTTGAGGAGATGTGAATGCACCAGGTTTGGACATAGGCTCGCATGGATAAAGGAGATAACGGAAGAAGAAACGAACAGCGGATGAGGACGGGAAACCGCGCGCGGCGGTTAAGAGGAAGCGTCAGGATGCAAGGCCGTGAAGCTGAACGGCTTGCGCTTGGGCGTGCTGCATCCATTCGGCTTGTGCGGCCTCCAGGGACTGCTGAACATCCTGCAAACCTTGCATTTCGGCGCCCGACCCTAGCGGCCCGCCATCCCTCATGCGCTCCCAGTCGGCGGTGGCCGTGGCGATCATCTGAACCATCAGCAGGGCCATGTGCTCTGGAGTAGGCGAGGCGATTGCGGCGGCAGGAGCCGCAGCGTCCGGCAGCGAAGGCGAAGGGGCATCCCCATCCACCATGAACATCACATCCCCCACGGCGCTTGTGTGTCCATCTGCCCAGGTCATACGCGACTGGCCCAACTCGGTAACGCCTTGCACCGGTTGCCGGAGCTCATGATTGCTTCCCAGTTCAATCTGGGCGATGCCCATTTCATCAAACCCGATGAACTCACCGGTCTCGCTGATGCCGTTGCCGTTCTTGTCCTGCCAGGCACCGAACTCCCGCCATTTTTCATCCCCACGGTCGAGCAGGTGGTTGCCATTGCTATCGAACGCCATCAGGCCTTCCAGGTCGGTTTCAGCACTCGGGAGATAACCGGTGAAGGCAATTTCTTCCAGTTGATCGATCCGCTTGTCGCCGCCAATGTCGCGTGCCAGCAGCGCATCGCCCGGTGAGACCCAGGCCAGATGCTCGGGCCCGCCTTTCTGGTCGACATTGAAGCCGGCCCTGGATTCTTCCAAACCCAGGTATTGCAGGCCTCCACCGTCCAGATCCAGGGCCACCGGCGCAATGGAACCCACCTGCGCGGTATTGATGGCCAGATAGGTTGTGGCGCCGCCACCGTCCGTCACGGCGATGGTGAAGGGATCGGCGCCACTGTAGGGATCCCCACGCTGGCTGTAGTACTGCCAGGCGCCCGTTTGTGCCACGGCATATGATTGCGCCACGGTGTAGCTATAGTCCCGCGGCGTGCTGTGCGCGGTGAACTGGTCAGCCCAGGCGTGGCCATGCTGGGGGCTGTTCGACATCGCAAAACTGATGGCAGCCGAATTCCCATCTGGGTCGTAAGCGACGATATAGCCATTCTGGCGGTAAGGGTCGTCTATGGGCCGCGTTCCATCCCCCGGGTACATCCATTTTTCGTAGTTGTTGGGGTCCTGGTAGGTTGCGTCCACGGTGTCGATGAACACCGGCCGCATGTGGCCGTTGCGGTAGTAGGTGGGGCTCACCATCGCATAGTCGTATATGGCCACCCCATAGCCCTCGCTATCCCCAATGCTGCCTCTATAGGTTCGGCCATACAGGGCCCCACTGCCTGCCAGGGCCAGGGCCTGCACTTCGTCGTAGATCGCAACGTCCTGCGTGGACACTGCACCAGGCAGGTAGCCGTAAACCGGGCGGCCATAGATGACTTCATCGATGACGGGGGCGTCATTGACAGGCTGCACATTGAGCCGGGCCGTGGCCCAGGTCTGGCCGCCATCGCCATCGCTGACCAGGTAGCTAAAGCTCGCCGTGCCATTGAAGTCCGCGGTCGGCACAAAACGCACCGAACCATCCGTCTGCAGGCTCACCGAGCCGTTCGAGGCCCCGCCTACCGAGGTCACATGTAAATCAGAGGCTGTGTTGTCGCCATCGCCGTCATTGACGAGCAATTGGTCCGGGGTGATGCTGAAGGCGATGTCCTCATACCCTGTGAAGCTGTCATCGATGGCCGTGGGATTGAGGTTGATCTGCGAGAAATCAATTTGTGCCGTCGCAAGGCTGCTAGCGCCGTCGGGGTCCTGAACGGCATAGTCAAAGCTGCCGCGCCCGGCATAACCGGCCTCGGGTGTAAAGCGAACGCTGCCATCTGCATTCAACACAGCCGTTCCGTGCTGCGCACTGTGGACTTCGCTCACGTGCAAATTGGCCGGCGACTCAGCATCGGTGTCGTTGGCCAGCAAAGCCGCCTGGGCCAGCGTATAACTGACATCACGTTTGCCCCAAAGCAGTTCGTTGTTGGCCACAGGCGCATCATTGACGGCGTTGAAAGTCAAACTGACCGTGGCCTGGCTGACTCCGCCTGCGCCGTCGCTCACCACGTAGGTGAACCCTGCCGGGCCACTGAAGTTGAGGTCTGGCGTAAAGACAATTTCGTTCGCCACGATCTGCACGCTGCCGTGGCTGGCATTGCCTACGCCAACAATAGCGAGATCTGCCCGTGAGTTGTCGGTGTCTTCGTCGTTCGCCAGCAATGCAGCTGCCGTAAAGCGTGCTTGTGTATCCTCATCCAGTGCGACCACCTCGCCAACCAGGCGCGGCGCATCGTTGACGGCTGCGATCTCAAGGCTTGCAAGGCCGATGGCTGAGCTACCTGAGCCGTCCGAAACTGTGTAGGTAAACTCTGCGGGACCGGAGTAGTCGAGTTCTGGCGTAAAGCGAATGGTTCCATCCAGGTTCAGCGAAACCGCACCGTGAGTGGCGTTTTCCACTGACACAATGCGCAGGTCACTGTGTGAGTTGTCCACGTCGCTGTCATTGGCGAGAAGCTGGTTTTGCGCCAGGGTCTGAATTTCGTCTTCATTGAATGCGATGCTTTCGCCAACCACATCAGGCGCATCGTTGACGGCGGCCAGGTTCAGCACCACCTGGCCTTGCACCAGGCCGCCGTGGCCGTCGTCCACCGTGTAGCTGAAACCTGCCATGCCGAAGTAATTGGATTCGGGCGTGAATTGCAAGGTGCCGTCCGCCAGCAGCGCAATGCTGCCGCGTTGCGCACCACCCACCGCGGTGATGGACAATACCTGGGCAGGCTCGGCATTGGTGCTCGCAGTATCCACGTCCGAGTCGTTCGCCAGCAGCAGGGCCGGTTTGATGTGGAGGATGACGTCCTCGTCGCCGGCCAAGGTTTCACCCGTCACGACCGGCAAATCATTGACGGAAAGAATGGTCAGGCTGACGGTAGCCGGTGTCTCGTACCCCTCACCGGCCGCAGTCTGGGTCGGGTCACGGTCACCCACCCAGTAACTGAACTTTGCCAACCCGTTGTAATTCGCATCGGGCTCAAAACGCACCGTCCCATCGGGCTGAAGAAACACTTGTCCATGCTCTGCCATGCCCACGCGCGTGATGCGCAGAGCGTCGCCGTCCACGGCAGTATCGACGTCGGAATCATTGGCCAGCAAACTGGTGGCGGTAAACAGCAGGGCCGTGTCTTCATCGCCGCCGGCAGTTTCACCTTGCACCGCAGGCGCGTCATTGACGGCCGCCACGACAATGTGCGCGGTCGCCACGCTGCTGGCGCCGACGGAATCTGTGACTGTGTAGCTAAAAGACGCGGCGCCGTGATAGTTGGCTTCAGGCGTAAAAACAATGCGACTACTGCCGTCTGGCTGTGCCTGGAACACCACGCTGCCATGTAGCGCATCACCGACAGCGCTGACGCGCAGTTCAGCATGAGGGTTGTCGACATCGATGTCATTGGCGAGCAGGTCGGCCGAGTCAATGCTCAAGACCTGGTCTTCCAACGTGTTCGCGGATTCGTTCTGGAGCCGCGGCGCATCGTTGACAGGCGCCAGCGAGATCCACAAAGTGGCAGGCGTCTCGCCGCCCGCCCCGTCACTGATGCTGTAGCTAAAACTGGCGAGCCCGTCGATGCCATGGTTGTAGTCGGCCTCTGGGGTGAAGCGGATACGGCCGTCGGGCATGAGCACCGCCTCTCCGTGCCGCGCCCCTGTGATTGCACTGATGGAGAGCTGCTGTCCGTCGGTCGCGCTGTCGACATCGCTGGCGCCAGCCAGCAGATCTTCGTTCGCGAAATACAGGACCGTGTCCTCCGCATTGGACGCGTTGCCATCCTGCGTGACCGGCAAGTCGTTGACCGCGGCGATGTCCAGGTTCATGCGAGCGTTGCTGGACAAGCCGTACTGATCCGTCACTGTGTAATCAAACGAAGCCGGGCCGTGGTAATTGGCTTGCGGCACAAACACCACCTCGACCGCGCCTTGAGGGTTGGTCTGCAGCGCCACACTGCCATGCACAGGCGCGAAGACTGAACTGATACGAAGGCTGGACCGGTCCGGGTGAACCGCTGCATTAACCGTGCTGTCGTTGGCAAGCAGAAAGGTTTCGAGAAAACGCAGGCTTGCGTCTTCAAAACTGGTGACTCGTTCCCCGTGTGCCTGGGGATACTCCAGAACGGTACTTGCCGAGGCAAAAGAAGCAGTGGCGCCGCTCGCGCCAGCCTCGCTGCCGTCATCGCCGGTCACTTGATCCGCGTCCACCACCGGCGCACGGCCATGCGTGACTGAGGCGGATGATGCAACAACCGGAGCAGCCCGCTCCTGCGGCGCCGATGATCCTGATTCAGCATCTGTAGCGACGCCAGTCTGCCCAGGCACCGGACCCCATTTAACAGGCGTGACGGCCTGCTGGGGTTCGATTGCCCGGTGATCTGGCGCTGCCATACCAGTCCGTGCACCGTCCCAGGTTTCCCAATCAATGTGGCCGGCTGTAGGCCGGACCGGCGAAGTCACGGTGGAAGTTGCCTCGACGCCCTGTATCGCGGGCGCCGCAGTCGCCACTGCGGGCCACTGCACCGCCGCCGCACCCATCGCGAGCGCTGCAAGCGAGGACAAGCTGCCCGCGTCGGCGCTGCGCACCATGTCTTCGGCAACTTCGCGCATTTGCAGGCCTACGCTTGGCGCGCCTGTGGGTACATATACAACGCCGTTGTTGCGTATCTGGGTAACGCCGGCCGTTGGAGCGGGGCCCTGGCCTGCGACCGGGCTACCCGAAGCGCCCATCCGGATACGCGCATCACCAAGGGAAAGCACGGCGCTGGTCTGTGCGCTCTGGATGGAAATGGCGTCGGCCGTGGTTGTCACCAGCCGGCCGTCGCCGGCATCCACGACTTCCGCTCCGCCGTCCATATCCGCGGCACCGCCATGGACGTGCTCCGCCTGGCCGTCAAACTCCCGGGTGTTGACGGCATGCAGGGTCGTCTCCGGGTGACCGTCCGGCTGTTCATCAAGCTGCAACACACCGCCTTCGACAGCCTCATATTGAACGCCCAGCACATCAGCAACAAGCGACTGGATGGTCAGCGCCGTGCGGCTGCCGTCCGCGTACACGATCGCGGGAGGATGGCTGCCAAGGTCAATCGTCGCAATGCCCGCCTGCGCCATCGTCTGGGTTTCGCCGCTGCTGTCGGCATCGGAGTGGAGATCCAGCCATAAGCGCAGCGCCGTGAAAGCTGGGTCCCGATTGTCCAAAACCCGGTCGCCATTGGCATCCAGCCAGTTGATGCCGTGCAGCGAGGGGAGACCATCCAGACTCAACAACTCGTTGGCGTCGATTTGATTGTTGCCATCAGCATCTATCCCCAGCACCTGATGATTGGTCGCCAGCCATTGGGTCTGCTCGAGGTAGCCATCGCCATCGACATCAATCAGGGCGTCCTGAAGGACAGGCTCATCGGGCAAAGCCAGGGTGATGGCCTGAAGCGTCTGGTGAATACCATCAGCGGCTTCTTGCGGCATGCCGGCTTGTGCACTGGGCAATTCAATGCCCTGGCCTTGCTGGTAATGCGCGAGGGTTGTGGCAACCGCCCAGGCCGGGGCAATAGCCCTTGCCGCACGCTGCATGAAGTCGCCGGCCAGGGTCTCACCGGTACCGTCACTGCGGTTACCCGCGCCATCGTAATAGCGGGTCTGAGCCTGCCCGTTCTCATCAATCCATTTGAGGTAGACAGAACCGCTGGTGCCGTTGTCGATGTTGTACCCGTCCGGGTTGTACTGAAAACCAATGGCGGGCAACAAGTCGGGCACCAGGGCGTAGCTATTGCCGGCCTCATCACGGATATTGGCCAACTGCGTCTGCAGGCCATTGACCATGCTGGTCATCCAACCCGTCGCGGTAGGCCCGCCACCTTCGATGTCCTGATCGGTCACGATCACTGTATTGCCTGCCGCATCCCACTCGGCATGTGCCAGGCCTTCGCGTGTGGGAATGTCGGGGGCGTCGTCGCCAAACGCGCTGCCAAAGACGCTTAGCGCGACGGAAATGAACTGACCATAAATGGGAATGAAGTTGGCCGCCGCTGCGACCACGGACAACCAATGCGTGTGTTGTTGAACATCAGGCCGCATCTTTGCTTTTATCGGCAGCACCAGAGTAATTGGCATAAATTCCTCTGAGGACCCGCATTGGTCGTCTCTGCTGCTGAATTGATGCAACCAGGCAATCAGCCACGGAAATTTACGAAGCATTGCCGCTCTATTGGCCGCAGTCACTTCAATTGAACCTTCGTGCTCTTGAAGGTATAGACCGAGTGGAGTGGAGCCTCCCATCAAGCCGATGACGGGCTCAGCCTCATCTGATCGGAACTTCTGAGGACTTTGCTCGTCGTCCCTTTGCCCAAGAAACAAGCAAGCCCGATGAGGTGGAGCAGCATCATGGCCGAGCCACTGATAGAACATGTCAAATACACGACTTTCGGGCTGAGCATCAGTGCTGATCACCCACCAGTTCTTGGCAACTAACTTATTGGGAAATTCGATGTCAGATGCCTCGAAGAGCCACCCATCATCAAGCTGCAGCGCTGCGCCGCCGTCAACATATCTTCTGAACCCCGGCCCTCCGCAAAGCTCGGAGGCGTCCATGTATATGCGGTCGTCATACTTGAATCCGATGAAGATCTTCTCTTCTGGAATTTCATTCAACTGCAAATTCCATGCCGGCCCTTCAACCCAGTGAGCTTTTTGGGGGGCAGATGGAAAAGGAGCCTGTCCGTCTAAAAGGCGCTGGACTATCGCAACGCAGGCCAATCCAGAAATCACCAGAACCAGCAGGGCGACAGCCATACTGATGCACTTGGATTTTTCCTTTACCTCTGATCGCGCTGCCATGGCTCACTCCTTCATCATTCATCGTTGAGGATGACTGGAGTACCGCAACCACTTGCGTTCCCGCCTGTTGTCGCAACTTCATGCTGGCCTCCCCGTCATTTCTTCAACCACGAACCATACGTTGCAATGCGGGGAGCTCTTTGGCAAGTTGTCCGCAGGCGGATATTGATTGTTGGAAGTATTTGAAGTGCGAATTAAAGTTTTAATTAGTGGCAATGATCACAAATTGTTTGATGTTCAAAAATTCAGGGAAAAACCGAGACGAAAACGGACTTCTTTCAACTTTTCCTGATTCTTATCAATTGCATAGATAGATATCAAATGACGAAGAACCTCTGGCAACGTCTCTGCGATGCCATCCAGTCAAGCCAAACGGCGTTTTAACAAGCAACGCTGGTGTTGCCTCTTCCGGCGACCCCATACGCACACCAATAACAGTTGCTTTCGTTCCAGCAGAGACGGTCGCGACAACGGTACTAGACGTCGGGGTCTCATAGAGCGGGGTGTTTTCCATCACCTTCGTCTCCTCCCCGAAGTACAGAAACGGCTGTGACACCTCAGCTATGACTTTTTCTGTGACTGTGAACTTCCGAGTGACACGCGGACCACATAACGATAGATGTCTCTGATTCAGGTAGATGGCGCCATTGCCGTTGAAATACCAGTCACCATCATTTATTGCGATCACCGGGAATTTTCCGAGGACTTTTCCTGTTCGAACGCTGATCAGTTCAAAGTATGAAGGGAAATGCTCGGTATTGTGAATCGCGTCAATGTGTGCTTGAACAGTGGCTGTAAGCGAAATAGTTCCCAGGCGTTGTCGTATGAAGAAACGCGAGTCGTAAGCACCCATTGGTATTTCGCCTCCAGGCCATGATCGGAAGATGGATTGCCTCTCAACGCGAATTTGCGGAGCTACCAGTGGTTTGTCGGAGAATGGGTCCGTCTGACTTTCTGCTTGCGCGGCAAGTATCAGAGCTGATACCACTCCGACAACGAGGCGGGTAGCCTTTTTTTGTGGTCAAGAACATGAGGAGGGCTTTCTTTTGTTGTGCACGAAGGCCAACGCAGAGTATTCGCGCTGATCTCTACAGTTTTTTGAAAGCACGAACCATAATTTGGGCTACTGATTCCCCTTCAATAAATTGTCCGCCGGCAGGCATTGATTGTTTGAAATGTGTGATCGGTAGAGAAACATGATTTGTGTCCTAAGGGAGGAAACCCCTCCATGGAAATCCTCACCTGCGGCGCAGCCGCACCGGCCGTGGATCACAGCGCAATAAAAAAGCCCCGTCTCCAGGGCCTTTTTATTCGTACCTATCTAGACAGTAGGTGAAGCAAATACGGCGCCTACACCCCCCAAACCACCTCATGCCCGTTCTTGAGGTTGCGCTGCAGCATGTCGATAAAGGGCACGGCGCGCTGGCGCAAGCCCAGGCCGTCGCCGGGGACGACGCCGTCTTCGGCGTTGGCGTCATGCGCTTCTTCATGCGCGATGGCGGCTTGCAGGGCGGCGATGGCGGCGGGCATTTGTTCGGGCAGGATGATGCCTTTGGGGGCGGGGTCTTTGCCGATGATCTCGAGGACCTTGCGGCCGTTGGCTTCGAGCATGATCACATCGCCGGCGTCTTTGGATTTGAATTTGTAAAGCATGGATGGCTCCTCAAGTTTGGAACGGACAGACAGCCCATTATGGAAAGGTTTGACACGGCTGTGTGTAGGCAGGTTCCACCTTTTTGGGGCCTGAAGGGTTTCCGCCGCCGTGGCGCGGGCCGGGCGGCGCGGCTCAAGCAAAATAGCGGGCTATGTTCAATATCGCCACTGTCCCCAAGTCGGCCCGCCAGGCGCTCAGCCAGGACGGCCTGAGCCTGCTGAACCCGGCCGAGCTGACGGCCACGCTGGAGCTGGGTAACACCTGGGCGCCGGCTTGGCATGCGCTGGTGCCTTCGTGGAACCGGCTGCCGCCGGATGCCCATTTGAAGGACGGCGGGCACTACCGCAAGCGCCGGCACTCGTGCTTTGTGCAGGAGCTGGCGAAGGGTTCACTCACACAAACGCCGCACCGCGCGCACTGGCAGCCGACGGATTACAACGCGCTGCACGGCGGCTTTGAGCGCTGGTTTGAGCCGGTGGAGCCCGCGGTGGCGACGGCCCCGGCATGGACAGATTTGATCGCAAATCTGGGCAAACTGTTTGCGCAGGTGCGGCCGACAGAGCGCTGGTATATCGAGGCGCACCAGTTCCGCATCGACACCGCGGGCGGCGTGGGCCGGCCGACGCCGGAGGGCGCGCACCGCGACGGGGTGGATTTTGTGGTGGTGATGATGGTGGGCCGCCAAGGCGTGAAGGGCGGCGAGACCCGGGTGTTTGACGCCAACGGCCCGCACGGCGTGCGTTTTGTGATGCAGGAGCCGCTGACGGCGCTGCTGCTGGACGACGCGCGGGTGATCCACGAGACCACGCCCATCCTGCCGGCAGACGAGCAGGCAGGCGGCGGGCACCGGGACACGCTGGTGCTCACTTACCGCGCGGCGGGCTTCCAAGCTCCCTGAACCTGCAGGCGGCCCGCCCCTTCGGCAGGCCCAGGAGAGGCCAAGGCCGGTTCCGCGGCCCCGGCTGGATTGAAGAATTCAGCAGACTGACGCGGCGGGGTATTCACCAGTGGGGGCCGCGGGACTGGCTTTGCCAGACCGCAGGCGCCGCCCCCTTGAGGGGGAGCAGGCTACACGAAGTGAGCCTGTACAGGGGTGGGCTTGTTCCCTCTCGTCACATTTGCTTTCCAGGGGATGGGTTCAACCCGCTTGACGGATTTAGTTTAAGCCTAAACAATTAAGGCCAGATTAATCCAGAGAGTACGCTTTCATGCACATTCTTTGCCTGGGCGGCGGTCCCGCAGGTTTGTATTTCGCACTGCTGATGAAGCTGCAGAACCCGGCCCACCAGGTGACGGTGGTGGAGCGCAACCGGCCTTTCGACACTTTTGGCTGGGGCGTGGTGCTGTCGGACCAGACGCTGGGCAACCTGCGCGCGGCGGAC
>Ga0307408_100001677_pt1 | contig 16275 bp, 8 predicted proteins | sample 322Cmetagenome_FD_202116 | JGI IMG/M metagenome (GOLD analysis project Ga0307408, IMG submission 202116) | Maize rhizosphere microbial communities from greenhouse at UC Davis, California, United States - 322HYB-C-3 | ecosystem: Host-associated > Plants > Roots > Rhizosphere > Soil | place: USA...
CCGGCCCTACCGTTTTCCAAATAATTTCACCGCCCCAGGACATCTTGATCCGGTCCCCTTCGGCCATGATCGGGTAAGGCTCGATGGTCACCGGGACACCTAGCCTGGCGGCTTCCTGATCCACCGCGCCGGGGGGCAGGAACTCGGGCGGGATTGTCAGTCTCAGTTCCGAGTGACCGGGCGTATCACCGTCCTGATCCTGGCCACCGGGTGGGGCAAATTCGATCTTGACGTGGACCTTCGTCACCGCTGAAGGCGTGTAGCCGGGTTCCCCCAGTATTTTCACGTCGTAGCTGAGGTCAAAGTCGCCATCGACCAGCCCACCTACCGGGATATACCGCTCAATCCACTGGCCCACCTCCGTCTCTTCATCAATGGAGCCCGGCAACACGGGGATGTTGTTCAACTTGATCCTGAAGGAGTCTCCCCGCCCCATGTTGTCCCAGGGCGGTAGCAGCAGCCGTAGCCCGTCGTGGGGAAAGACCAGCCTGGCGGCGGCAATGTTGATGCCGACGCTGTCGGCTGGAGCCGGCGGATGCGCCGGGCCGCCGTCGGGGATCTCCAGCTCGTCATACTCGAGAGGGTTGTTGTCGGTAATGGCCATGGCAGGGTCCCAGTTGGATGAGGTCTGGGGTTATTCAATGCCGGAAATCGGGGTGTGCCTACTGTCAGAGTTGACAGTAGGCACACCTTTCCACGGCTACTAAATTAGAGCACACCCACATCACAACTGGACGTTTCCCATGACCCGGTTCATGCCCTGCCTACTTCCTCCCCTGCCCCTTTCCCCAGCACCGCTGCAGCTCAGGGGGCTGTTCATTGCAGGTTGGACCAGTCCCGTCATCGATGCTGATTACGGAATCAACCGCAGCATTGTCTTCGACCTCGCTCGCCCCCCCCAGACCGAAGACCCTCCCAAGGACGCACTCTGCATCATCGACCCTTGGAACGAGCAGAAGGAAGGCGACAAGATCGATGTCTACCTGAACGATGAAATAATCGCTCAGGGGACTGTTGAAAAGGGAGGGCTCAACAAGCGCCTGTTCTTGTCATTGCCACACGAAAAAATCACCCCCACCTGGGGCGAGAACTTTCACTTCAAGTTGACGCCCGTAGGTGAAACCGGGCCCAGCGACGAGTCGACACCCTGGCGTTTGCGAGTCAAGCTGGATCGCCCCGGCGGCAAAGACAGAGAACCTCACAACCCAGGTCATTCAGAACTAAAGGCTCCGCTGCCCCCTCAGGATGTGATCGATAATGGGGTAGATGCCGGTTCCGCCAAGAACGGCTTCGACCTTGAGATCCGACATTATCCCGGTCGTGCGGCCCACGACACCATCCAGCTGGCCTGGGGTAGCGCTTTTGTATACCGCGAGATCACCCCGCAGGAGGCGAGTACGACCGATTCGATCTTCATCAGGATCGACCAACAAACCATCCTCGCCGCCGGAGACAGTGCCCGACTGCTGGTCCATTACATGGTGTTCGATCTGGTCTGGAACTATGCCGAAAAATACTCCTCGCGCACTTACGTACAAGTAGACGCCGGAGCTGCTCGACTGTCCGAGCCCATCATCAAGGAAGCATCCAGCGGTGTCATCGATTTGCCGACGCTGGGCAAACAGCCCGTGACGATCCAGGTTATCGCGCGCGCACCCGACTTTGCTCTGAACGACACGTTGAATATGACCTGGATCGGAACTCCAGTGGTCGGCCTACCATTGGAGAACCGTCAATCCAAAGTCATCGACAACCTGCCCGCAGTCTATGCATTCGAGATTCCCAACGCTGAAATCCGTGCCCTGGCGGGCGGGTCTGGCGATGCGTTCTATATCCTGGAAAAAGCCAACGGTGATCCTCCTCTGTCATCCAAACATGCCTTCGCAAACGTCGAGGGGCAGGTCTCCGCTCTACCCGCGCCGACACTTATCGAACTGATTGGGGACACACTCGAACCGGACCAGCCCTTCGCCACAGTGATCATCCATGCTTATCCGGGCATGAAGGGGGGCGACCATCTCAAACTGGTCTGGCTGGGTGAAAAGGCCAACAACGCAGGCCCCTATCTGCATGAAGAAGAGCACATCGTCAGCGACAATGAAGAGGACACAGACATCGTGATGTTCGTCCTCGGTGAACACATCGCGGTGCTGACAGGAGGCAGCCTGAGGCTAAGTTACTGGGTCTCCAACGACAATGCCGTCGTGTACGACGTCCGGGAGTCCGACTTCCTCGACGCCAAAATCCAAGTCATCCGTGCTGAAATCCCCGCGCCCATGGTCGTTGAAGCGCCCGAGAATAAATTGGATCCGTACATTCATACCGGCAGCGTGACGTTGCGTATCGGATACCTCGGCACCGCAAAAGACGACATTCTCACCTACTACTGGCATGGCAACCCTGGAGATGGCAGCACCAGCGATTGGGTACCGATATCCCAAGCCAGCGCCGGCAAACAGCTGGATTTTACGATCCTGCGCAAGTACATCGAACCGAACATCAACAACATCGTCCGGATTCGCTATGTTGTCCTGGAGAAACTCACCGGTCGGTATCGCTATTCGGGCTTGCTTGAGCTGGTCATCGGCGACCTGTTGGGCGACCTCCCGGAACCCATGGTGATCGAAGCCTCGCCCGCAGATGAGCTCGATCCAATCAATGCACTCGCCGGCGCCACGGTAGAGGTGCGATACGAGAGCATGGATGAGCCACACAGGATTCATTTGAATTGGCTGGGCACCCCCGGGGCGGGTACATCCGATGATCTGGAGTTGCCCGGCAGTGCCAACGGCAGTGTTCTGTTCACCGTCCCGGCCTCGGTGGTCGGCGCCAATATCAACCGTAACGTGATGCTCGGTTATGAGGTGACGCATAAAGGCTTCGTATTTCCCTCCGAAACCCTGGCGCTGAAAGTACTGGCCTTTCAGGATCCGGACAACCAGCTGCCCAAACCATGGATGCCCCAGGCAAACAACACCACCTCAGTACTGAACCTGGCAACCTTTACCGGCAACGCCAACGTCACCGTTGGAAGATGGCCATTCATTGCCGCCAAACAACGCATCTGGTTGCGGCTAGAAGGACATTCCGAGACTGGAATGCTTTTTCCTATTCCGTTGTTGGACGGCCATGAGCTGACGGCCAATGAGGCCGCGAATGGCCTGAGCGAAGTTGTGCTGCGAACCGAGCTGGAACGGCTTGGCCACAACACACCGCTGACGGTCGTATGCAAGGTGGGCTTCAGCACCGAAACCGATGAGTTTTACGCGCTTGCCTTCCCTCTGACCCGCTATACGTTCAAGAGTCGTCATGACTGGGTTATGCCGGAGATTACCAGCGTCAAGGACTCGTGGGGCGAAGTAGGAGAAGGAGAGAACACGCTCGACACCCGTGTGAGACTGAACGGCACGGCAACCCCCGACTCCAGTGTGCAACTCTACGAAGGTACCGTTCCCGTGGCGATTCTGCCGGTGAGTATCGGAGGGGCTTGGTCGCACGACATGTCCTCGCTGAGCGTGAAATCGTACCGGCTTACCGTCCACGCGCTGGATGGCAGCGGTTTCATCTCATCACCGCGCACGTTTTCCGTGGAGGCCGCCAATGCCCCGACCATTACCAGCCTCAAGGACGCCTGGCGTGAAATTGCCCACGACGGCTACACCACTCACCGACAGGTCACGATCAAGGGCCAGGCCAATGCCCGGCAGAATGTGAGAATCACGGGTATTTCAGTTCCCCCACCGCAGGTGCCGACCGACGACAGCGGTGGCTGGACCCTCACGTTCAGCACGTTGGCTCTCCAGCGATACAGTGTTGTGGCTGAGGCACTTTATGGCGAGGGCGTTCCGCCGTCCGCGCCGCGGTCATTCACCGTGACGCCAGTTGTCAACCCGACGATCACCAGCGTTCGGGACTCCCGCGGCGAACTCGACAACGGCGGCAGTACGACAGATAACAAGGTGACGTTGAGGGGGAGCGGCAGCGCTTATCAAATCGTCCAGATACTGGGTACCACGACGACAGCTCCCGAAATCCGGGCTGATGGCCTAGGTATCTGGACCCTGGCAGAACTGGCTGTGACTCCCAGAGGCTACAGCCTGACCGCCAAAGCGCTGTACGGTGACAACGTCCCCATTTCATCGCCGAGAACGTTCACGGTCGTTGCACCAACGCCAGCGTTGAACTTCAACCAGAGCCCGGTGACGTTAAGTGGGACGGCTTACATACTGGTCGGCAGCCCCACCCTGCCCAACTTTGGCGCGGGCACGTCGGTACGCCATGCCGCTAGCGCTGGAGTAGGTCCCTATCGCTATAGCTCCAGCAACCAAGGTGTCGCCATGGTCGATGGAGCCGGATTGGTCACCGTTCGCCGCAATGGCAGCACGACCATTACCGCAACCGATTCGGCCTCGCCCCCACAGTCAAAAAGCTACACCGTGACAGTTACCGGTGTTTGGCTGTGTCATAACTTGGGAGGCGGTCATTACCAGGCGATTCGTAACGTAGCCGCCTCCCGAGGTTTGGGCATTCCGGATCTCGGTACATTGAATGCAATCAGCGTCGCCTACCGGGGTCGGTGGCCTTGGTTGGGAGCCTACACATGGTCCAGCAGTGTGAAGTTTCCGCTCCCACCGGTGTACATGTATGCGCTGACCATGTCCAATGGCGCTACGTGGGGGTTGTGGGATCTTAATCCGGCTGGCACGGGCATGGGCATTGGCAGGTGAAACGCCGCCTCATTAAAAAATTGTCCGTTCATTAACTGCGCCAAACGAAAAAACCCTGCATGGAGGCAGGGTTCTTTCTGATTTGTCCTACGGGTATTGGCATTTACCAGTTGTAGCGCAACCCCACATTGGCACCGAATGGCATTTCGATATTCTTGCCACTGGCATAATCAAAGTCAGCGTGCAATTGCAAAGACTCACTGAGTTGCGCAGCTATACCGGCCCCCAGCTCAGCACGCGAACCCGACAAATCATTGTTGAACACATTGTTATTGACTTGGACCTCATTGTTTTTGGCGAACTCATGTGCCATCGCCACCCGGACATAGGGCTGCAGCACGGTGCCGTCGTCCAGCATAAAATTACGCCCACCCGTCATGCCGACCTTGCCCAGGAAAGAACGAGTACGATCGCCTTCGGCCTGCATGCCGTTGTTTAGCCCATAATCCTGGCCCTGGATCACCACCGTCGAGAATTGGGTATAGGGTTCGATGAAGTAGTTGTTGTCCAGCTTGATATGCCGTCCGAACTCAACCGAGCCGCCCAGACCTGCAGTGTTGTAGGAACCCTTGGCACGGGCACCGTCACTCATGGAGACTTTTGCCTCGTTATGGAAACGGTTGAGCTTGAGTACACCGTCGAAGTAGTAGCCCGTGTCCGCGTCCAGCCAAGTGGTATAAGCCCCAAGGTAGTAGCTTTTCACGGTGCCTGAACTGCCGCGGCTCAAATCCAGGTCGGAGTTGCTGTGGCCCGCCATCGCACCGATAAGCCATTGTCCGTCACCCATGGGCAACGGCGCATCGGCTCCCAGGGAAAAGCCCTGCTGAGTTTGCTTGTAGCCAGTACCGGAGGCCGCGTCCACGCTGTATTTGTTGCCATAGGTACGGCCCCATGCGCCCGACTTTCCTCCGTTGAAACGCAACTCGCCCATGCGACTGCGCAAACTGGTCAGCTCGCCCAACCAAACTGTTGGGGCAGTATTGAATAGGGCCATGACCGTGCGGGTACCAGGGCTGACCGTCGCCGTCTCGGGATCGAGGAACCAATCAGTCCCCCCTGAACCATTCGCCGCGGAGATCAGTTTGTAAGAATAGGTCCCGACATCCACCTGATCACCCACCAGGCCAAAGGTAGCGTCGCCCGCCGCCGTCTTGACCAAGGTCAACGCTTGCGGTGACGCGGGGTCAACCCCTGAACCTGCCACCCACAACGAGTGATTACCGGTGGCGACACCGAAGACATTGAGCACATCGTGTTGATTGGTGGCCCAGTCGACATCCATCTTGAAGGTTCCGTCGCCCGTCAGGGTGCCCACGTTCAACTGATAGAACTTCCCAGCACCGCCGAAGGCCACCGTTCCCGCGTTCATGGACAAGGTGCCAACCGTATTGTCACCAGCCATTTCCCATTCGGAACCGCTATTGATCGTGACGCCGGAAACGCCGACCAGATTCCCTTTGAAGAACGAACCGTTAGCGAGCCCCAGGGTGCCGGTGCTCCCGGATTCGACAATAAAGTCACCTTCCATTCGGGCTTGATCGAAACGCAGATTGGCGGTGCTGTTTTCGGATACATCAATGTTGCCTTTCAGCACGACACCGCCGCTATTGCTCACACCCATGTTCGCTGTGGAACCGCCGACAACCTCCAGCAAATTGCCGTTGCCTGCGATGAGATTCGAACCATTGGTCAGTTCGATATTGATCACCGTCGATGCGGCGCCGGCAGCCGAGACACGAATAGCGGCACCGTTTTTGCCCTCAACGGTCGTACCATTGAGCAATACCTTGCCTTCACGCGGAAGTGGCCGATTGCCTCGCAGATCGAGTCCATTCAGACCGCCAATAATCGTGCTGCCGATAAACTCCGCATCGGCACTGAACAATCTGACGCCGTAGCTATCGGCCCCCGTACCTTCGATGTGAGAGTTGTGGACTTTCAGAGTACTTAACGCCGAAGCAAAGGCTCCACCTTCCAGCCCTTTGATAACGCTACCGGCAGTTACCGTCGCCGACGACCCCACGCCGAGGCTTTGCAGCAAATGCAGGCCAATCCCGTGGTCATTGGTCACCGTGCTGTTATTGATCGTTGCTTCACTGGCTTCCAGTCGCACGCCAGCGATGAGTCCTGCACCCGTGGCAGTCACCGTGGCACCATCCAGCGCCACTCGCGAACCGTTACTTGCCCATATTTGCTGCGTCGTACTACGAGGACGGATATTAACAGCGGAGCTATTTGAAATAATATCCATTACGTTGGCGCCGTTCACATTGAGCGTGGAACCTGTTATGACCTCGTAGCTATCACTCGGAGTGCCAGGCGTAACGTCCCTGACGTCACCGTTTTCCACTAAGTCGGCCTGCACCGATGTGCTGACCAGCATCGACCAGATAAGGCAACAAGACACCGGCGCTATACCGGACAAAAGTGATCGTGCGGAATTCGAGGAATGCATAGTGATGAACCTGAAGTAAGAGTGAAGGTGCACTTCCTCACGACTCAGCCGCAATCAAAGTGCAAGGCGGCCGCAGGATACTCAAAGAACCACGCATAGCATGTAGGAAAAATCCTAAATAGCACCTAGAAAAATCCCATAAACTTACACCAATAGAATTTTCCGATCTCTAGGAGATATAACAACGTAAAGGAAAAAAATTTTTCCTTTACGCCTCTTCACCTTTATCGGGACCAAGGAATATCAAGGATTTATCGGGCACAGACCTGCAGCATCCACCGAAGCGGCACGTATCGAAAACGTGCCTGACAATGTCGACGTGCCGACTACCACCGAATAGTCAACCTTCAATGCCCCCCTGCGTCCTAGAAAAACATCAAAATAATTGGCCCTGGGCCCAACCAACACAATAAAGCCGTCATCTACTTGTGATTGGCTCAGTGAAGGAATCGTCGTTGTCCAAGCCGTTCCCACTTCATTGCCCAGGACAGGTGGAAACACATCATATCCTTGTACCGTAATGGCCATTGACAGGCCCGCCGACAGCCTTGGGTTCGCTGGAATATGCAACCGCAAGTTAGCGTCTGGACCAATCCAGGACGAGCAATTGATCCACCATGTGGTGCCACCTACAAACTGAGCATCAGGGAATTCCGGCTCGGCCAGTCTGATTGACACGGCTTCCTCTACATTCACTTCTGTAATAGGAGAAGGGCTAGGGTTGTTATCGCCGGTTACGCCCACTGCATACCACACATCAATCAGAATGCCCGGTACCTTCTCGATCTCAGCCCAAGGCACATTGAATACGAGAGGATCGCCTTCATTCGGCACCGGTGTTACTTCAGTTACGTAATCGGGTAGATCTCCCCAGTACAGTCTCGCCCAGTCAACACCGACAAGCCCCACGGGTACCGTAATAGTCGCCGTTGCAGGCAGCCCTTTGTCGCGTTCCACCAGCTTATTATTTTCTGGCGCTGTGCCACCGCCTCGGACAAGCACCTTCGGCAGAATGCCAGGGTCGATGAGCTGGGACAAATCGACTTTGATGTCCAAATCACTGTCAGCATCGTACTCGTGGGGGCCTCTTTCGATCTGATAAGTCACTGCCGTCGGCTTTTCTCCCGTAGTGCTACCATAATCCGGTTCGATCAGTTCAGAATCGCTTACATCAATGATCATTGGGTCTGTTGGATTATCTCCAACTCTGTAGGGAGTACTGGCCTTATAGGCGCCCCACGTCAGGTAAATACGATCGTTCTTTCCGTGATTCGTATAGCGCGGTACCAATGCCCGGACGCCTGCTTTAACGTCGGCCAAATCAATCAATGTCTTGGCATCTTCAGCCAATGGCACCCTCAGAGGACGGAACGGCCCAACAGGAAGGGGAAGGAGCAGTAAATGAGTTTCAAGCGGTACCGATTCTGGGCCGATATTACCCACAATATCTTTTAGTTTAAATTCGAAAGCAAGCTGACCATCGTCTTTCCCCGTGAAATATATAGTCGGAATAAAGATTGTCCGGTCGTTAGGAATCTCCTCATCAAAGACTTTGAACGAAACAAGGTCTTCTTTTAACAGGGCGTAAACCTCAATGGCGTCCTGATTACGTTCGCCTGCGTAATCAGGTACGATTAGCGGCACGCCTGTACTACTGACACTATCTAGATATGCCTTTGTCAACCCGTCGTCCTTAGCAACCTGGTCTCTAAATTCCAACGAATGGGTGGAAGATTGATTGTCATTTGGCGGAGTCTTATCGATAACGAATTCCGCTATATCAGAATCTGTGGTGCTCCCCGAGGGGATTTCTACACTGTATTTCAACTCGTACGTCCCTTCCTCTGCAAAAGCCGAAGCACTCACAGTGGTCGGATAGGGAAAGTCACCAGGTTGAAATGGCCCGGGGATCGGATGCATATCCGTAGGAACACCCCAATCGGAGCTCCCTTTGCGCCTGACGAAGATCCTGAGCGTATCTGTCTCGCCCAGTTCGGCTTGCTCTGGCCATTCAGGGACCTCTAGATCAAGATCAGTCTCCTGCAGTGCCCGAGGCACATAGTTTTTGTATTCGGGAAATGCTGGAAAGTAGTTCGGAACAATTATCGGATCCAAGGGATCAGCTAGTTGGTCGGCCCTCTCCTGTAAATACCAAGTCGTGTAGGCCTGACGAGCCTGCGCGGAGGTCAATACAAATTTCTTCTGGTCATTCATCTTCTCAGCTCCGGTAGATATCAGTTAGACACACCCATGAACAGACAAACACTTACAACTTATTACTTCCCAGCGAGCCCGACATCAAACAGTCTTCAGTCCTTCAGCCCTCATGTCTTGAGGCAGCACACTGTTCCTCCGAAACGGTTTCAACAATCTTCAAATTCTCCGGTGCCGGAGAAGTGCCAAATTGTCCGTCCGTTTTGCTCAGTGTGTAATAAGTGCCCCACGACCCTCTCGACACCGGTTTTATGTGCGGATCAAAGGGCAAGATCCAGACATCGATAAACCCATCACGAATATGCTCAGGTCTTATCTCTTCTGGAAATTCACCATAAGTTTCGTCAATAGGATCGGCAGAATTGAATGCTCGATAACCTTGCCAAAACACCCTGACTTCGTCGCTTGCTGCAAAATGACCACTGTCGAATTTTATGCGAACCCGAATCCCTTCCCATGGTTTATCTTCACAACCGATATAACCAAAACCATCCGCATCCTCAAAAACCGGCGCTGGCAAATCATCAATGGTAGTGACCTGAACGCGCACATAAGTATTTTCGGATTGCTGTTCGTTAACGCCGTTGCTGGTTGTGTAGTACACCGGCAATCTCGCGTTGTTAGGCTCCGTATCAATCACATCCCAAGATACGGCGGAGAACAAAACTTCCGCGCCTTCGACATCGCCGGCCCGCACGGTATAGGTGGCGACGGCCCCGCTGTATTGCCCCCAGTAGAGCTCGAGCATCTCTCCGGGACTCGGCGCCTGATAAAGTTTTAGCTTCGGAATGACCGGAGAGGTCCTGTCACCGGGCAACAACACATTGGGCACGCCCGAACCACCCACAATATCAATGAGCGGTAAAAGCGGGTTGAGCAACGCCGGTGCATTGGGATGGTCCTGACCGGCAACCGTGAAATTGATGCTGATATCAGCTTCTTCCGAAGCACGCGAACTACCACCACGAATGAAGTTGTAGCCCACCTTGACGACCGAGGGGCCTGGTCCATTGGCGATCAAAAAAATCCATGGCACCGGTATGTTCAACGGAAGAACAGCGTTGCGCCGGGGCAGCCGAATACCGTCCCAAACCAGTTCTATCTGGTCACTGGGTAGCAATGGAGGGGGAATATTTTCAACGACTGCCTGCACTTGCGCTCGCGCATCGGCCCGGTGTACGAGGTTGTCATCGTCATGCAGCGGCACAGTGGGTGGCGGAAGTCGGCCAGGCCAAGGTATGAGTGAAACGGTGCCGGTGGCTGGCTTCGAATAGGTCAGCGTTTCGTTTCCGGCACGGTCCCGAATTTTATAAAAAGCATGGAAGGTTCCATTTTGGTTCGGCGCACGAATGTCGTCGCCCATCAAATCCACACGAATGTCTCCGGCATCAATCTCCGCCTGAAGAACCGTTTTTGGTGTGACAAACGTCTCGGTGGGCGGGTTCGTTTGCGACCAGAACAACTCAAGCACATCGCCGTCCGCCGCGCCGGTATAAGTGGGCGACGGAAGGCGAAACTCGACCTTGTCATTGTTGTTCAGAAGATACTCTTCGGTAATGATGTTCCCAGGCAAGTTACTGGGAAACAGCAACACCTCAAGTTGTTTATCGTAACTGGGCGGTTCGGTATCCACTGTCACAAAGCGATGTTCAGAAGGCGCCCCATTACCAGCACCCTCTATGACAACTTCGTACCATATTTCGAAACGCCCATCGGGCTGGAGCAAGTTCCTCGGTACGGCAAGAGGAAGGGGAAACATATCCTCTGTAATGGGGCCTTTCACGGGGAGTGTTTGAACGGGCGCGCCCGTCCTATTAATGGGACGCTCCCAATAAAGTTCGATAATGTCTTCTTCACCCGCAATCGCATATTCGGGCCATCGCTCAGGCACATAGACAGGCAACGGTTGATTTTGTGACCCTGTGGGAAGCAGCCCTTCTGGGTCACTGTCTTCAATAATCAAGGGAATCGATAATTTCTTCAGCTCAGCCAATATTGGACCTCGTTTGCGCATCAAAGGCCCTTCTCTTTCACCTGAGTCTTTGTTCTCTTTCGATTCGCTCACTTTCCACTCCAAACTCGCGACATTGAGGTTATTTGCGCCGCGCTGATGATGCGTAGTGCATTCCGGGTCTACACAACAGAACGCAAGTGAACCTATTCGACTCTCTATCCAATCGATTGAATACTGTCAGAGTTGACAGGTGCGGATACCGTCCGTCGCTTTAACAGGCAGCGAACGGCAATATTTCAATTCTGTAAATGAACGCGCCTTGCACGCGAACATCGCTCTTTCTGGATCGGGCGCTCTTTTTGAATACGCTACGCTGGTGTATGTGTAGACCGTTGTAGAACTTCAGCGCACTTGTAAGGACTGAACGGCACACGAGGCAATCCGCCGGCACGCCTCCGCCAACTTCACCTGATCGACCACCAACCCAATCCGAATATGCCCCGCCGCACTCGGCCCAAACGCCTCCCCCGCCAGCACCGACACGCCATACCCGTCCAGCAGCCGCTCGGCAAACGCTTGAGCGCCCAGCCCGGTCCCACGTACGTCAACCATCACGAACATGCCGCCATCGGGCCGGACCGGTTTGAGACCCGGGCAGTTTTCAAGCGCCATGCACACCAGCTCACGGCGTTGGAAATATTCCTCGCGCATCCGCGCCACTTCAGGCAAGTCTTGATCGAGGGCAACCTGGGCGGCGCGCTGGACGAAATCCGGCAAGCCAAACAGCATGCACAGGGACAGGTTGGAGAGGTGTTCGGCAAGGGGTTCGGGGCCAATCGCCCAGCCGATGCGCCAGCCGGTCATGGCGTGGGACTTGGACAGGCTGTTGATGGTCACGGTGCGCTCGGCCATGCCCGGCAGGCCCGCCGGGCTGATGTGCTGGCCTTCGTACAGTAAGTCGCTGTAGACCTCGTCGCTGATCAGCCACAGGTCATGGTCAATGCACAGGTGCGCGAGTGCTTGCCAGGTCGGCAGCGCCAGGCTGGCGCCGGAGGGGTTGTTCGGGCTGTTGAGGAGCATGGCGCGGGTGCGTGGGGTAATCAGCCGGGCGACGTCGTTCGGCTGGACGCGGAAGCCGTTTTCCGGCGTCACCGCCACCGGAACCACTTTCGCTCCGCACGCGCCGAATACCGCTTCGTAGGTGACGTACATCGGCTCGGCGACGATCACTTCATCGCCAGGGTCGAGCAAGCATTGCGCGACGGCATAGACCGCGCATTGGGCACCGGGCAGCACCGTGACGTGCTCGGCGCCGACCGGTTGGCCGCAGCGCTGTTGATGCCGTCGGGCGATGCTTGCGCGCAACGAGTGCAGGCCCCGCGTATCCGAATAGTGCGTATCGCCCGCCCGCAGGCTGGCGACGGCAGCCTCGACAATAGCGGGCGGGGTGTCGAAATCCGGATCGCCCACCGAGAGCAACAGGACTTCCCTGCCCTCCTCGCGCATGGCCAGCGCCCGGTCGTGGATGTCCCAGGCGGCGGCGCCGTCACCGGTGATGCGTTGGGTCAAGGCTGAAAAGCGCATGGAATCTCCTGTGAGCGCGGTGTCCAGCCTCAACCCTATCTCAAATCACGAAACGCGCCACCGCCGCATTCAACCCCACCGCCAGGCGCGACAGTTCGTGGGTGGCGTCGCTGGTCTGTTGCGCGCCGCTGGCCGACTGGGTGGCCAGGTCGCGGATGTTCATCAGGTTGCGGTCCACTTCTCGCGAGACCTGGGCCTGTTCTTCAGACGCACTGGCGATGACCAGGTTGCGCTCGTTGATCTGGTGGATCGACTGAGTGATCTGCTCCAGCGCCACGCCGGCGGCCCGGGCCAGTTCCAAGGTGCTTTGGGTGCGCTGGTTGCTTTGCTGCATCGACTGCACGGCCTGGCCGGTGCCGTTCTGGATGCCGGCAACCATTTTTTCGATTTCCTGGGTTGATTGCGCAGTGCGATGGGCCAAGGCGCGGACTTCATCGGCCACCACCGCGAAACCCCGCCCGGCCTCGCCGGCGCGGGCGGCTTCGATGGCGGCGTTGAGGGCCAGCAGGTTGGTCTGTTCGGCGATGGCGCGGATCACGTCCAGCACCTTGCCAATGTCGCGGCCCTGGATTGCCAAGCCTTCAATCATCGAGGCGGTGGCTTGCACGTCGTGGGTCATGGTCTGGATCGCGTCGACGGTTTCCACTACCCGTGTGCGCCCCTCCTGGGCGGCCTGGGTCGACTGGTTCGACGCCTCGGAAGTCGACACGGCGTTGCGGGCGACTTCTTCGACGGCGGCGGTCATCTCATTGACGGCGGTGGCCGCTTGCTCGATCTCATTGTGCTGCTGTTGCAAACCTCGGGAAGATTCCTGGGTGACGGCGCTCAGCTCTTCGGCGGCGGCGCCCAGTTGGGTGGCGGAGCCGGCGATCTGCTCGATGGTCTGGCGCAGGCTGCTTTGCATCGCGCCAAGGGCCTGGAGCAACCGGGCGGGTTCGTCCTTGCCCTCGTCGGTGATAACGGTGACCAGATTGCCTCCGGCAATGGTCCGGGCCGCTTCGAGCGCCCGGTTCAGAGGCGTGACGATGCTGCGGGTCAGCAGCAGGGCCAGCAGCACGGTGGCCAGCGCGGCGATGATCGAGACGACGAGAATGCCGGTGATGGCGCTGTTGTAATAGTCGCCGGCCTGATCCGACGCTTCATGCCCCTCCGCCACGCTCATTGCAATGAGCTTGTTGAGTTGCTCGCCCATCTGGTCAGTGCCTTCCTTGATCCGTGTGTTGATGAGGCTGCGCAACGCGTCGGCCTTGTCTTGTCGGGATAGATCCAGCATTTCCTTCTGCGCCTGGAGGTAGTTTTCCAGGGTTTTCGAAAAGACTTTATACAGCTCAGCTTCATCTGGCTCGGCGGGCAGCGCTGCATAGGCTGCATTCGCCTTGTTGAGTTTTTCCACCAGCACGCCGATGCGGGTCTCGGCCTCGCTGAGGCTGGCCGGGTCGCGGTTGACCAGGATGCGAAATGAAAGAATGCGCATGCGCAGCACGTTTTCAAGGACATTGGCCAGGTGACCGACGGCGGGTAACTGGGTCTGCTCCATGTCCACCGACGCCTGGCGAATGACGGAAATGCGATTGGCGGCGAACACGCCGAGCACAACGACCAATAGCGCAATGACGGCAAAGCCGAGAAAGGCTCGGGGGGCGATATTCAAGCTACGTAGGGACATGGGAAGACCTCGGTGGTGGGTCGAGCGTCCATGCCGCCGGCGTATCGATTGGGATAATTATGTGTACGCCTACCGGGTTATCGGCTGGGCTTGAGGCTTTTTGCAGGAGGACGATGAAATATATTCCCGGCGTGTTCAATTGACGCCCCGCCCTCGCCCATGGTCTCCTGTGCGCCAGTTTGGGTGCCCTTCACAGGGTGAAACGGGAAACCGGTGAATCGTGTGCTTTACTTCAAGGCCACGTCAGTCCGGTGCTGCCCCCGCAACGGTAAGCGAGTGAAGCGTCGAATCCACTGTGCGTGCGCATGGGAAGGTGACGCTTGCAGGCACGGCTCTGGCCGGCCCCTCGTGAGCCCGGAGACCGGCCCATGACTCATTTTCAACAAACCCGCGGTGGGCGGGCGCTGTTCGAATCCCGGCGAGCCTTTGCCCGGGTTTTCATTGCGCTCGATCCGCCCGCTGACAGACCAGAGGGAAGCGCCATGTCGACCATCAGCAGCACCGCCCGCTCCACCAGCAGCACCGTTACCCTGAGCCAGCGCCTGAGCGCGGCGGTCCTCGCCTCGATCCTCGGCGCGGGCCTGGTCTATTTCGCCGGTTTCTCCCACATCGAAGCAGTGCACAACGCAGCCCATGACACACGGCACAGCGCCGCGTTCCCGTGCCACTGAGTGCTGCCGACATGATCAAGCGTATCGCGCAAACCGCTGGTTTCAGCGGGCTACTGGCCGCCCTGCTGCTGACTCTGCTGCAAAGTTTCTGGGTGTCGCCGCTGATTCTCCAGGCGGAGACTTTCGAGAAGGCCCCGGCGACCGAGGTCCATGAACATGCCGCTGGGGCTGCACATAGCCATGACGCCGAAGCCTGGGAACCGGAAGACGGCTGGCAGCGTGTACTGTCCACGACGGGCGGCAATCTGGTGGTCGCGGTGGGTTTTGCGCTGATGCTGGCGGGCCTGTACACCTTGCGTGCACCGACGCGGACGTCCCAGGGCTTGCTTTGGGGACTGGCCGGTTATGCGACTTTCGTGCTGGCGCCGACTCTCGGCCTGCCACCGGAATTACCCGGCACGGCAGCGGCGGATCTGGCCCAGCGGCAAATGTGGTGGATCGGCACGGCGGCGTCCACGGCAGTGGGCATCGCACTGATTGCATTCGGTCGGCATTGGCTGTTGAAGTTGCTGGGCCTCGCCATCCTGGTGACGCCTCATGTGATCGGCGCGCCCCAGCCCGAAGTGCATTCGATGCTGGCTCCCGAGGCGCTGGAAAGTGAGTTCAAGCTCGCCTCGCAATTGACCAATGTTGCATTCTGGCTGGCCTTGGGCCTGATCAGCGCCTGGCTGTTTCGCCGGGGCACCCAGGCCCACCACGACGCATGAGCAATGGGCCGATTCTGGTGGTCGGCTTCGGCTGCCAGCGCGGTTGCCCGGCCAGTGTCCTGCGGGCACTGCTTGACCAGACTTTGCAGGCCCATGGTATTGCGCTTGATCAGGTACGGGCATTGGCCAGCATCGAACTCAAGCGTGACGAACCCGGGCTGCTGGAATTAGCGGCGCAATTGTCACTGCCGCTGACGTGTTTCACTGCCGAGGAGCTGGCAGGCTATCAAGCACGGCTCAGTCATCTGTCCGAGATTGCCTTTGAGCGTACGGGCTGCCACGGCGTCGCCGAAAGCG
>Ga0307408_100001678_pt1 | contig 16274 bp, 30 predicted proteins | sample 322Cmetagenome_FD_202116 | JGI IMG/M metagenome (GOLD analysis project Ga0307408, IMG submission 202116) | Maize rhizosphere microbial communities from greenhouse at UC Davis, California, United States - 322HYB-C-3 | ecosystem: Host-associated > Plants > Roots > Rhizosphere > Soil | place...
TTAACTGAGTGAACGTCGGTCCCATCCGAAGACTTGCCGGAGACTACGGCGTTGGTGAAATCATCTCGGTTAAGATAGTGTGCGAGCATCCGCAACTCAAGGCCGCTTGCGTCAGTGCCGACGAGAACTCGTCCCGGCCTAGCGGTCCATAGGTCTCTAGACTCATACGTAAAGTACCCGGCTTCTCCAAGGATTGGATGGTTATGTTCGTCAAGGCGAACACCCGGTATATTTGCTGTATTAGGCTTCTGGTGTCGCAGTCTGAGGGTGTCGGCCACGAAAAGTGAACCGTGAATACATGAGTCAATTTCATTCCAATTCTCCAACCAAGTATTGACCATGTTGGCCCTACCGTTTATAGCCATCCACTTAGCAATGAGTTCGACTTCCGGGATAGGGTGCTCCTTCAGGAACTGTTCCAGAGAGGGGGAGAGCTTCCCTTTGTCGAATGGCTTGGGGTTTCCTGTGGGAGTATGCTCTTCTGGCTCCCATCCAAGTTCCAGTAGTTTGTCAATTCGTTGCTTAGGTGATCCAACATTGAACTCGACATCGATAAATGCTCGATATACTCCTGAGTCAATTGACTCTTCGATGATATATCGTTCTCGATCTTTGAGATAGATTGCCGCAGGTTGGCCAGACTTATTGTAAATCTCTCGTTCTCGAATAAGAACTCTGTCGCTAGGGAAAGCAACTCTGATTTCATCCTCTAGTTCCTTCTCTCTGGTGCGTAGATTACGATAGAGTTCCATCGCCCTAGGCCCGTCGAAGTAGAACCCTGTCCTCTGCTGCCTGCTGAGAATGACTGTCAGCCTGTGCTGTATCCAGACGCTCCTCTCCGAGAACCTAATCTTATTAAGGACTCGGGTCAGTTTAAGGAACAGTTCCGTGGTTATCTCCACATCCCTGTGACAGTACTCAATCATCTTTGCGGACAGACAAGAGAAGTCGGGGAAGTCAAGCTTCTCTCGACCTAGGATTTCTCCCCATGCTCCAAGACTGTGACCACCACTGAGGCTAGGACTATACAGAGTAGACAGAACAAGAGTGTCGATGCAGTTTGAGACACTGAGGTCAACTCCAGCAAGACGAACCAAGGTAGGAGCATCAAACTTGAGAATGTTGTGGCCCACATAAAGCGAACCAGAGGTAGCCGCAAAGAAAGCGCGGATTTCAGTGTTTGAATAGGCTTCACCAGTTTCTCCTGTCTTTACATTTTTCCAACACATCACCCAGATAGTAGAAGCATCTAGGCCATCAGTTTCAATATCGATTACGTAGCAATCTTTTCCAAGTGTACTCCAATCGAGGTACATAAGACCTCCTAAAAAGATATCACGTGACGTCTATTAATAGAGTCGACTTTCAGGCCTTCTAGCCAAGTCTGACCCTCGCCGTAGGTTCTAAACCAGACGATAAGACCGCGATTCTTGGCCTCTTCCTTCAGCCTGTTCAGCTCTTTAACGCACTCGCGAATCTCTTGCGCCAGTACCTCGTCCGAGGTCTTCTCTTTTCTAAACCTCATACAGAACTTCTCCTATAGTTGGCTGGCTTTTGAAAAATTCTACACACTCCTTGGCTTCTGATAGTGAACTAAAAAGCCGTAGCCGTCTCCAATAAGGAATAAACCCGAGAAACCATTCCCGACTGTAAACAGCATAGTGAAAGGTATCCCTGCTAATCAAAGATATTCGTATGTATCTTACACGGAACTTTTTCATACTCTCTCCCTTGCGTTATCGTACATAGCAAACTCGTTTCCTGCCGTACTCCCGCCCTCCTCGTAGACTTGAACGAGGTCTGGAGGCAGCTCACTAAGACGTCCTGTCTCTCCGTCATAGAACACCCATGACGCGGGTCCCGTCCGCCCCGATAGGCGGCACTTCTCAACCTCCATCCTAGTGATGTTCCTCCGCCACTCGTCAACAGCCTTCTTATCACGAACAAGGCGTATGACGTTGTTACTTACCTGCTCAGGCCCCGCAGAGCCTCGTACAGCGCCTTGTCTGTTGATATGGATGACGGCTATGACAGCGATCTGAAGGTTCATTGTCAGGGTCTTGAGCTTCGTACTGATCTCATCTAGCTGCTTCCTCTCGTCGCCGGCGTGATCCGAGACAATGATGGAAAGATGGTCCAGCACGATGTACCGACATCCGAGGGCTACCATGTGCCTGATCTTGGCGAGAATGATATCGATGTCGTTACTGCCGAAGTGATCGTAGACGACGACTCTGCTATTATTGAGAACGGTGTTGTAGGCCTCCTTAATTTCATCAGGAGACTTGTCTGTGTCTGGGAGGTGATAAGGCTTGTTGTTGTGGATAGAGAGCATTCCGAGGAGGGTTTCTCGCTTAGGTTCCTCTAGATGCAAGAAGCCAACACCGTAGCCCCGCTCTTGTAGCTCTTTGTTCTGGAGGAGGGCGTACTCTATCTCCTTCATGAAGGTCGTCTTACCAATACCTGTATCGGCTGTGAACAACGTAAGCTCCGACAATCGGATACCGTACAGCTTGTTGTTCAAACCCTCCCACGGATACGGGATCGACTCCGGCTCCCTGTAGTCGATGATCTCATCCAGAAGTTCTTGGTCTGTACCGAGCTTCAATCCATCTGGCATAAACGACGGAGCACGGAACCACTCGTTGACGTACTCTTTGTACTTGCCTGCCATTAGGTATTCGTTAGCATCCTTACCCGAAGCCAGCTTAAGGATGCGTACCTTACCGGGGGTAAAGAGCTGGGCCACTGTTTTAGCCGCCCTCTGTCCGGGCTCATCTGAGTCGAAGTTGATAACGATCTGTTCAAACGAGTCGAGGTACTCAAAGTTATCTACTACTTCTCTCTTAGCGAAGGTAGCTGCCATTACACCTACGTTGGGGTATCGTTCTCCAGTAAGCTGGTATGCCGCAAGAGTATCATAATACCCTTCGGTAATGGTAATCGATCTGCCACCTGCCGGAAAGAGGCTTTGACCAAAGAGCTGAGCACCTTTGATAGTGCCTTGCACTCTGAACTGCTTGTTCTCTAATCGGATTTGGTTGGCGCAGTGCTCCCCATCCTGATCGAACCTAGGGAAGATAGCTTCAGCGGCGTCCCCGTAGTCCGTAGTGACTTGATATTTGTTGAGTGATGAGGCATCCAACCCCCGGACGCCCAAGTCCTTCATCTTGTGAGATGGCAACGGTATTAAGTTTCTCTCCTTAGCCTCTTTTGGTTCTGACACTCGCGACTCCTTGTTGTTGTTATATTGTTTGTAGTAGCCGCAGCCCTCCGAGAAACACGTCTCGTGATCTGAGTAAACTGCTAGTGCGTCACTCGACCCGCATCTAGGGCACGGATCGTGTCGTATGAATGTGGACATTCTCTCTCCCTGTTCTCAGCATATCACGGCAACCTACCAAGGTCCTTTACTACACAGTTCCGAGAGTGGGCTAGCGCAAACGTCTCGGCGAACTCTATACTCGGGCACGTGTTAGTGCCACACCCTCCGAGCCTATCTGCTTGCAGCCAGAAAGGCCACCACCACACCTTGTACTGAACCTCGAATCCTTGGAAATTGTCTCTGACTATTCGGTAACGTCGTTTCATGGCTTGAGTCCTACTTCTTTGAGGATAGCATCCAAGGGAATAGGACGGAAATTGGTGCGCTCAACGCAAGCGCAGTAATAACGAGGATCAGCGCTTCCATCGTATCCAATCTCCTCTACTCTTCGGGCGTGGAGATGCCCATGGATGTTAACCTTCCACCTACCCAGCGAACTGGGGTGGATGGGGATGTGTGACATAATAAACCCAGATCGCTGTACGTACCCGCGGACATCATCGAAGAGGTCGAAGTACTGGCGCATCTTTACTGGGTCGTGATTGCCGGGAATTAAGCACTTGCGCCCTTTTAGGCGCGAGACAGCTCTCCTCATGTCCTGTGCCGAAAAGGCTACATCGCCTAAGATATACACCCTGTCGGCATCCTCCACAAGTTCGTTGTACCATTGGATCATGTCCTCTGTCATCTGCTCGGCGTCATCCCACGGACGCAACGGAACGACATTAGCGTTACGATCTACCGTCGTAAACTTAACTATGTTCTTGTGGTAGAAATGCGGATCGGAGTACACCCAAGTCGTCGACATTATATAGCTCCTTAAGTTTCTCGACCCCAGCCGGGGTGAGGCAGGCCATGCCTAGCTGCCAGTGCAGTAACAGCGGTTCGTAGTTGGCCATGATATGTAGATATTGGGAGTAGAAAGCCTTGCAGTTGCCCACACTATAAGCCAACCACAGAAGGCGACGGAGACGGAGATCGGTCATTGCTTTAGCCACCCCATGTCTCCTTTGCTACTAAGTGTTCGCTGCCCCGTACGGCGCTAGGGGTCTCCTTAGGTTTTGCAGGAGTCCCGAGCTTTTGAGGATCGAGGATCAAGACGTTGGAGACTGCGTCATCCCAAGGAATGTCGTCATCGTCGTCATCCATAAACACCTCGTACATCTTGACCGCAACCTTCCCTTTTTCCGTGATGTTCCCCAGCCTGTCACGCCAGCCTTCTTCAAAGCAAATCTCAGCAATGTGATCGAAGAGCTGACTCTCAGATGCCACGCATCTATTAGTCAGAAACTTGTATTCCATGCTTGTCATAGAATGATATCTCTCAACCATAGAAAGTACCTTCAGTTCTAAAGGACGACAAGAAACGATCGTTACCGGTGTCATCGAAATCAGGGTCAAGGACAACAAACTCATTGTCCTCTATGTCAAAGCCGTTCGAGTAGGCGGCCTCGAAGGAGATATCTAGGCAGGTAGTGCAAGGCTCGAAGGCATCGAGTTGTTTGTTGAAGATGATCTCCTTCTCGGAGAGTTCAACATCGCAGATATGACAGCGCATCACCGGCTCCCTAAAGTTGCCCTTAGAGTACCCCTAGGTTTATACCTAAGAGAAATAACTAATAAGGGTTAATTATTATAAGTTATAATCTAGTATATATACCTTATAAGAGAGATATTATATACTAGAAATATCTTTTTGTCAAGAGAAAAATGAGATCAAGGTTTCCCTGTCTTGCGTCATCCTCTACCCTACCTAAAGATTATACCACGTTCCTTGGCCTTTGTCAAGGATTAATACAAATCCCCTCGAAAGAAAGAGGCATAGTCCGATACCGTCTGGCCTTCGAGGCCGGGAGCGGTATTGGTTTCGAGAACATAGGCCCTCTCTTTCATCTCGTTCCAGATAATATCGACAGCGCCGAAGTCTAGGCCAGTTGTCATAAAAGCCTGAATAGCTGTCGATACCACCAGAAGAGGGGGATCAATCCCACCACGTACAAAGCAGAATCCATTAGCGACATTTCTAACTCTCCAGTCTACCTCGTCGTCAGGAACCGAAAGACGTCTGGCCTTACGCTGCTGGCTGATCACGACAGGCCAAGGCTCCCCGTCCTTTACGTAGCACCCGCAGTGTATCCGGTATTCGTCCTGCTTCTTTATGTACTTCACATAAAGAGGAGCATCCACAAGCTCGTCACGACCATCAGCGATGACAATACCATCACCGCTATGGCCAGCCAAAACTGTACGGCAAACAACAGGGAAAGCGTCTTCCGGTATGTCTGCGGCGGCTGTCCAGTAGGGCGGTACGAGTTCTTCATGTCCGTTATCCTTCATAGTGTTAAAGAAGTTCAGTTTGTTGCTGGCAGTCCTGATCTTCTCGGAGGGGTTGAGGTAGTCTACCTCGAACGTCTTAGACGAGTTACCCCAGTTAATGATGACATCTTCCGGTTTTGCTTTATACTTCGAGTTCTCTAGCTTCAGCACCCGACCTCCGAGAGCCTCGGCCAAGGCCTTAGCACTAGCGCTGCCTTGTCTATACGGAAGTAATTTAAAAGCCATGGTCCTCGTCCTCCTCTGGTTCTTCCCATGTATCCAGCTCGTCCTCTTCCTCCTCGATGTCCGGTGCATCTGGGTCAGCGGCAACCTGCTGGCTGGACCAAACACCCCAAGCGGTTAGGCTAGGAGTGTTTCCGGGACCTTGAGTTATTTCGGGTGAGCTCTCATTAGCGTAAATCTGATAGGCCGTATTGTTCAGTTGTTGTATCAGAGTAGCCCCCGCTAGGTTATGAGGAGAGGGTGGGGATTCTTCAGCTATGGCAAACGCACCATACTGGGTAATACCGGGTGCCGTATTAGCAGCAATAGAGGCCATGACTACAGACGGGTCCCTCTTAAAAGGGTCAGGCTTAAAATCTGTCGGAGTGTACTCACTCCAGTTACGGCAATAAACGAGGTCCTGCACCAACCGTATTCCGTAGTACATGGCGTCACGTACCATCTCGTCGTCATAGTTAATGGCGGATCGGAGTACAAACTCCTTGGGGCCTAGCAGTACGCTGAGGAAGTTCAGAGGTCCTCCCGCCGAGAACAGGTGACAAATCTCTCTGGGGTCTGGGTAGTCGGCTGACAACGTGTACAACCTCTCAAGAATCTGGACCCAGTCGAGTATTACGTCCTTGTTCGTAGGGCCTCGCAGGGTACGAATCTCTATGGACCCGAACTTGTGCAGGGCTTGGGCGTTGAGACCTGCGTAGTGGAACCCCTCGTCTATCTCCCACATGCCGTCCTTCTTGATAAAGATTTTCAATTGCGAGATGATATCAGGAGCATCCTTAGCCCTCAGGCAAAAGAGATTGCCTACCCTGTGCTCTCCGCACCACGCCGTCAACAGTTCTTCCAGTGCGAAGTACATAGCCAGAAACGAGGTCAGCCTGTTGAGGTGCCATGCCTGAACGTTCAGGTGGACATGCACACTGGTTCTGTTGCTCTCTGACAGGACTGTTCCGTACGATTTGAACATCTCCCAGAGAGTGTCAAGGGCTGCCGGAACCTCCTCAAATTCTATAGGGTACTTCAGAACATACTCGGCGTTGTCCACTCCCCTCAACGATCCATCACTGTGGTAGCCCCACGGTTTTGGGAGGTCTGTCTTCTGGAATTTATTACCCTCGCACTCAACCTCCAAACCGATAGAACCCCTCGTGGTACTTTTGCCTAGTATAACCCCGAGAGGGGGGTTTATCTTGGCGGGCTCTTCGACATACTTAAAAATCGATTCCACGGAAACCTCCTTAGCTAGTCCTGAAGAACGACGGTCCCGAATAGACCTAACGACTCAACAACTTCCTTGGTGTAGTGAAACTCCGGTGCAATGCCGATCGTAGAGAAGTTTCTCGTAAGGAGCTGACCGATGATGTCAGTCCTGTACGCAACGAAGATGTTTCTTAGAGGGCCTCTGACAAGAGCAAAATCTCGGCTGAAAGCTACCGAGTTGTTGGCGACCTTAGGGTTAAGGAGGGCCGCCAAGCAGGTCTCAGGATATGGATAAGCGCCCAAGACGCAGTCCCGAAAGTTTTTCGTGAACATGTTGAACAAAGTCTTTCGGGTGCTGGGGTCCGGCTGTAAATGAATGAGCGTGACACTAAGCATCCTCCCGGTCAGCCCTTGTTCTGATTTCCTTTGGGGGCGACGTGCGATATAGGCTACCCCGTGCGAAGAGTTGCACATTCCAAGAGGGAACGGGCGAAACTTGTTGAATTTCGGAGAGTTCATCATCTTGCGCAGAACAGGGGCAGACGGGTTCGCTTGCATGAACTTGTCATACAGGTGCCCGAGTGTAGGGTGCTGCGGTGTTACATGTGACGGGTGGGGGGCACTATCATAGCTGTACTGAATCGACTCCTCGTCTACGATGGACTCCAGATATATCCGAAAGATACCATCCGCCAAGTGATCGGAGACACAGAGAACTTTGTAAGGTACGCCATCGTACAGTACGACTGTTCCTTGTAGCCTCATAGAGGCTTCTTGAGATGTCTCAAAGGTATTGGTGTAATCGACCATTAAAATCTCCTATAGCTTTCATCAAGGGTTGATATAGGAAACTGGAAAGTTGCCTCAAAGAGAGAGTCTCGTTGGGATGAGTTAATGGAACGGATCAAAGCCTCGTTAAACGAGATTTTTGAACTAGACTTTGTCCTTCCCCTCGGCCTGTCTTGGAGGCTCGGACAGTAGCAATTCCTCATATCCTTGATTGCTTTGTTCATACGGTTCCACACCGCCAGCCTGTCCGGTTTGGAGCTGACCCAAAAATTCGACAGGACTCGATACTCGACGCCATACGGCTTGAACCGACAGGCCCCGGCCTTACCGTACAAGGACCGCCGAGTGGCGTCCCCGTCCTTCCGCAGAGACCACACCCCGAGGTAGTAGTCCAACTGTTTGACGAGATCAGAGCCGTTCAGAATGTGCGTGATGTCGGTAAGGTCGGCATCAGAAGTCCATCCGACATGCAGATGGCCGCCTGCGCATCGAGTTCTAGGGTTGTTTGTGGGGTCGGGCGGGGGGTTCAGGCCGCCTTCCCATGCATTGAAGTCCGGCATACAGCCTAGCTCCTTTGCGTGAGGTGGGATTTCCTCCCACACCTCCTCCGAGAAGGTTACTGAAGGGACGGCTTGAAGGGTGTACCCCTTAGGCAGGAAACCCCGAAGCTTGCGCACCACAGTAACGATGTTGTGATTGAACTCCTCAAACGTCTGGGCCGGATCGATGTTGAACTCAGCCGCAGTGCCGTCGACCTGTACCGCACCACACTCTACGGGATAGGGGTCGTGCTTTGTGCCCGGTATGAACCTATCGGCACTTACAGGCTCTCCCTCCGGCGAGAAGATAAAAAGTTCAGGATCACATCCGAATGTGAAACCCTCCATAGGGGTATGGACATCTACTGACATATAGAAAACTCCTTTCTAGGAAGCGATGCGATCTAAATCAACGACGTACAACCGATTGACGTCGTCTGTCGCACAGCTAGGGCACAATACTAGACCTTGCGATTCAAAGACGGTGACCCCGACATCCTCAAACTCGATCGACGACGAGCAGTACGAGCACCCGTATTTGGCGAAGGCGTCGAACTGATCTTTCGTGAGAAACCCACCGAACGGTTTGTCGTGGTCACTTTTGATCGTGACACAATCCCTTTTTTGCTTGTCGTTACCTGTAGAGTGGTGGGAGTGCGTCGAGCCATTCCCGGAGTAGTTCGGCTTCGTCCACATCGAGTTTTCCCGTCTCTGAAAATTTGTAACCCCGCCTTGAAAGACCGGGGCTGGCTCCTTTCCTTTGAGTTCGATGGTCTCAGCCTTCGGTATCTCCGTCCCACCCTCTTTCAGCTTTTCGATGTCGAACTTGTACCAGTGATCGACAGCAAAGCTCCAGTACTGATAGCCAGTCTCGGCTTCTTGGTGCATGTCGTACGACTGAGAAGACGGCGCTGTGTTCAAAGCAGAGTCCATGATAGCCCACTCCGATGACCAGAAAATCTGATCAAAGCCTTTAGAGTAGGCAATCCACAAAGGACGTTCCTTGTTCCTGAGGAAGTTCATGGTCTTGTCTTTGAGGTTATACCACGTCAGGGCCCATGCCCCTTGCAGTAAGGGTACAGTCTCCTCGATACCCAAGACGGCGATGGCGTGGATCAGGGCCATGCTGTCAACAGCGTGCTTCTCCCCTAGGGCGTCATCTAGTGCCGTCCACGACGACGCATCTAGAGTGCCGTTGTGGGCACCTATGATGTGGTCGTACTGAAAGGGGTGGGCGTTCACGTTGTTGATACTGCCCTTAGTTGCCAGTCGATTGTGGCCGATGAGAGCAGCCGACCCATATCCGTTATTGGTGTCCTGAAATCGCTTCATGTCAAAGAGATCGAGGGGGTTGACCGAGCCTTTAGCTATCTTGACTTCACCCGTATTCCGGATAGATGCCAAGCCTGTAGAGTCTGGCCCACGAAAATAATCAAAGACAAGGAGGCGTTTCATCAGTGCCTCGTCCTTGTGAGCCAACTTACCTGCTGTTCCTACTAGACCACACATTTACAAAGTCTCCCTTTTGGTACGATACATCTGGACGTCTCCATCAGACCGGATCGAGACGTTCCATCCACGGCGCATGAGTTCGCTTCGGGCTGCCTCATAGGCCTTGTTATGGTTCCGTACGGCCCTAGCCAGCTCCTCGTCTGATTTGGTGTGGCACTCTGGGTTACACATCAGTTCAACTCCTTCACTTTTTCGGCCCACTTTGCGGCCCTTTGTTCGAGCAACGCCGGACGAACACGGTACACCTTCTCCGGTGCAAGATAGATGTCCGGGTTGTTGACGACATAGTGTTCAATCTGATCGAACGTCCATTTCAGGAACCGATCATACCCGCGATATTCGGGGTGGCCTTGGATACCGAGACAGCACGTCTCTCGTATGAAGTAGGCCTCGACATCTTGGATAACGCCTCTCACCTTATCCAAGTTGTTCCTCCAGCGATTGAAACCGACGCTCGACTCGGCGAGGATTTCTGCATCGGACACAGTAGACCTGATGCAGCACTGATGGTGGACTGAGGACACCTTGTCGATAATGGTATGGGCTTTGGGGTCGTAGACTGAGTGATCACCGACATGGTTGTCGATGTCTTGGTACAGCTTGCCGCCGTTCATTACCCACAGGAACTGAGCACCACGACAGACGCCCATCATGGGTATGCCCTCGTCAAGACACTTCTTGTACAGGAGCATATCTGACTCGTCACGTTTGACGTTGAACGACGTCTTGGAGTGCCGTGCTTCATGGTACAAGGCTGGATTGACATCCTCCCCTCCCGCAAAGACGACGAGATCAGCCTCCTCAGGAGTATCGGCCTTCCGGCACGATGCCCGCACAAACATCTGGGGGAACGGGCCAGCCTCCTCGGGAGGCCCTTCGACATACACAGCCAGATATAGCCCAGTAAATTCAACAGCAGTGTCTCGCATTAACTGAAGTTTCCTTCCGTTATCGGACGCGGAATCCGCACTCTTGTTCGCCACCTTTTAACTCCTTTGTTGGGTCGGGTTTACTTACAAAAATCGCTATATCCCTTAACTCCTCTTTGGCCTCCTTAAGGTTACCCCAGTAAGCCATCATTAGAGCCCGGTCTAGACGTCTATGGACGTAGTCAGGTATCATGACGTCTCCTTCTTAAGCTATCCAGACCTTGTGTCCGCACCCTAGCTGGCACTCGGACGAGACCTTCATATACTGAACCTCCCTCCCTATCTCTAAAGGCTCGTGATTCTCCACGTTTACGTTAGCACCGCAGTTAGGGCAGACATCGGTTTCACAGGGGTAGTCCAGTACAGTGTAGGCGGCATTATAGCCCTCTAACCCGTCGAAAAATCCCGTCTTCTGCCACGGGGCCTTATCCTCAAGGTTGTACCTCATAACAATGTCCCTTCTTGTAATTGGTTGGGGGCCGAGGCCGAAGCCTGCTAAGCCCCCGTCACGGCATCACCTCTGCCCGTTCCGGCCCTTGGTAGGGCGGTCTAGGGTGTGGGTCGGACGACTTACCATCAGCGGGCCGATGTGCGTTGCCAGACACTCACAGTTGCTTACCTCATACCGAGGTCCAGAGGCGGAGGGAATCGAACCACTCTTACTTAGAGGACCTACAGCCGTGATTAAACCGTATCGACCGCAAACGGGTCTACTGCCTTCGCCTTAGACCGAGACTTAGGGAGCTGGTCTTTCAGTACAGGCAGACGCCCTCCCCTGACACCGGAATAGGTTACTGGGACCTTGGCTGCCTCGACCTCGCTTTCTCGCATCAGAGGTGGATCAGGCATTGCGTCCCAGATGGCGCGCTGCTCGTCTCTGATCTTTTGGGTCAGAAATGCTGTATCGCGTTCCAGATACTTCCACGGCTCGTCGACAACGGTTCCCAGCTCCGTCCACTCCTTCGGGGGCGTGAACTGATCCTTGATACCCCCGTGTCCTATGTTTCGCACGAGCATGAAAATATAGTTTCGGTTGGAGTCAGTAAGCTGGCCGCCGACAGAGTTGCCAGAGTAAACGGAGTTGCCCACAGTTCGGACGAACTCAAACCCCGCCTTCTTAAGTATTGCCAGCCAGTCTTTACCGGGACTGTACTTAAGCTGCGTATCTGTCAGAATGGCAATAAAGGCGTGGTTAGGCATCGAGCGGGTGTCGAACGTCCCGATACGGAGGCGTTGCCAGAAAATATCCTCGTATGTAGGGCCTGCAAAAAGGCTCTCCCTGTCTCTAGTTAGCGGTGACGAACTGTCACCTCCTACTAACTGGATCGATGCCTTAGCATACGGGGCGAACGAAAAGTTTTGTATGATATCGACAGCACAGCATCCCCAGTACGAGCCGGGAATGTTGCTTCCAAAGCGCAGAAATTCCATTTCTCTGGTTCCCTTCTTCCCTATTTCTTAGCCAGCCTTCGAGCAGTCGTGGCCGACTTCCCGGCGCTCTCCGCAGTTACGTCGTTACCCCGGAATATGACCTTATGGTAGACATAAATCGAGTTCAACGTGTTGCTGTTACTGTGCGTCGTCACGAGACGGAACTCTCGCTTCAAAAGCTCTGCTTCCCAGTACGGCCTTTGGATGTGGTTCAGAACCGCCTCTATGAGGTGGGAAGGGCGGTGAGTACGAACTATCTCTATCAACCTATCCAGCCTGTCGATAGCCTTTTCCTCTGGAAGCTCCTCCGTGCGGAACGGAGTTCCGGCGTTCGCCTCTATGTCATAGAGGTCTGGCATCGTGCCCTTAGGGACCTCGCGACCTGACTTCTTGCTCATGACGGCATTAATGGGGTCAGCCGACCAATAAGGAAAGTCGTATATGGTTTTAATACCGCAGCATTGGCCGCCGTGAGTCACTACATCCATGTTTTCGATCTCCTCTTTGCGTAAAGTTACGCGGCTTCAAAGAAAAAAGAAGCTGCCGAGCCTGCGTCTGACCCTCTGTGGAGGAGCCAGTCGCCCGACTCTATCACGCGTCTCCCCACTAGATCGTAGTTGTAGGTGTAAATCCACCCATTATTGAACGGTTGTCGTAAGTACAGGGAATTTTCAGGACTATCAGGACGATAGCCCTCGTAGGCGTCAAGTCGTTTCAGCATTTCGTCATCAACGATGACTGGCTCTGCCTTGAACGAACGATTGAAGCCGGGACCTTCTAGAACGGCTCCGGGATAGGAACCAAGGTCGTACAGTAGACCGGGAACATCAACGGTAAGCCCTTTGCCCGGTCGCAGGGTTCCGTAAACATAGACTTTTTGCATCAACGCCTCACAAAGTAAAAAGAAGGATAAAGACGAACGCAGTGATAGCGGTTCTCAATATCATCATGATGGAAGTATCCTGTAGCTGACCCACTTACCGTCTACTTTGACGAGGGGTGTGGGTCCGTCGTACCGGGGGGTGATTACCCCTTCACGAATAAGGCGCAGCCTCTCGCGGCGTACCTGATCGGCTTGGGCTATCCGCCAAACACCTTCGTTAAGAGGATACTTGACCCGTTGCGACCGTTCAAGGGCGTCCCAAATCCTAGGTGTCATTCCTGATTTCATCGTGTTTTACCTCTTATTATCTCTATTGCCTCTAGTCTTGCGAGTAGCTCCCCGAAGGTCCAGCCCTTAGCCCGCCAGTAATCCGGTCCTTTGAAACGGAGAGCCCAAGAGGGATCGGCGTTGGGGTTAATTACAGCCTTCTCAATAGCCTTCGGGGTGTTATCACACGCTATCGATGGCGCTTCGAGGCCAAGGTGCTGGAGGTACTGAGCGAATGCGCAGTCACCGGAGTTTGCGTAGTTGTAGGTTTTGTTTGGGTCTTGCTCACGCACCCAAGCAGTGAACTCCTCGACGGTTACGCTCATAGGGTCTATAGTCATATCACTCGCCTCCAGCTTCTCATGCGCAGCCACCGTCGAAATATCGGCGAGGCACAGACGCATATGTGGCCGCGTGCCGCGTGCCAGTTCATCCAGTTACGGTAAGGACCCCCCGTCGTTAGCCAGTGGCGGTTTCTGATAATCACTCGACGAGTCACAGCCTAGGCTCCCGAAGCGCCTTCTCGGCGACTCTCATCAGGGTGCTGTTGTCACACTTGCCGTCAACGTAGTCCTTAGCCGCGCTTGGCCACGTACTTGCACAAACCTCCGCGCAAATCTCGCGGGCGCGTTCCTTGATCGGGTCCAGTGGTGGTGGCGGTGGCTGATAGCCGTATTCCTCCAGCGTGCGTGCGTGGGCGATGATGCTGTGGTAACACTCCGAGTGTCGCTCTACCTCTTCAACGGAGACGATCCACCCGTTTAGCTCTATCACCCTTGCAATACAGTGCCGCGCAGGCAGTGGTTCAGTTGTGGTCATTGTGCTGCTCCGTAGTCCCGCGCCGTGGCCTCGTTGACCTGCTGATCGACCCAGGTCTTTAAAACGTTCCGGCGCTCAGTGAGAATTGCGTTGACTCTTTTCCATTCGGAGGTCGCCGCCTCCATCGCCTCTAGTGCACGGGCGTCGTCTTCCCGTGCCTCGCGTACAAGCGCTGTGAGGGTGTTGAACTTTTCCGTGTCCATAGGGTCTTTTCCCTTTTTCCTAAGGTGTCGGACTTTCACCGACCGTCTACCCCGTTACCGATTAGAGGCAGTCAGACCCGGACGCAGGGCCAGCGAGCAGAGAGTTTTTACGGATACGCTCTGCCAATACCGTTATAGGTCAGCACCGCCAAGATTATTAGGCCAAAAATGCAAAGATACACCCCAAGGGCGTACACAAAGCAGCGAACAATTGACACTGTCCCTAAATGGTCAACCATTTTATCGATGATGTTCATCTTACCATCTCCATCGCCCCTAGGATGGCGATGCCAAGAAGGCACAGGTACACCCCAAGGACGTACACAATAGGATGAGTATCCATCTTTCCCACTCCTTTATAGATAAGGATGCCTATGCCCGCTTATAGACCTAGACGCGGACCAAGACCCAGACCTACCCCAAGACGCGGACATAAACCCAGACCCGGATGCAAGCGTCTCATACCCGGACCCCGCCCTAGAGGCGGACCCGGACCTAGCCATTAAAGTCCCGGACCAAGACCTAGACCTGCGCCGGGCTCCTGACAAAGAGGGTCTTCCGAATCTCAGCTTCTGTTTTCGGCCTTTAAGCACAGTCAGTTACCCCTTTCCCTCTTAGCGGGCCTTAGACCAAGACCAAGACCTAGACCGATACCCGGACCAAGACAAAGACCCCGACCCAGACCCAGACCAAATATGAGGTTGGACTCCTGTCCTAGTCATGGACTGAGACATGGACCCGGACCAAGACCTGTCTGCGCGGGGAATCCCGGACATAGACCGTTCCCTAAGCTTTCGGCTACGACGGTGAAGCACGGAGGTTACTTAACCTCGCCGAATGCCTCGATAGCAGAGGTCTGGAGGTAGATGGAGTTGGGGAGGGCTTGGGCGTCCTTCCAATCCTTGGCGGTGAACGCACCAGTTTCGTACACGATGGCTGGATTCTCCAGCTTGATGCACGTGTCGTTGACGCCGACAAGGTCGCCGGTATAGATATAGTTCATGCAGAAGAAAGTCGCCCGCTTGCCCATCAGAGCCATCAGGCCTTCGTTCGCGTCTTCCGTCACCGTTACCAACTTTTTCATGTCACTTTACTCCTTCTCTCTCTCTCTTCAGTGATTGTTAGACCCAGCCCAAGACCCAGACCCGGACCCGGACCAAGACCTAGCCCTAGCCATTGACCAAGACCATAACCCAGACCTAGACCCAGACCTAGACCAAGCCCAAGACCTAGGCCCAGACCTAGATTTCTGTTTGCGGCCTCTAGCCATGGAGCTTTTCCTTTTTTCTACTAACCTGATCTAAACCCGGACATGTGCGATCTAGACCAAGACCCAGACCCAGACCCAGACCCAGGCCTAGACCAAGCCTCCAAAGACGAAGCCGCCAAAGACCCAGACCTGCGTACGGCACCAGACCCAGACCCAGACATAGACCAAGCCCCAGACCAAGACTTAATCCTAGGTCCAGCCCCAGACATAGACCAAGGGTAAGACCTAGCCCCAGACCTAGATTTCTGTTTGCGGCCTCTAGTCATGGGTTATAGCTCCTCGAAAATAACTATCATCCCTTTATCCCCTCTGCGATAGCCTTCTCTTGGGATCGGGGCAGCTATTCCTAAATCCTCGATGCCCGAGACGTTGTCTAGCGTCATCATACGCCAGCCGGGCAGGTCGCCGTGCTCTGAAACGCCATCCGTCTGATAGACTCTCATGCAAGCGTTGCCCGCCGTGGTCACACCTACGGCATGGACTTCTATGACGCGAGGCAATCCTTTATAGTGGATTGAGAGGGTCTTTCGACCGTTCAACGCCTCTATCAT
>Ga0307408_100001679_pt1 | contig 16265 bp, 14 predicted proteins | sample 322Cmetagenome_FD_202116 | JGI IMG/M metagenome (GOLD analysis project Ga0307408, IMG submission 202116) | Maize rhizosphere microbial communities from greenhouse at UC Davis, California, United States - 322HYB-C-3 | ecosystem: Host-associated > Plants > Roots > Rhizosphere > Soil | place...
AAGGCGGATGGTAGTGATGACCTGTTCTCCAAGATATTCTCCCCGCGGATCGTGGGCAGGGCCAATCCCCTGGCGGCGCCGATCCCTCTGGACGAGATCGCCGGCACACTCGATCCAGAACTGCCCACTTCCACCATTGAGATCCCGCTGGACCCGGCCATGCAAGAGGGCAATGTCATTGCCTTGATCTGGAGCGGTATCACTGCGAATAACGGTGCGTATACACCCGACTTACCATTGCATCCGCTCAGCAAGAACGAAGCGGAGGGCAGTGTGCCGATTGAAATCGTGGTGGCCGGTGAACACCTCACTGCCATTGAGGGAGGCACGCTCGACCTGTATTACCAATTGCTGCGCGATGCGGTGAGCCGGGAAGTTATCGAGGAAGAATCGCTGCACACCGACCTGCTGAGCATCGGTGAGCCCCGGGCCGAATTGCCGCTGCCGGTGGTCGAGGGCGAAAGCGGAGGCGTACTGGATCCTGCGGACAAGCCGGACGGTACGCGCTTGATCGTTCTCAAATACAGCGGGCAAACGGCCGGCGACCGGGTGCATATGTTGTGGTGGGGGTCGAACACCGGACGGTACCGGGATTCGATTCCGGTCACCGGATCTACCGAGAACCAAAACATCCCGTTCACCATCCGCGCCGCGTTGATCGAGGGCAACCGCGATGGCACGGTGCGGGCGATGTATTGGGTCAAACGGGCGGGGAGCGGGACTTCTGCCTCTGAGATATTAACGATAAAAATTGGCGCGGCCGTGAATCTGACTGCGCCCAGCGTCAAGCAGGCCAGCGGCGCTACGCCCAATCAGCAGTTGAATCCGGTGGCGGCCAAGGATGCGTTGACTGTGGTGATTCCCGATTATGGTATTCAACCCGGCGATAAGGTCAGCGTGACTTGGGCCGGCACTGCCGGGGCCGGTTCCCATACCACCCCGGTACAGGCATTGCCCGGCAGCCGGGAAATTCCGCTCCCAGTGTCGGTGCTCGCCTTCAACCTGGACAGATCGGTCACGGTTACCTACACCGTGACCCGTGACGGCAGCGAAGGGCCGGCGTCAGCCCCGCTGACGCTGAATGTGCAGGCGATGCCCGCGACGAGTTTGGCAATGCCGCTGATCCCCCAGGCGGCACAGGGCGGCCTCGGCCGCGAACTGGACCTGACCAGCTTCACCGGCAACGCGCGCGTGACCTGCGCGCCCTGGCCGCTGATCGCGGCCGGCCAGCGTGTGTGGCTGCGCGCCGAGGGCATCGCCCAGGACGGAGGAGACGTTCACACCATCACGCTCTATACCGCCTCGGCAGTGAATTCCTCCGAAGTGAGCGCCGGGCTGGTCACGGACCTGCCGCGCAGCGAGCTGCTCAAGCTGCGCGATGGCTCCGAGCTGAAGGTCATCCTGCAGGTGACCTTCGACCGCAGCTCGGCCCAAGCCAATGCCGTGGACTTCCCGCTTCGGACCTATACCGTCAAGGCCATGCCGGCGACGGCGCCGACTATTGCCTGGGTAAAGGGCCAGCCAAGCAATACTGAGATTCCTCCCAATGGCACCACGAGAGATACCAGCGTGACATTGAGCGGTACTGCCTCGGCCGGGTTGGAGATTGAATTGTTTGACGGGGCTACGTCCAAGGGACGGTTTACGGCGAACGGTGGGATCTGGACCAGCACGGCTATTCCCGTAGCACTCGGGCTGCACACCTTCAAAGCTGAGGCTCTGTATGTGGGCAATCCGTCCTCGACCGCGCGCAGCTTTACCGTGTCGCGGTTACGCATTGATAACTCGAATATGACGCTAGACCTTTTGCATTATTACAAAGCACCCTGGCCACGGAGGCAGGCCGAAATTTTCGACGAGGTTACACGTTTGCCTAGCGATGGAATACTTCCTTACACCTACTCCACCAGTAATTCTACTATTGCATCAGTCAGTTCCACCGGGAAGGTTCGAGGGCTAAGAAACGGGACCACAACAATAACGGTTAGGGATGCAGCTGGGCTGACGGCATCATATCAGACGTTGGTAAGCCGCAAGTATGAAATCATTGTCCACGGCGGCCCTTTTAATGCGCTTCAGGCCTACAACTGGTTAGTCAGTCAGAAATTCGAGTACGACGCGGAATATGAGTACCCCTACCATGATATTGCCAACAACTTTATAGTCCCATCAAGCTGGACATCCCAATGGTTGGGCTCATCGGCAACACGGGCCACTTATTATCGTTTTCTAGAGATTCATCTTAAGAGGACGAATGCCACTATTTACCCGTACAGTAGCAACATAACTCAGGCACTGGGCCTTCGATCGTGATGCATTTGCCTTGCGTCAGTATTTAATGATGCAACAACTATTAAGTTAGTGGTGGCTGCAAAGGGCTTTGCAGTTGTCGAGAGGGCTGAAGTATGAAGAAGATTGAGCAAATTTCGACATGGGTCGTTTTTTTGAAAAGTGCTGACGGCTCGATAGCCGGAAAACATCTGGTTATTTAAAAATGTCCCCAGCGCCCTGGAACGGCTAAACATCGGTTCGCAGTCCCGAAAAATAATGTTAATTCGATAAAACATCATTTTTCGGGCCGCACAGTCTTACTCAAGAAAAGGGCGCAAGAAAGGCAAAAAGAGGAAGCATTTATTATCCGCTTGGCGAACGGTTTGGAAGGAGGATAACAGAGTAGCGGCGCGCCCCTGACAGGCAGGTGGAAGGACGGTCCCGAGGGTGTGCCTACTGTCAACTCTGACAGTAGGCACACCCAGTTTTCTGGCATTGAATAACCCCAGACCTCATCCAACTGGGACCCTGCCATGGACACTGCCGACAACACCCCCCGGACCCTTCCTGAACCGTTGGTCATTGGGAACACAACGACCATGTCAAGGGCGCGAACAATCGGGCGCAGTTTGAAAACGGCGGGAGACTTTTCCAATCGGTGGTGGTGAAAACTGCTGCGCCTGTCCGCGTGAGTTTTGACATCGCCAATTATTACGGATCAGGGCAGGTAGCGATTGCTGAATACAATCTCGCCTATTCATTCGATTCCGCGGGACATTTCAGTGTTGGTTTTGTCGCGCCGGAGGGCTCTGGTGCCAGTGAGATTACCCTGAGCTTCACTTCTATCGGTGGCGCTTTTGATCTGGATAATGCTGAGCTGTGGGCTTGCCCCGATGAGGGTGGGCGCGGTGGACGAACCTCTATTGCGATCTTACCTGCCGACAAAGTTTGACTGTCCACCGTTAGGGTTTTGTAGGCTGTGTGTGAAATTGTGTAAGGGGTTTGGTCGGCGACGGGCGAGGGCGTATATCCTTGGCGGCTTGAGATTTCTGCGCCTGGATATCGCCATCGCGAGCAAGCTCGCTCCCACAGTGGGTCTGTGCCATACAGAAGACTTGTGGGAAGAGGCTTGTTCGCGATGAGGCCTAGCCCAGCACCACAGCATTTGTCTGGACCCACCCATGCCCAACATCCTCCTCGTCGAAGACGACGCCGCCCTCTGTGAACTGATCGCCAGCTACCTGGAGCGCAACGGCTATTACGTCAGCGTGCTCAACCGTGGCGACCACGTCCGTGAACGTGCGCGGGCGAATCCGCCGGACCTGGTGATCCTCGACCTGATGCTGCCGGGGCTGGACGGCCTGCAGGTCTGCCGCTTGCTACGCGCCGATTCGGCGACCCTGCCGATCCTGATGCTCACCGCCCGGGACGACAGCCACGATCAGGTGCTGGGCCTGGAGATGGGCGCCGATGACTACGTCACCAAGCCCTGCGAGCCACGGGTGCTTCTCGCTCGGGTGCGCACGTTGTTGCGGCGCAGCAGCCTGACCGAGCCGCAGACGGTCAACGATCGCATCGTCATGGGCAACCTGTGCATCGACCTGTCCGAACGCACGGTGACCTGGCGCGGCCAGCCGGTGGAATTGTCCAGTGGCGAATACAACTTGCTGGTGGTGCTGGCACGGCATTCCGGCGAAGTGCTGAGCCGCGACCAGATCCTGCAACGCCTGCGCGGCATCGAATTCAACGGCACCGACCGTTCGGTGGACGTGGCGATTTCCAAGCTGCGGCGCAAGTTCGACGACAACGCCGGCGAAGCGCGCAAGATCAAGACCGTGTGGGGCAAGGGCTACCTGTTCAGCCGTTCCGAGTGGGAATGCTGATCGATGTGGAAGCTGCTGATTCGCCTCTATCTCGTCACCATCGTTTCCTACAGCGCGGCCATCTACCTGATGCCGGAATTGGTGATCCGCCTGTTCCAGGAGCGCTTCCAGGCCTACAACCTCGACTATTCCCGTGGCCTGCAAACCCTGATCGTCAAGCAGTTCCGCGTCGTACCCAGCGCGCAATGGCCGGCGCTCGCTGCGCAGATGGACAAGGAATTCGAGCCGTTGCGCATCGAGCTGGCAGCCACCGAGGACACCGGTTTCACTGCGATCGAGCAGGCGCGCCTAAAGCGTGGAGAAAACGTGGTGCGCATCGGCGATTGGGGCTGGCGCACCCTGGCGGCGGCGCCTTTGGACGAACGCACGGCGGTGAAGATGGTCGTGCCGCCGGATCCGGCGGACGTCAGTTGGCTGTATTGGAGCATCAACGTGCTGATCGGCGCGACGATGCTGGCGTGCCTGCTGCTCTGGCTGCGGCCGCACTGGCGTGACTTGGAACGCCTCAAGCGCACCGCCGAGCGTTTCGGCAAGGGACATTTAAGCGAGCGTACGAAGATCGCGCCGAGTTCCAACATCGGCAGCCTGGCCCATGTATTCGATACGATGGCCGGCGATATCGAGAACCTGCTCAACCAGCAGCGGGACTTGCTCAATGCCGTGTCACATGAACTGCGCACACCGCTGACTCGGCTCGATTTCGGCCTGGCCCTGGCGTTGTCGGAGGACATGCCAACGGCCAGCCGCGAGCGTCTGCAAGGGTTGGTGGCGCACATTCGTGAACTGGACGAGTTGGTGCTGGAGTTGTTGTCCTATAGCCGCCTGCAAAATCCCGAGCGTTTGCCGGAGCGGGTCGAAGTGCCGTTGGACGAGTTCATCGACAGCATCCTCGGCAGCCTCGATGAAGACCTGGCCGCGCCGGAGGTGGTGATCGACGTGCTGCTGCACGGGGCGCTGGAGCGTTTTGTGCTGGACCCGCGCCTGACCGCCCGCGCTTTGCAGAACCTGCTCCGCAATGCCATGCGTTATTGCGAGAAACGCATCCAGGTCGGTGTGCTGGTCAGCGAGCAAGGCTGTGAAATCTGGGTCGACGATGACGGCATCGGCATCCCCGACAGCGAGCGCGAGCGTGTCTTCGAACCATTCTACCGCCTGGACCGCAGCCGCGACCGCGCCACCGGCGGCTTCGGCCTCGGCCTGGCGATCAGCCGCCGCGCCCTGCAAGCCCAGGGCGGCACGCTGACCGTCGAGGCCTCGCCGCTGGGCGGGGCACGTTTCCGGCTGTGGCTCCCCACACCGTCTTGAGGCCAGTGCAGTCTCTGTGGTGAGGGGATTTATCCCCGCTGGGCTGCGCAGCAGCCCTGAATCATTGAATTCAATCTTCCTGGCACACCGAGTTGTCTGGTTTGGGGCCGCTACGCAGCCCAACGGGGATAAATCCCCTCGCCACAAGGGAAATGCTGTTCACTTAAGGTATCGATATTCCCGTGGCGAGGGAGCTTGCTCCCGCTGGGCCACGAAGTGGCCCCAAACAGTCACCCAAACAACCCCGCCGCAATATTGATCGAAAAACCCAATATCGCCGTGTTGAACACGAACCCGATCAACGACTGCGCCAAGACAATCTTGCGCAACTGCCGTGTGGCAACCCCCACGTCCGAGGTCTGCACCGCCACGCCGATGGTGAACGAGAAATACAGGAAGTCCCAATAGTTGGGTGTTTTCAGCCCCTCGGCAAAACGCAGGGCCGGTTCCTTGCCGTTCCAGGTGTAATACAACCGGGCGTAGTGCACGCTGAAGATCACCCCGATCAGCAGCCATGAGCCGATAACGGTCAACGCGGTGACGCCGTAGTGCAGCAGTTTGCCAGCGGTTGCCAGGTCGCGGCTGCCGGCGAGTTCAAAGGTGATGGTCGCCAGGCTGGCCAGCGCCGCGATGCAGACCATCAGCAACACCAATCCGGCGTTTTCGTCCTCCATTTCGGCGATGCGCTTCACGTCTGGTGCCTTGGCCCGCACCGTCAGCCAGAACATCAGCATTAGGTAGGTCCAGACCCCGGCGTTCCAGCCGATCAGGATCTTGCCGATGACCGAATCCGCCGGAATCAACAGGCCCGCTGCCAGGCCGGTGACCGTGGCCAAGGAGAGACGCGGATGAGTGCGGGTGAGGCGCGGCATGGGGGCTCACTGTGGCGTGGAAATGCTTGGAGTATGAATCATCCGTTGGTTATGTCACTGGATTGAATCAGCCGTACGCCAGCCTCCTGCATGCGTCGGATGGCCGCGTCCATTGAACCGTCGATATCGATGCCCCGGCAAGCGTCGAGCACGACGATTGCGTTGAAACCGGCCATTCGTGCATCAAGCGCCGAATACATCACGCAGAAATCCAGGGCCAGCCCGACCATGCACACCGTGTCGATGCCGCGCTCCTTGAAGTAGCCGGTCAGGCCGGTCGGGGTCTGGCGGTCGGCTTCCATGAAGGCCGAGTAGCTGTCGATGGCCGGGTTGCAGCCCTTGCGGATGATCAGTTGGGCATGAGGCAAGTCAAGGTCAGGGTGCAGGGCGGCGCCCTGGGTATCCTGGACGCAGTGTTCGGGCCAGAGCTTTTGTTCGCCGTAGGGCAACTGGATAAGGTCGAAGGGGTGTTTGCCTTCGTGGCTGGAGGCGAACGAGGCATGCCCGGCGGGGTGCCAGTCCTGGGCACAGACAACGTTCAGGAACGAGCGGCCGAGTCGGTTGACCAGCGGCACGATTTCGTCGCCGCCCGGCACCGCCAGTTGGCCGCCGGGGATGAAGTCGTTCTGGATGTCGATCACGAGTAAAGCGGTGGTTGTGGCTTTGGTATCCATAGGGGTCATGCCGGCTGCTCCTGGTAATGATCTGTGGAGATTAGCCGAACCTGCACGGGCTCAGGTTGTTCTTTGTCGCGGGCACCGCATCGCGAGCAAGCTCGCTCCCACATGGGCTCGGAGCCGAACCTCAGATTTTCATACGTCCGCAGCCTTCTGTGGGAGCGAGCTTGCTCGCGATAGCGCACTGGCAGTCGCCTGCCCCAGTGTCTTTCGTCGCAAACTTTCCAGGGATGATGGCTTTTTGATGTGTGGTCAGTGCACTCTCGTCCCGATTGTGTACAATCGCCGCCTTTCAACCGGGCATGGACGCAGTACGGCCTTCAGGTCACGAGAAAAATCCATGCTCATCGGCAGTTATTCCCCCGCCCTTGTTTCGATTTCTTTATTTGTTGCAATCCTCGCTTCGTTCACCGCCCTGGACCTGACCGGGCGTATTGCCACGGCCCAAGGCCGCGCCAAGCATTTCTGGATGGCCGGTGGTGCGCTGGCGATGGGCGTGGGCATCTGGTCCATGCATTTCATCGGCATGCTCGCGTTCACCTTGCCGGTGGAGCTTGGCTACGATGTGGCGATCACCGCGCTGTCGCTATTGATCGCCATTCTGTCCAGCGGCTTTGCCTTGTGGTTGGTCAGCCAGCCGCAACTGCGGGCCTGGCAACTGGCGTTCGGCGCGTTGGTGATGGGCACCGGCATCAGTGCCATGCATTACACCGGCATGGCTGCGTTGCGGATGCAGCCGGGTATCGACTATGACCCGACGTTGTTCGGGGCTTCGTTGCTGATTGCCGTCGTGGCCTGTGCGGCGGCGCTGTGGATCGCTTTTCGCCTGCGTCGGAACACCCCTCATGTTCGGCTGGCTCGCGCTGGCGCCGCGGTGGTGATGGGCGCTGCCATCGTCGGCATGCACTACACGGGCATGGCTGCGGCGCAGTTCAGCGAGGGCAGTTTCTGCGGTTCCCTCGATGGCCTGAGCGGCAAGGGACTCGACAATCTGGTGCTGATCACCACCCTGGCGGTGCTGGCGATTGCCTTGCTGACTTCCATCCTCGACGCCCGCCTGGAAGCTCGCACGGCGGAGCTGGCCAGGTCGCTGACCCAGGCCAATCGGGAACTGACCCAATTGGCCTTGCACGACCCCCTGACCGGATTGCCCAACCGCGTATTGCTGGCGGATCGCATCGGCCAGGCCATGCACCGAGTGCAGGAGCAGGGCGGTTGTTTCGCCTTGATGTTCATCGACCTGGACGGCTTCAAGCCGGTCAACGACGCCTTTGGGCACCACATGGGCGATCTGTTGCTACGGGACGTGGCCCTGCGCTTGCGTGAAGATTTGCGCAACCAAGACACCCTCGCGCGTATTGGCGGCGATGAATTCGTCCTGCTGGTGCAGTTGGCTGATCCTGACGATGCCCTGCGTCTGGCTGCGCGGCAGGTCGGGCTGATCGGCCAGACGTTCCGTGTCGCCGACCATGACTTGCAGATTTCCGCCAGCGTCGGCATTTCGCTGTACCCCGGTAACGGCCAGAGCGCCGATGAATTGCTGATGAATGCCGACGCGGCGATGTACCACGCCAAGGGCGCCGGCAAGAACGGCTACAGCTTTTTCGACGCCTCGATGAACAGCAACGCCCGCAAGCAATTGCAACTGCTGCAAGACTTGCGCATCGCCGTTGAACAGCGGCAATTCAGCCTGCATTACCAGCCCAAGTTCGACGCCGCCAACGGCCGTCCGGTGGGCGCCGAGGCGCTGTTGCGCTGGACTCATCCGACCCAGGGCCTGTTGATGCCCGATACCTTTATCGATCTGGCGGAAAAAACCGGGCTGATCATCCCCATCGGCGAATGGGTGCTCAACGAAGCCTGCCGGCAGATGCGCGAATGGTACGTGCTGGGCTACACCGACTGGCGCATCGCAGTGAATCTCTCTGCGTTGCAGTTCTGCCATGTAGGCCTGGTGCAGAGCGTCGCCAAGGCGCTGGAGACTCACCATCTGCCGCCAAACAGCCTGACCCTGGAAATCACCGAGACCACTGCCATGAGCGACGCGGACGCGAGCATGACGGTGTTGCAGCAGTTGTCGGACATGGGCGTGGACTTGTCCATCGACGACTTTGGCACCGGCTATTCGAGCCTGATGTACCTCAAGCGCCTGCCGGCCAATGAGCTGAAGATTGATCGCGGTTTCGTCCGCGACCTGGAGCACGACAGCGACGACGCGGCTATCGTCTCGGCCATCGTCGCCCTTGGCCAGGCCCTGGGCCTGCGGATCGTCGCCGAAGGGGTGGAGACCGATGTGCAGCAGGACTTCCTGACCCAGTTGGGCTGCGACTCACTGCAAGGTTATCTACTGGGGCATCCGCAGCCGGCCGAGCACTTCCTCAAGAACATCCGCCAATTCCCGCGCGTGGCAATCGCCTGAGGCGACTGCTCAGGAAACGATGTCGAATGCGGTGCTGCCCAGCCGCTCGCCATTGATCAGCACATGCACCGAATGCCGGCCCTCATAGTGCCGGCGCGTGGTCAGCTCGCGGATGTGCTGGGAGCGGCTGAGGTTGGCTGACGCCAGGGCGGGCAGGTCGAAGGTCTTGAGCTTGAATACCTTGGCCGACGTGCCGCCGGATGCCTTGACGTAGTCGATGGCGTAATCGATCACCAGACGCTGGTTCTCGGGACACGTCGATTGCACTTTGAACGACAGCGTGACTTGCTCCCCCAGGCGAATCACCGCCGGCAGCACTTGCAGATCCGAGACCTCGACCTGAGCCTTGCCACCCGCTCCGATCACGGCCAGCGCACGAGGATTGCCTTGCTTGATCAGGCTGCGCAGGGCATGCCGGGCGATCCAGGCGGTGTGGCGCTGCTGGAGCGGCCAGCCTTCGATCCGGTCGAGGACCCATTCGGGATGCTGCTTGGTCACGTCGTTCAGGTGGTTGGCGACGGATTTGCGTACGTACAGGCTGTCGTCGGCCTTGAGCGTTTCGAGGATCGCGGCGGCGAGTTCCGGGTTGGCCTGGATCGGTTCCAGGTGGAACGACCAAGGCAGGCGCGGGCGGCTGCCTTCGCTGGCGAGGCGGCGGACATGCTCGTTGGTGTCCAGTGCCCAGTCGTGCATCACCGCTAGCGTGCGCGCCAAGTCATCGCGCAGGAAATGCCGTACGGCGAATTCTGCTGAGCCGAATCGGGTGAAGTATTTGAGGGTGTCCATGGAGGACTCGAACGCATGTCGACCGTACGACGCCACGTAGTGCGGCAGGAACATGCTGACGAACATGCTGTTCAGCCGCGGAGCCAGGGCGCGCAGGACTTCCAGCGATGCTTCGTAATCCAGCGGCAGCACCGCATGCAGGCATTCGCTGACCCGCGCCATGCGCTGCATCACCGACAACTGCGCCAGTCCATCATTGGCCATGTTCAGGAACTCCTTGGCATCGAAGGCGGGGTAAACCGCACGCATTTCCGTGGCGATGTGTTCGAGGCGGGTGCTGTTGAAGATTTCCTTGAGGGCTGGGGAAGAGGTGGTGGTGCTCATGTTGGGTCCGTCCGGCGGGTGTTGGGCCAAGGCTCGCCACTATGCCATGCCCGGCACAACCTGTGGTGAGGGAGCCCGCCGCGTCTCGACGCTGCGCTGTCGCGCGGTGAACTAGGTCATGTGGCGAGGGGATTTATCCCCGTTGGGCTGCGCAGCAGCCCTAAAGCAGTGAACTCAATCTTCCTGGCACACCGAGTTGCTTGGCTTGGAGCTGCTGCGCAGCCCAGCGGGGATAAATCCCCTCGCCACAAAAGGGGGGGGGGCCAGCTTCTAAGCACCACAGTAAACGGAATGATTCGCCGCCGCCGAAGTCCCAGACTCAGTACCTTGAATTAATTGGAGCTCTTCTATGCGCAAACCCACCCTCATCGCCAGCCTGGTCCTGATCGCCGGCCTCGGAGCCTTTGGGCCTGTCGCCCAAGCCGTCGAGAAGACCGGCGATGCCCTGGAGCATTCGCCGAGCAATGGTCGCCGGCTGGTGGAAAATGACCGGGTACCGGCGGACTACCAACGCGCGGACAGGGCCGTGAAGGACTGGAAGCAGAAAAAACTCGAACAGCCGACAAGTGAGCAGCAATGGGTGCAGATCGACGATAAATACCTGCTGATCGAAACCGTGTCCGGCGCCATCGTCAAGATTGTCCCTGCGACACGCTAAAGCACTTCGCCTTTATCCCACAGATGAACCAAGTCGCCAGGTGCCCGGTCCTCGGGCACCTGCAGCACCATCTCGTCGTCCTGGTCGTTGGATCGGTAACGCACCTCGATCTGGAAATAACGCTGGTCGCCCCGGCCGGGCGTCGAGGAGGTGAGTGGCAGGCACCCCTCCAGCACCGAGCAGATGCGCGTGCGTTGGTCGAGGTCGCACTGGGCGAACTCGATTTCCCGAGGTCGGGTCAAGGCGTGGATCGCCGCCACGCCACCCTGGCGCGACAGTTTCACCACCGCTTTGTCATCAAGGTCTGGAAGGGTTTTCATCCGTTCTCCTCGTTCAGGTCAACGCCCACCTGCGTCCAGCCGTCCTGCACCGCCTTGACTTCCCGGGCGCCGAAGCGTTGGCGGGCGTGCTCGACGGTCAGGCGGGCGAACGCACTGAAGGACGCGTCGTTGGCCAGTTGCCTGTCGCACAAGGTGTCATACCAGATTCGCCCGGCCTTTTCCCAGGCGAATCCGCCGAGTGCGGTTGCCACCAGATAAAAGGCCCGGTTGGGAATGCCGGAGTTGATGTGCACACCGCCATTGTCTTCGCGGGTGATGACGAATTGGCGCATGTGCGCCGGCTGGGGATCCTTGCCCAGCAGCGGGTCATCGTAGGCTGTGCCGGGGTTGGACATGCTGCGCAGGCCGTCGCCGTTGATCTTGTCGGTGAGCAAATCGGCGCCGATCAGCCAGTCGGCCTGCTCGACGGTCTGGCCCAATACGAATTGCTTGACCAGCACGCCGAACACATCGGAAATCGACTCGTTCAACGCGCCGGACTGGTTGGCATAGATCAAGCCGGCTTCGCTCTCGGTGACGCCGTGGGCCAACTCGTGGGCCACCACGTCCAGGGAGCGGGTGAAGCGCTGGAAGATTTCGCCATCGCCGTCGCCAAATACCATCTGCGCGCCATTCCAGAAAGCGTTCTCGTAGCCTTGGCCGTAATGCACGCTGCCGACCAGGGCAAAGCCTTTGTTGTCGATGGAGTCACGCTCCAGCACTCGCCAGAAAAAATCATAGGTGGCGCCGAGGGCGTCGTAGGCTTCGTCTACCGCTGGGTCACCGCTGGCCGGCTGGCCTTCCAGGCGTACTGGTTGGCCCGGCAGCTCCATGGTGTTTTGCGCATCATGCACGCTGCGTTGGGGATGGCCAGCCTTGCCGGGCTTGGGCAATTGGGCGGCTACGGGTGGATGAATGGGTGGGCCAGGGTTGTGGCGCAGGTTGTTCACGTGGGTCAGGGTGCCGAGGGCGCTGGAACGCTGCTGCTCGGAGCCATGGGCGATGATGCGGTTGAGAATGTAAGGCGGGATGAAACCGTGGAGGGGGCGAGAGTCGATCATCAGAAAATCCTTATCTGAAATGCAGGGTCGATACCCATGTGAACCGAAGTGACCGTTGCGGTTCCCTTTGCCGCAAAAGGTTGCCTGTCACGCAAATATCTGCGAAAACCCCGCGCCTGGATCACACGGGAAAGAAGCCATGATTGAAGAATTGCAAATCATCGACCTGGAAGAGGGCGACGGCAAAAGCGTAGTCAAAGGCGCGCTGATTACCACCCAATACCGCGGCACCCTCGAAGACGGCACGGAGTTCGATTCATCCTACAGCCGCGGCAAGCCGTTCCAATGCGTGATCGGCACGGGCCGCGTCATCAAGGGCTGGGACCTCGGGCTCATGGGCATGAAGGTCGGCGGCAAGCGCAAACTGGGGGTGCCGGCGCACCTGGCCTATGGCGAACGATCCATGGGCGCCCACATCAAGCCCAACGCCGACCTCATCTTTGAAATCGAATTGCTGGAAGTCCTGACGCGGGACGATTGATAGCGTTTTTGTTGATTACCGATCGCTGAACAGCGGGATGCGTCCATTGGCGGAGGGGCGGTAGCGCCAGATCAACTGGTCCAGGCCCGGCTCGCGTTCCAGAATGGCATCTAACGTCGCATGGGCGATGGTCATCGCCAAGGCCTGGCCTGGGCATTCGTGGCGGCCACTGCCAAAGCTGAAGCTGCGCCGATTCGGCCGATCCAACAGGAGGGCGTCCGGTTGCGGATTGAGCTGCGGGTCGCGATTGGCCGAGGCCAGCAGCACCAGGATCACGTCGCCCTGCTGCAGGGCAGTGCCGAGAATTTCGCAAGGGGCGGCGATGAAGCGCCGGGTGTTCTGCACTGCCGGGTCGAAACGTTGGACTTCAGCCAATAACGGGCTGATTTGCGTGGGATCATCCCGTAGCTCGCGTTGTAGCGCTGTATCACGGATCAACGCCAACAACGCGTTGCCGATCAGGCCGGCCGTGGCTTCATGGGTTTGCGAAAGCAAGCCGATCAGGTTGGCGATCCGACTGTCCGCGTCGCCCGCTTCGAAGCCTCGGCAGATGCCGTTCAACAACTGGCTGTCTTGCGCAACGATCCGCTCCTGGAAAAGCTTCGCCAGTTGTTCGCTGGCCCGGTGCGCAGCTTCCAGTTGCGGGGCTTGGCTCAGGGGCGACAGGCAGGCGACGAAATCCCCCGTGAGTTCGCTGATCAGGTGGCTGTCCGTCGGATTGAAGCCCAGCAGTTGCGCCACCACGCTGACCGGGCCGATGAACTGCGCCTGATGCACGCCTTCGGCACCCTGCCTGAGCCAGCGCGCCTTGACCAACGCCTCGACCTGGTGGGGATCGATGTCTTGCAACCCCGGCGCAATCGCCGCCCTCGGGCAGCGTTGTCGTTCACCTTCGTTCATCCGCATCAGGTGCCCGAATACCTGGCCCGCGGGACCCTCGGCAATCGCTTGCGGCACCGGTTCGTGGGCGGGGCGCACATGGCAGTCGGGGTGATGCAAGACGGCGCACACGGCTTCGGCCCTGCTGGCTACCCAGAGGTTAAGGTGTGGGTCGAAGTGCAGTCCGCCGCTGGCGCGAAGGGTCGCGTAGTAGGGGTACGGATCGGCGTGTGTCGCGGCGGTGATCGGGTCCATGATGGGCTACCTCGTTCATGCGGGAGAAGTGCTGCTACTATCTTCAGTCGACGCATGGCTTGATTCGTCCGGGAGCGAAATATGAACGCAGAGCAACACGATGTAGGCGTGTCCCAGGTGGCCGCGGCGATTGCCGAACCGGCCCGGACCCGAATGCTCTGCGCACTGATGGACGGCCACGCCCGCACCAGCACGGAGTTGGCGAGCATCGCCGACGTCAGCGCGTCCACCGCCAGCGCCCACCTGGCGAAGCTCAAGGAGTTGGCCCTGGTGCGCTTGCATGTGCAGGGCCGTCATCGTTACTACAGCCTCGCCGATAAGCGTGTGGCAGAAGCCCTTGAAGCGTTGATGGTGATCGGCCAGAACGCCGCGCCGGCGTTCACCTCGCGCACGCCGGATCGCCTGCAATTCGCTCGCACTTGCTACGACCACATGGCCGGTACCCTGGCAGTGCGGCTGCATGACCGCTTGCTCGAAGCCGGGTGGCTGCTCGATGTAGAAGGGCAGGGTTATCGGCTGAGTGAAACGGGTGAGGCCCTGTTTGCAGGCTTGGGCATTGACGTGCAGGCATTGGCGGCCCAACGGCGGCGGTTTGCCTGCCCCTGCCTGGACTGGAGCATGCGCCGGCCGCACCTGGGTGGTGCCTTGGGGGCGGCGTTGCTGCAAGTGGCGATCAAGCGCAAATGGGTCGTCCAGGACCTGGACAGTCGTGCGCTGGGGGTGACGGCCGCTGGACAGCGGGAAATGGTGGCGCGCTTTGGGATCAGTCCCGAGACGGAGGTTGAATCCACTGGCGCTTTCGCGAGTAGGCTCGCTCCCACAGTGGATCTGCGCTGAACGGAGAACCGTTGCTCACCGAAATTCCCTGTGGGAGCGGGCTTGCCCGCGAAGGGGCCGTCGCATCCAACATCCATGCAAGCTGAGCCACCGCCTTCGCGAGCAAGCTCGCTCCCACAATGGATTTGCGGTGAATACAGGCGTCATGAATACCTGAAATCCCTGTGGGAGCGGGCTTGCTCGCGAAGGGGCCATTCCATGCAACTGACCCACCGCCATTGCCACATCATCCAACCATATGCCTGCGCCGATATTCATCCGGCGTGGTGCCCATCATTTTGCGGAACATGCTGATGAACGCCGAGGCGCTGCTGTAGCCCAGGTCCAGGCCGATGGTTTCCACGCTCTGGCCACGTTCGAGCAGGGCCAGGGCCTCGATGACTTTCAAGCGCTGACGCCATTCCACCAGGGACATGCCCAGGTCTCGCTGGGCCCGGCGCATCAGTGTGCGCTCGGTGGTGTTGGCGGCGCGGGCCAGTTGCGGCAACGAGCGCGGGTCGCTGGGGTTCGCCTCCAGGGCCCGCAGCACAGGGCCCAACAGCGGATCATCCGAAGAGGGCAGGTAACTGCCGACGTGGGGCGCCCGGGCCAGCTTGTCCACCAGCACTTGCAACAAGCGCTGCTGTTCGGGCGTCTGTGGCTGGCTCGGCGGGTCGCTGCGCAGTTCTTCCAGCAACGCGCGGATCAGCGGACTCAAGGTCAGCGCACAAGGTACGGCCGGCAACGCGCCGCACAGTTCGGCTGCCAGGTACAACGAACAATGGCAGGCTTCATGCCGATTGAACCCCACGTGTTCCATATCCGGCGGCAGCCAGATGCCGTACTGCGGTGGCGCCAGGTAATGGTGCTGGGCGATCTCGATTTCCATCACACCGCTGTAGGAGTAGACGAACTCACCCCAGGCATGCCGGTGCCGGGGGTACGTGGCATGGGCCGGCATGCAGGCGCTGCGGAAGAAAATCGGCGAAGGCAGGGCCGCGTCGAACGGAGGAATCTTCAGGTGTTGGGCTGGAGGCTGCATATCGACCGTAATGGCGGATTACCGGGATGGCTTGTCGGGTAATCACTATATCCAGCAAAGGTGTCAGGCAGACAATCCTTTCATCTCTCTTCTGCCCGAGGACCTTTTCCATGACCACCCGCCGCGCCCTGGATGGCCAGGTCATTGCCCTGATGACCGGACTCTGTGCCATCTGGGGGTTCCAGCAAGTCGCGATCAAGGCCGGTGCCGTCGACA
>Ga0307408_100001680_pt1 | contig 16259 bp, 13 predicted proteins | sample 322Cmetagenome_FD_202116 | JGI IMG/M metagenome (GOLD analysis project Ga0307408, IMG submission 202116) | Maize rhizosphere microbial communities from greenhouse at UC Davis, California, United States - 322HYB-C-3 | ecosystem: Host-associated > Plants > Roots > Rhizosphere > Soil | place...
ATCCGATGAACCTTGCCCGCCAGATCCAAAAGCCAATGAGCCAGTCCCATCCTGCCCCTTGTCTTTAAACATGATGTAGGCGCCCACCCCGATCAATATGGCAGGCCACCAGTCCCATAAATTGAAATGCAAGAGGCCGAGGTGTTTCAGCGTTAAGACAACACCGACAAAAATCAAACCGCCGCCGATGATCATGCTGGAGCGCGCCTTGGAATGGAGGATTTTCAAAATACCAACGGCAATAAATACCGTGGGCCAGAATTGGAAGAAATGCAGGGACTCAAAAATATTCAGTTTGTCGATCAGGGCGAGCACGCCGATGATCAATATAAAAGCGCCAATCACGACGCGCTGCTGGGGGTTTGTGTTAGCCATAATCAGTTCCTTTAGGATATTGATGGTGATGTTGCAACCTTAGGGCAATCCTCTGGCGCTGTCCCGCACTTGTCGGCGGCTTGCGAAATTAGTCGGTGAATGACGCCGCGCAGTGTGCTTTGCCGGTAATTGTCTATACTCCTATGCATTCCATAAAGAGAGGTAACGCCATGCTGACCAACCGCGCTTATGTATTGGATGACGAAGTTGATTTTCTGCATAACTATTATGAACGGTTGGTGGTGCAGGAAGTGCACGACCAAAGTGAGCGGGTCCAACAGGGCGACCGGGATTTCCTTGCCGACGTTGCCTGTGTTGCCTTGAACCGATTGCCGCCGCGCTATATTCGCCACGATGTGGATATGACTTTTTTTATGTCGCCGCAGGATATGGTAGAGATAGAACGCAAGGTCAGCCAAGCAGTGACCGATGCATTGAGTTATGTAGAGAGCCGTGAGCGCGGCGAAAGCCCCAAACTACCGCCCGTTGAGGTCTCGCTTATTTCCACCCGTGGGGATAAACCGGCCAAGGCAGGTAAAGCGCTTGCAGCAGAAAAAGCAGAAGTATCCAAACCCGGAAAGGCACCAGCCAAATCCAAAACCCCCAAGAAAAAGTAGTCATTCACCTTCCGTGGTCCCAACGAAAAAGGCCAATTAATGGCCTTTTTCGTTATGGGTATATTCCAAATTGGCCGCGTTCGGCGGCACTTCTGAAATCACTTGTGAGCCGCTGCCGCAGGCAATCACGGTGCGCATCGCCTCTTCCACGCCCACGTGGGGCAGCAAATCCACACACTCGGCCGACAAGTGATAGACAAATCCCGACGTGGGAATGGGGGCAGTGGGCACATAGACGGTGTAATCACCATTGGCATGTTTCGCCGTGACAATTGCCGTTACCGACACCCCCGCTGCACGCCCCATCAAATAGGCGCGGCAAACTTCACCTTTCAACAGCGAGGTATTGCCCTCGCCACCCAATAATTGCGACACCACTTCGCGGATGGTTTTATAACCTGGGGCAAGGCGCGTCAGCCATTCATCCAGCTGATCATGCACCCACTCGCCCACACTGGTTTTAATAAATAATCCGATCAGAAAAAATGCGCAGAGCAATAGAAGAACGCCCAGCACATCGGCCATATGATTAGTAAAGGCGGTCTGCTCAACCAGCCAATGGCTCAGCGGTTGGATGATCGAACGTACTACACCCAACAGCCATTCCACCAGCCACAAAAAAATCGCAATCGGCAGGATGACCATAAATCCACCGATCAGGGTAATGCTGACAAACGAACGCAAACGCTTCATGATTGGAGCCTTTTAATAACAATGGATTACCGAGTGAACCAGTTTCTTTGCGCACTATTGTGCACCAGCCTAGTTTTTATAGCGAACCTGCTACCGGCGATAACCTACGCGGCAGCACCGATTCCTTATGAAATACTTGCCGAACGCACGCACAAACCCAGTTTGTTTACCCAAGGGTTATTAGTGGATGGCGATCATTTTTACGAGAGCAGTGGGCTGTACAATCAATCACTACTCGTAACCTACCCCATCGCAGAACCTGCGGGTACCTGGGCAAAAATATCGGCGCCCTTTACCAAAAAGCAAGCGGTTCCCGCGCGCTATTTTGCCGAGGGTTTGGCATTGCTGGGCGACAAACTTTATCTGCTGACATGGCAGGAACAAACCCTGCTGATCTACGATAAAGCCACGCTCAATTATCAAAAAAGTATCAGCTACAAAGGTGAAGGCTGGGGCCTAACCAGCAATGGCCAACAACTGATCCGCAGTGATGGCAGCGACACATTATATTTCCACAAAGCAGAGAATTTTGGCGTTACAAAAACGCTAAAAATAACGGATGAAGGAAAAGCCGTTACACAGCTAAATGAACTGGAATTTGCAGGGGGATTTATTTGGGCAAATATCTGGTACCAAGACCGAATTCTTAAAATTGACCCGGCAACTGGCAAAGTAACAGGTGAGATGGATTTATCTGCTATAAAACAAAAACTACAGCTCACGAATAGCGAGCAGGTTTTGAATGGTATCGCTTGGGATGAAAAAAGAGAGGCGTTTTGGATTACCGGAAAAAACTGGCCAAAAATGTTTTTAATTCGAGTTTCGAAATAAGCCTGAAAAATGCCCCGCTGTTCGCGGGGCATTTTTACATTACAGACAAGGACTACCGCGCACGACAGGAACCTGAGCCGCGCTAGCAGGCTTGGTTCCCTGAAAACCAAACTCTACCGTCTGGCCCGGTTGAATCATTGCATTCCAATCCAAATTGCCCGCCGCATAACTACCGGGAATTCCAGTATCCCATAGCTGGGCATTCCATAAATTAGTCACTTTGGAACCGTCACTATATTGCCAATTGATCGACCAACGATTAATCGCACGAGTACCCATGTTTTTAATGCGAATTGCCGCCGTAAAACCATTCTGCCATTGGCTATTCACAACGTAACTGCAAACAGCGGTAGGTGCCAGGGAGCTTGAAGAGCTGCGCGACGAACTGGAAATGCTGGAAGGCGGCCTAATTGAACTCGACGAAACAACAGACGGAACAGATGAACTGGATGGCCTGATTGATGAACTTGATGACCGGATTATTGATGAGCTTGAATTGGAACTTACACAATAATCTGAATAGGTGTGATTACGCACGGTCGTTACTGTAGCAGATGCGCCCTTGTCGTCACTCACCGTGAGTTTGATAGTGTAATAATGCGGTGGCTGCATATAAAAACGAACGGATGGCTCGGTTGAAATAGTGGGGCTGGAATACCCCGTAATTTCCCATCGATAAGTCAGCGAATCCCCGTCCGGGTCGTAAGAGCCCAACGCATCCACATTGCCATAAACCTGACCACAACGCACATAATCCAGCGCGAAGTTAATAGTGGCAACTGGAGGAGTATTCGGCGTTGATGAACTGCTGCTCGAACTACTACTGGAAACGCTGCTTGAATTACTACTGAAATGTGTGGCCAATTTTGCAGTGGCCTTAATTCCGTTTGCACTATTTATTGCAAGCTCACCCCATGGGGTTAAAGCAGTAGCGTCCCAGTTAGTGGTTAACTCCAATCCAGTGTTGGTACTGCTGCTCCAGTTCCACGCAAAATAACCTGCACCAAATTCTTCGGCATATTGCATGACTGAATTGGCTGGTAAGGGCGCGGTGGTTCCAATTGCGGGAAGACGCACTATATTGTGCGGATGATAATAAGGTGCAAGACCGAAGCCGCCGATTACCAGCGGCGCACCTGTCTGGGCAAACGAGGCGATGTAATTGCGGACTTGTTCAGGGCTGGTATAAGCGTCGAACATTTCAACCGAATAAATTACCCGCTGCGAGAAATATTTTTGTGCAGCAAATACCTGCATTTCTTTGCTGACATCCTGCCCCCAATTACTACCGTCGATCATTATGAGAAAACCCGGCAGTGCATTAGCATAATTAGCGACATAAGTTTGCATGCGCGAGGTATATTCACCAGCGCGGATATCGCCTAGCGCCTGGTTACCCATTCCTATGATCACGTAATCCTGCTGCCCTGCAATAGCTTCACGGGCTTGATACCCCCAAAAGCCGAGAGTCTGGTCAGGTGAAGCTGATCCCTGCGCATTGGGGTAACCTGCTACGTCGTTGGGTTCGAGCACGCACACCACTTTATTGTCTTTACATGCCTGAATAATGCTACGTAATTCTTCTCCGGTGATTATTTGTTCATCGTTATAAGCATTAGCAGCAATTTCCACTTGCACCGCATTGGCACCTGCTGCCGCTGCATCTTTAATGGCTTGAACAGCTTTATCGGGTGCAGCCATGTGATTAACGGTAATACCGCGGAAAATAAACGGCTGCCCATTTGGATCCAGAATTTTGCCGTCTTTAACAGTCCAAATAGCCATAGAAGGCAAAGCAATAGCGCAGAGCCCTGTTACAGCGATTGCTTGTTTGAGAAATGTATTTAATTGAAATGTACGCATAAAAATTTTCCTTTTGCTTCTGAAATAATTAACCACAATTCAGCCGCGCTAACGTCATTGTTGTGGATAACCCGATTAACTCATTATTTATTTTTAATAAAAAGCTCCGCGGTTATTAAGCAGAGCTCTTTATAGTACCCTCTTACAACGGTTGTACGTTATGCCTACTGACAAACACCACCCGTTACCACAGGCACAATCGCGCTACCAGCTGGTTTGCTCCCCTGAAACCCGAACTCCACGGTTTGACCCGGCTGGATATTGGTATTCCACGAAAGATTTTTTGCACTGTAAGGATTGCTTCCTGTGAGAGATGCATTCCATAAATTAGTCACTTTAGAGCCATCGGTGTACTGCCAATTTACCGACCATCCGCTGATGGTTTGTGACGTAGTATTTTTAATTCGAATCGCTGCAGTAAAGCCATTACCCCACTGACTATTAATGACATAACTGCAATTATTTTGTGCTGGTACTGAAGAAGAACTGCGCGACGAACTTGAAATACTTTTCGAGGTAGACGAGCCACTGGAAGGCGGCAATGAACTTGATGAACGGACTGAACTGGATGATCGGGACATACTGCTTGCTGATGAAGATTGTGGCGGCGGACAAGAGTTAGAATAAGAGTGCCTCATGGCAGTACTCGATGCGCTAACGCCCCCTTTGCCATCACTCACTTCCAGATTTACCCTGTAATCAACAAAAGGCCAGAACATAGTAAAACGTATTTCCGGTTCAGTGGAGGTATACATCACAGGACCACTCACCGTCCACTTGTAGGCGAGGGTGTCGCCATCAGGATCAGTTGATCGCAATGCCGACGCTTTACCATAAACTTCACCACAACGGACAAATTCCACCACCGTATTATCGATTACCGCTATGGGTGAATTATTTGCCGCTACAGAACTGCTACTCGACGAGCTGCTTGAACTACTTGCAAAAATACTCGCTTGTTTCGCGGTGGCTTTAATACCATTTACATCATTAAACAATATATTCCCCCATGACGTCAGATGGTTTGGATTCCAGTCAATTACGACATCCAATGCCGGATTTTTATTTCCACTCCAACTCCAACCAAAATATCCAGCGCCATATTGCTCTGCATACTGCATTACCGATTCAGCAGGCAAACGTGGTGCGTTTAATGGTAGCGGACCATTAAAATGCGGATGGTAATAGGGCACAGTTCCAAAGCCACCGATAACAAGAGGCGCACCTATATCACTGAAACTGGCAACATAGTCACGCACCGTCTCCGGATTCAAATATTGATCAAACATCTCAACCGAATAAATTACATTCTGATAGACGCTTGTAGATTGCAAATTTTGCGCAGCCAAGGTGTGCATTGCGTTATTAGTATCTTGCCCCCAATTGCTGCCATCGACCATCACTGCAAATAATGGATAAGTATTCTTAATAATACTTATCGCATAACGCATACGCTCGATATAGTTCTCAGCAACAAAGATAGGTGCTAGAGGTTGGTTGCTAATTGCAAGGACAATATGCCCCTGCGCACCATTCAAGGCTTCACGAATATCAGGCCAGCCCCAATATTCAGCTACCACATCAGGCCCCAACCCGCCTTCGACTTCAAAGTAACCGGCTGCGTCGTTGGCCTCTAATACACAAACCAGTTTATTGTCTTTACAGGCTTTAACAATCTCACGCAATTGGTTAGCAATTGGGCGAGGAAAAGGAGACCCATCCGGCTTGATTGGAAATTCAATTTGTGCAGAATTTGCGCCCAATGCTGCAACATCCTTAAGGGCTTGCACGGTTTTTTCCGGCGCTAGCGAGTGATCAATTGTCACCCCGCGAAATATAAATGGATTACCATTAGGGTCTAATAACTTTCCGTCCTCTACTGTCCATACCGGGAATGGAAGCGGTGACAACGCAAATGCCGATGTGGAAAGAATAGCGAAAGCGGCGGCCAGGGATTTTTTTATCAGTGGAAATTTTTTCGGGGGGCGATTTTTTGGGGGAAAATTTTTCATAACATTTCCTTTTGAAAAACAGCAGGTAATTGATGGAAGGTCGGTTATTTTTAAACGGCCGCATACCACCGAGCCAGACATTATTTGTAAAATCAAACAACGCCGCGCGCGATGACCGAGACCAGGCTCTCTCACCGTTAAATAAAAATTGTTGATGTTTAAACAGAACGCCTGATAATTATTGTAAGGATTAAAATAGCACCAATTTATATCGGTATTTATTGTAGGCGAGGTACAGCTTGCATTGATAAGGGGAAAGACGCAATCAGTTTGAAATTTATTCAGCCGACAGAATTGCGAAGTAGTCAGCAATTCCTGTCGGTAATTTTCTGGAAATTTTGCCTATGGAAAAGTGTCTGTAGATCTATTTTTGTTTTGGCGCTGTTTTTAACATCTCCGCCAACCCAGCCCCTACGAGTGCTGCCCCACCCTGCGCCCAACCACCATCCACCGGAATGACTGCACCTGTAATGTAACTCGCAAAATCTGATGCTAAAAACAAACAGGTATTGGCAATATCATCCGTTGAACCCATGCGTTGCAGTGGCACAGATTTTTTTACCGCTGCACGCAAACCTTCTGTGGGTGCCAAACGTTTCATACCTTCGGTATTATCAATTGGGCCGGGAATAACCGAATTGATACGAATACCTTCTGCACCCCATTCCAAACACAGTGTGCGGGTAATCATATCCACGCCCGCTTTAGCGGCACACACATGGCTCTGCCCTGCCATGGGAATTTCTGCTTGCGGCGCTGATATATTGATAATCGACGCACCCGGTTTTTGCAGATGCGGATACACCGCTTGCATCACATGAAAAGTACCGAGCAAATCAATTTCGATAACTGAGCGAAAACCATTGGGCGACATGCCCATCGCCAGCGCTGGAAAATTCCCCGCTGCGCCAGACACAACCACATCCAACTTCCCCCAAGCAGCCGCAATTTCTGCTACGCCGTTTTTAATGGCGTCGGCTTCGCGCACATCGGCGGCAAAGCCGCGCGCTTCCGCAGCACCGCAATTTTTTAACGACTGAATCGTATCGTCCACTTTTTCCTGTGCGCGGCTTACTACAGCAACGCGTGCGCCCGCTTTGGCAAAAGTTTCAGCAATACCGCGATTAATGCCACTGGTGCCGCCAACAACAAGGACATTTTTATTTTTAAAATCAAAAGAAAAAGTCATATTAGTTCCTGAGAAAATGTGAATGACGAACGGGTGTAAATTTATTGATCTATCGTCACTCCCGCGTGCGGGAGTCCAGCTTTTGATCTCGCATAAAAACCTATGGATCCCCGCTTGCGGGGATGACGACTCCCTGCAGATGGCACAGCGATAAGTTTTAAAAACGTGAAAAATCCGGTGCGCGTTTTTCAAAAAATGCCGTGACGGATTCTTTGCATTCTTCCGATGCCAAGCCCGCTGCAAACCCGGCGTATTCAGTACTTAACGAGGCATCCACCGCAACATTGGTTGCAGCGCGCAACAGGGCTTTGGTGCGCCGCACAGCGCCGGGCGGTTGCAATGCTAGGCGCGCAATTTTCGCCCGCGAATATTCCGTCAATTCATCCCAGGGAACGGATTTGGTCACCAATCCTAACGCCGCTGCATCGGCACCAGAGAAAGGTTCGCCCAGTAAAAATAATTCAGCTGCTTTTTGTTGGCCAACCAAACGCGGCACCAGATAACTACTCGCATACTCCGGACACAAACCCAAATTCACAAACGGCAATTGCATGCGCGCATCATCGGCCGCGTAAACCAGGTCGCAATGCAAGAGCATGGTAGTGCCAATCCCCACGGCATGGCCGCGCACCACAGCCACCACTGGTTTACTGCAGTGGCGCAAAGCTTCCATAAAGCGTACAACCGGGTGGTTATCGTGAATTTCAGGCTCATTCATAAAATCCATCAGGTCGTTGCCGCTGGTAAAAAATTCGTCGGTACCGGTCAATACCAGTACCCTCACCTCGTTATCCGCATCAGCCGCTTTAATCAAATCGGCTAACGCGCCATACATGGCGAGGGTCAGGGCATTTTTGCGTTCGGGACGGTTGAAACTCAGGGTCAGCACACGGCTATCAAGCTGGGTAAGAATATGGGGAATCGGGCTAGTTATCATTATCGGATCCTTCTTGGGCAGTGGTTGGTTGAAGGTGCCGACAGAGTATAGACAACCCTATAAAAGATGGCATCACCCAACCCCGGCGGGTACAATTCGCCACCTTCCGTATTTAGCTGCAGCGACCGAATTTACCCTATGAATATCCGCGAATTACTGAACCAAAAAGTCCTCAATGCCATGGCCGCCGTGGGTGTGCCCGCCGACCTGCCCGCCCTGATTGCCCCTGGTAAGAAAGCGGGCTTTGGCGATTACCAAGCCAACTGTGCCATGGGCGCCGCCAAAGCCATGGGCACTAACCCGCGCCAACTGGCTGCCAAGATTGTCGCCGCACTGGATTTGGCCGGCATTGCCGACAAAGTGGAAATCGCCGGCCCCGGTTTTATCAATATCGACCTCAAACCCGAATGGCTGGGCGAGCAAATCGCCAAAGCGCAAAGCGATGCGCGCCTGCAAGTTGAACAAGTCGCTGCCCCTCAGAATGTGGTGATCGATTATTCCGGCCCCAACCTCGCCAAAGAAATGCATGTCGGCCATTTGCGCTCCACCATTATTGGTGACTCCCTCGCCCGCCTGCTGGAATTCCAGGGGCACAATGTCATCCGCCAAAACCACGTGGGCGATTGGGGCACACAATTCGGTATGTTAATCGCTGAATTGGAAGAACAATTGGGAGCCAAAGGCGATGAAGCCATGGCACTCAAAGATTTGGAAGTGTTTTACCAGCAAGCCAAAAAACATTTTGATGACGATGAAGCCTTCGCCAATAAAGCGCGCGAGTACGTGGTGCGTTTGCAATCCGGCGATGCGCAGATGTTAAAACTCTGGGAACAATTCAAAACCATTTCCCTGCATCACAGCACCGAAATTTATCAACAGCTCAACGTCACACTGAAAGACACCGATGTGCGCGGTGAAAGTTTTTACAACAATGATCTGGCACCCGTTGTAAAAGAACTACAAGACCAAGGCCTCGCTGTAGAAAGCGACGGCGCGCAAGTCGTATTCCTGCAAGAACTCGCCGATAAAGAAGGCAATCCATCGCCGATGATTATCCAAAAACAAGGCGGCGGATTTTTGTATGCGACAACCGATTTGGCTGCACTGCGTTATCGCGTGAACACATTAAAAGCCAATCGCATTATGTATTTTATCGATGCGCGCCAATCGCTGCATATGCAGCAAGTATTTACCCTGTCACGCAAAGCAAAATTTGTGGATGAATCCGTAAGCCTTGAGCACTTGGCATTCGGCACCATGATGGGCAGCGACGGCAAACCTTTTAAAACTCGCACCGGCGGCACCGTTAAACTCGCCGACTTATTAACTGAAGCCGTTGAACGCGCAGGCGCATTGGTAAGCGAAAAAAATCCCGATTTATCTGCAGATGAAATCGCAGAAATCTCTCGCAAGGTAGGCATTGGCTCAGTGAAATACGCCGACCTATGTAAAACCCGCACCAATGATTACATCTTCAGCTGGGAATCCATGCTCAGCTTTGAAGGCAATACCGCACCTTATCTGCAATATGCTTTTACTCGCGTACAAAGTATTTTCCGCAAAGCGGGAGTTACTCCTGAATCACTGACGAATGCGATTATTATTGGCACAGAGCAGGAAAAAACGCTGGCAATTAAATTGCTGCAATTCAGTGAAGTGTTGGATCAAGTCGCACGCGAAGCCATGCCGCATTTGCTGTGTACTTACTTGTATGAAATTGCCAGCTTGTATATGACTTTCTACGAAGCCTGCCCGATTTTGAAAGATGGCATAGAAGCTGACGTACGCGATAGCCGTTTGCGTTTGTGTCATTTGGTGGCGAAGACTATTGAGCAGGGATTGGAATTGTTGGGGATTGAAGTAATGGAGAAGATGTAGTTTATATCTTTCTACCAGCTAGCTGATCCAATAAAAAGCCCAGCTACTTACTGGGCTTTTGCTTTTATTAAAGACTCCACCTGAAATTTTAATTTTGACAGTTACCTAATTGTAATTTCATACACATAGACCGTAGGCTGGTAAGAGCCGCGTAGGTTGAGGAACGAACCCAAAAATTCACTAAGTATGGGAGTGGCCATACTGAGGGTCGCAAGCTCAACTTCAAGAATTCCTTCGAACTACCTGTAAATTCATTATTTTAAATTTTATCAGCTTCTGAGTTTTCTGGAACTTCCTCACAGTCAAGGCCAACAATGGTGTTATCTATATAAAAATCAGGCATCAAATTTTGCCCGTCTAAGCTAATGAATTCCAAGACTTTAAAATAGGTAATTTCCTCGATATAGAATGATTTAGCAATTAATGAATTCAATCCAAACAATATAGCAACTAGACAGACAACGTAAGGAAAATAGTCGGTCGAAAAAACTCTATGCAGTAAAACTCGCTTAAATACCAATACACCTTGGATAATGAGTTTTCTAAGCCCCTGCAATTTCAAAGTACGTGATTGATGCGTCGCACCACTGTTTTCAGTGACCTCATATTTAACTGCGAAGATATTATCGCCATTAGTTGAATAGTGATAATGAAAGGAGCCCTTTTTCACTTGTGCATATTGAGCAAATATATTGCTATACAGAAACTTTACTAGACCTTCTAGTCCTCCCCCCTGAATGACTTTTCGAAAGCTTCCATAAGATTCATTTTTGGTCTCGATCCAATACCTTGCTAAGAACCACAATAATGCGACCCAAACTAACCAAGCCAAATGGCGTGCGTTAGTAAAGGTTAGATTGATTAATGGTAAAGTTATCTCCCCCGAGCTTGGAATTTCACATCCACCAACGTAAAAGATAATGATTGCCGTTGAAAGAACGACTAAATTACGTCTCAATGGATTGGTTTCCTCGTATGGCATATTCACTCCCTACCGATTTTATTAATTACCCGATTATTTTATTTCCATCAACTTACTTTCCAGCTCATTCAGCTCAAGATTGCAGAGTAGCTCAACTAAATTAACATCCCAAGCTTTTAGGTACATTTCACCGTATTACAGATATCCCTCTTGCCAAATTGCTTCGGACAACGAAACATAGTAACCAAGTTGATTGCACGCTAATATCACAGCAAAGCATCAACCACTTACCCCTATGAACATACTCCAAACCTCACTATTCGCCATCGCGATAAGCTACTGCCTGCTTAGCGCAGCTGGTTTGCGTAACTTATTACCGCAATCGCGATTGCGGTATTTTTCGATATTCCTATTACTGGAGGCCGTTGGATTTGGATTTGAGTGGTTAATGTTGCATCCGGGCGCCGGGTTTAAATCCCTTTGGCTTGGTGGATTAATGTTTTTGTCATTGTTGATTGCACCCTGCCTTTGGTTATCTACGGTGGAAATCACCCGCCAGCAAACACCGCGCCCATCTGCGCTACCTATATTGCATAAATGGTTACTGGCGATAGCTAGCCTCTGTTTGCTTCCCCTGCTCTTGTCTGCGCATGCAGGCACGGAATTTGGTAATGCTGTTGCACCGGTATCAGCTTATCAGGCGATATTTATTCATGGCTGCATGTTGGTGTGCATTGCAATATTTACCCTTCAGGTTCCGATGTTTGTGGTGCGGATTCGATTAATGTTGCAGGAATATGAACAACAGGTTTTCGCCAATGTTTCCAATCCCCATGAATACTCGCTGCAGGCAATAAAGTGGTTGCTGTTGATTTTAGTGGTGAAATGGTTGATGGCGATCTTGCGGACATTGCACTGCATGTACATAGGGCCAGTGGGTGGATTGGGAATCAATCTTTTTATGACAGTGGAGATTATTTTTACCCTGCGCGCGCTTTTTGCCCTCACACGGCTCAAGCCATTGGTGTTAACGCCTGCATCACCCGAAAGTAACAATCTGCCACCCTCAACCAAAAGTAATACAGAGAAGTACACCAATTCGCCGTTAGATGAAGGAATCAGACACCGCATAAAAACCAAATTGCTTGCCGTGATGGAAAACGAAAAGCTCTACACCCAATCAAGCTTCAGCCTGAAACAATTGAGCGAGCACTTGCGCGAGAGTCCGCATTATTTATCCCAGGTGATTAATCAGGATCTGCAAACCAATTTTTATGAGTGGGTCAATAGTTACAGGATCAATGCCGCCAAACAGGCATTGTTAACTTACCCAGACAAAACTATTCTCACCATTGCTGAGGACGCAGGCTTTAATTCCAAATCGACCTTTAACACCGCATTTCGCCAACAGACGCAGATGACCCCGAGTGAATATCGTGCCTGCAACCTGAAAATAGCGAGCGACTAGCGTTCGCCCCGATCGGATCGGCCGCCGATCCCCGCGCAAACCGGTTAGCCTCCAGAAACTTATCTACCATTGGAGGCGTTTATGCACCCCGTTAAAATATTGTCCTGCCTGTTACTGATGACTCTTGGTATTCATGCTGCCGCAAGTGAAAGCCGAATTACTGACTTCACAATCAAATCGACCGCCCTGGAGGGAAACCTTATTGGTATTAATCCCGAGCGAAATATCAAAGTCTACCTTCCCGCATCCTACCGACAAGGCAAACAGCGCTATCCCGTTATTTATCATTTCCATAGCTTGGGATGGAGCAATACAAAATTTTTTGAGGACGGGAAAGTACAACGCACATTGGATGCAGCCATCCACACTGGCCGCTTGAAGGACTGCATTCTGGTCGCGGGCGATTTTACCGGCCCCGGCTTGGGAAGTTTTTATAGCAATGCTCAAACCAGTGGTCGCTGGATGGATCACATCACCCAGGAACTGATACCTGCGATAGACCAACGCTTCCGCACTAATAAGTCAGCTGCTGCACGCGCGGCAGTTGGGGATATGATCGGTGGTTATGCCGCCATCAAACTGGCGATGGATTATCCCGATTTGTTCGGCAGTGTTTACGCCATGCACCCGTTCGGCACCGCAACAGGGGAAACACTAATGCAGTCTCGTCCTGACTGGCGCCAGATGAATCAGGCCAAAAATTGGAAAGACCTTGATTCCAATATTTATTCGCGGGTATTTATGTTGATGGCGCAGGCGTATTTACCCAATCCAGACAAACCACCCTTCTATGCTGATTTGATGGTGGAATTAAAAGGCGATCAATTGATTACCAATACCACCCATGTCGCCATGCTGCGCGATAATTTTTTATTGGATAGCCGCCTTCCCACACGCGCTGAAAATTTGCGCCAGCTGCACGGCTTCAAAATGGACTGGGGGCGCTATGACGACAACCCCGACCATGTGTATGCCAACCAAAAATTCACCCGGATGTTGGACGATTTTGGCGTTAAACATCAGGCCGAGGAATACAGTGGCAATGCGTGGAACCAATATTGGGAGGGAGAGGAACGGTTTATTAATGAAGTCATTCCATTCCTAAACCGTCATCTGGCACCGTGAATTGAGGGTATCAGTCTTAACCATCCAAACCGGTATATTTTCACACGGCAAAATGAGGTGGTTTTATTATCACCTCAAAAGCTTGAAGCCATCAGAAAAATGTAATCTAATCCCGCTTCAACAAGCAGCTCCCCCAGAAGGTTAAAACAATTATTCGCTGTACTTGTTCCGGCAACTCCTCGGTCAGATTTACCTCAATCCATAATAATGAATCCGCACCTACGGAGGTAAAGATGAAATTACTCAGTATAATTCTTGCAGTTCTGCTGCTTTTGGTATCGGCACGTTATGGCGTGCTCTATCTGGATCACCAAACCCTGCAGCAACAATTGGAGCAACAACAAGCTGATTTTGATGCTCGCTTGCAGGAAGAGCGCGATGCCTATCAGAAAAAAATTGATGGTTTGCAGGATTTTATTGCCTTTGGGCAAAACACATTACAACCCACCAAACAAACTACCCTGGCTGCAAATCCTGCCGTTACATCCTCCAAGTTGGATGAGTTTGTCAGCATCCAACAAGAAAACCTCAAACGCACACTGGAAAAAAAATATACGCTGTTAATGTCGCAATTGGGGTTGTCCGGCCAGACCCGCGACCAATTGCAAGAACTACTCTTACAGCGCGAGCAAATTTTGGGAGCATCCAGTATCGGCTATTATTCATCGCAAGCAGATACCGAAGAAGCAATTCGGAAACAGCAAGAAAGCCTGGCAGAAATAGATCGCCAAATTGCCCAACTGCTCACTTCACCCGAAGATAGAAAAACCTATGATTTGCTAAAAGATTCTGCTTACGAACAATACCAGATGAACAACTTTTTTGATCAAGTACAAGCAGACTCACCCATCCCCACCGAAAAACGCGATGCACTCTTAATTAGCAAACTGGAGCAAAAGCAGGAATTTTCCCGTTATTTAGAAACAACCGGACAGACAATTGCTAACGCATCTGCAGAAGAAAAACCTTTTTTAATCGAAAAAGCACATGAAGCATTGCACGACTACAAAGATAATTATTTAGCAACTGCACGCGAAAATCTGAGTGAAACCCAATACAACGCCCTGCGCGAGCACGAACAAAAACATTTTGATGAGATGTGGGAAAGTTTAAAGGCGGGCTGGGGTGCGCAGTAGTTTTTGTATAACCCTCTCCGTTTCCGGAGAGGGGCTACTGATTTTTGCGAGCCGATTATTGTTTAATCATTATTGTTGTAAAAAAATCAGAAAGCCGTTACGTCAGATTTACTGACGTCACAGTTAGCGGTATTCCAGAAATCATTGCCACTTGATGGCTTGTATTTCGGAGAATCGCCACTGGTGACGTTCTTGTCGATACCCTGATACTCTTCGCAGACTGCTGGTGAACCCAACTTGTAACCCTGGATTTTCAGGTTGCGAATCGTGGCCTTATCACCGTAGTTGCGGTTCACACCGGCAATAGCACCGATTGAGCCTTCAATACGAACATTGTTCACCACCAGATTGCGCGGGCCGCCATTGCCGGAGCAATTGCCGCATGAGCGCCACAATTTTCCATTCACACCCTTGGCAGTGAAATTATTAATAATTTCGTAGGTACTGTTTTTGGAATTGTGTTGGAAAATTTTGTCTGGTTTACCGCCGGGAGAATTAGACGAATTGTTATACGCAGTTCCGCCCGAGATAGTGAACTTTTTACCGCTATCAATCAGGGAAGCAGCATCTTCACAGATATCTTCCCAGACCACATTCTCTGCAACACAATTACCGCTGGTGCAGTGAATACCATCAGCGCCACCACTGGCTGCAATACGCACATTTTTAATGGTCGCATTTTTCAGAGTGATAACCGGTGGTTGTTTATCGCTGTCGCCAGGACAAGTCAGACCGAGCGTCTTGCCACCGCAATCGACAGTTTTGTTCTCAATAACCATACCCGCCTTACACTCGGCACTTCCACCCGTTGCAGCCGTACTGGATGCAACTGACGATTTTACCGAGCTGGCCGCAACACTGCTTTTGCTAGAACTGGTCGATGAAACCCCGGTACCGCTGGAGGGAATCGAACACTCTTTTACACTGTTGCTGGGAGCAGGATCAGAACCAAAGGTGGCCACACTACAACTAAAGGAACCATTGAGCACCTTATAAACAAATTTGTCAGAAGCACCAAAGGCAACGTTGGTTGCTTTAGTCACCGAGCAAGTTTGTCCAATTTTGCAGATGGTTGTGTAGCCACTAGGACGGTTGGCTGCCATTACACTGGCGGAAACACCAACCAACAATGTTGTTATCATTATTTTCTTGAGCATATTAAAACTCCTATCTAGAGCCGCGAGTGGTTCGCGAAAAAAAAGATGAGGAGCAG
>Ga0307408_100001681_pt1 | contig 16252 bp, 19 predicted proteins | sample 322Cmetagenome_FD_202116 | JGI IMG/M metagenome (GOLD analysis project Ga0307408, IMG submission 202116) | Maize rhizosphere microbial communities from greenhouse at UC Davis, California, United States - 322HYB-C-3 | ecosystem: Host-associated > Plants > Roots > Rhizosphere > Soil | place...
TGCCGCAGTCACCACCGATAGCGTGACGCGAACCGCAGAGCGACGTTGAAGAAACGACCCCTTCCGGAAGCAGTTCATAGCCGACTGAGGCGATATGAACGCCGGGTGCAACCGGCGCTGAGGCGACGCCAGGAGATACCTGGTGTTCGCCCCTCCGAATTCCAGGGCGCCCCCAGCGGGCGCCTTTTTCATCGCCAGAAAACAAAAAAGCGCCCGAAGAAGGCGCTTGATGTTGGCGTTGCTGGCATCAGCCGTGCAGGCGATTCTGCCAGGGTTCGGTCACGTCGCGGATGGCGCGGTCGTTGGCCATGATCTGTTTCAGCAACTCGATCTTGCGCTTGCGGGCATCGCCCTGCAGGGGAGCCGCGCCGCCCATCAGGGCCACCGAAGCCGCAGCACACTGGTTTTCCATGTTGTCGAGCGAATCCCAATTGCTGGCTTGCGCGGCGCCCACCATCTGGCTGGTCAAACCGGCAATTTTTTCGTACGTAGCGAGAACTTGGGTCGAGGACATTTTGAGCCTTGGATTCTGTGCGCGGAGTGCCGCATGTCAGGATTAACGTCAGGCTCGGAAGGAACTTTAGGGTCTTTTTGAAAAATATTTGGCGAATTCTCAAAAAAAATGCCGTTGCGCCCCCATCCCAAGGGTCACAACGGCGGAGATCAAGCGAAACCGGTTAGCTGATCAGTTCGTCGAGGCCGGCGCTCAGCTCGTCCAATGATGGCATTTGATCAATCAGCGCGTTCTCTTCCAGGCCCAGGCTTTCCGCCACTTCGGTCGGATAACAGGCGGCGATCTGTTCCGGGGACAGCTTGTTCTCGTCGACGCGCGCGCGCCAGGCAGCCAGGTGGATCACCGCCGCCAGCTCGTTTTCACCAGGGTTGGGAATGGCGGCAATGGTCTCGGCGAAGGTCGGCGGGAATTTCCAGCGGTTGGCCAGCTCGGCGCCGACGTCGGCATAGGTATAGCCCAGCGCAGCCTTCTCGGTTTCCAGGCGGCGCTCATCCAGCGGCCCGGCCGTCTTGTCGAGTGCCAGCGCCTGCTCCGGCATGCCGGCATGGATCACGAGCTGGCCGATCGAATGCATCATGCCGATGGTGAAGGCGAGGTCGGTGTTTTGCTTGCAAGCCTTGGCGATGAACTTGGCGCCCACGGCCGTGCGCAGGCTGTAGCGCCAGAACTGGCGCAGGTCCATGCCGGGCACGGTCTTGAAACCGCTCACCAGGCCGGAGCTGATCACCAGCGTGCGCACGGTGACGAAGCCCAGCATCAGGATCGCATCCTCCACGGTGCCGATCGAGCGCGACACATGGTAATAGGCGGAGTTGGCCAGGCGCAGCAGCTTGGCGCTCAGTACCGGATCGGCCGAGAGCTTCTTGGCGATTTCCTCGGTGGAGACGCTGGCCTTGTCGAAGCTGCTGATCAATTCGTCAACAACCTTCGGGGCGGTTGGCAACGCAGTTGGATTCTGGAACAGTGCTTCGAGCTTCATGAAAAATCTCCTCTAAATTCGGCGTTGCTGTGGGTGAAACTATATAGCGATTCCAGAGGGGCGTGCAGCAAGTTTTTAACAATCGTTGGACGCACTGCACAGCATTCCCAGCTTTCTGCATTTGATCCCTGAAATTTGCAGTCTGTCGCAATTGGGCGGTGTCACGCCAGCGTAGCGGCTAGAGTGCAGCCTGGCTCATTCCGCCACTTATAACTAGATAGGGATACAAAAAATGCAAGCATCGACCCGCGTCACGCCGCTCAAGCTGGCCCTTACCCTGGCCTTCTGTGGAGTCACTTTTGGATTGGCACCGGCGACTGCCCAACAGGCAAGCCCGGCCCCGGCAGCGCAAGCGCAAGACGCAGTCCCGCTGCCGGGCGACGATTTCTTTGGACACGTGAATGCCGAATGGCTGGCCAAGACCCAGATCCCCGCCGACAAAGGCAGCTGGGGCGCCGGTTCGGCCCTGGGCGACGCGACCAATGAGCGCATCGTCAAGCTGATCGACGAAACCGCCGCCAAGTCGCCAACCGGCGACACCCGTCGCGTGACAGACTTCTACCGCAGCTTCATGGACGAAGCGGCAATCGAAGCGCATGGCCTGAAATCGCTCAAGCCGGAACTGGAAAAGATCGACGCCATCAAGGACAAGGACGCGCTGGTACGCGCCCTGGCCGCCTCCATCCGCGCCGACGTGGACCCGCTGAATTCGACCAATTTCTATACCGAGAACCTGTTCGGCATCTGGATCGCGCAAGGCCTGACCGACCCGAAGCATTACACCCCATACATCCTGCAGGGCGGCCTGGGCATGCCGGACCGCGCCTACTACCTGGACGACAACCAGCGCATGCACCAGCTGCGCACCGCCTACCAGGCCCATATCGCCGCCATGCTGAAGCTGGCCGGCTACAGCGAGCCGGAAACCCGCGCCGCGCGCGTTTATGAACTGGAGCGCAAGCTGGCCCAGGCCCACGGCAGCCGTGAAGATTCCGCCGATATCCAGAAAGCGAACAACACCTGGACCATGCGCGACTTCGCCGCCAAGGCGCCAGGCATGGACTGGCGCGCCTTCTTCCGCGCCGCCGGCCTGGGCAAGCAGAACAAGTTCATCGTCTACCACCCAAGCGCCATCACCGGTGGCGCGGCCCTGGTGAACGAGATGCCGCTGCAAGCCTGGAAGGACTTCCTGGCCTTCCACACCGTGAACCATTTCAGCGGCTTCCTGCCGAAAGCCTTCGTCGACCAGCGCTTCGAATTCTACGGCCGCACCATGAACGGCACGCCGCAACTGTCGCCGCGCTGGAAGCGCGGCCTGAGCGCCGTCAACAACGCGGTACCGGATGCCGCCGGCAAGATGTACGTCGAGCGTTACTTCCCGGCCGAAGCCAAGGCACGCCTGCAAACCATGGTGGCCAATATTGTCGACTCCTTCCGCAAGCGCGTCGACGCGCTGGACTGGATGGCGCCTGCCACCAAGAAGGAGGCACAGGAAAAACTGCGTACCCTGTACGTAGGCGTAGGCTACCCGGACAAATGGACTTCCTACGAAGGCCTGGAAATCAAGCCTGACGATGCGATGGGCAACGCCCTGCGCGCCGAGCAGTTCCACTACAAGCAGCAGCTGGCGAAGCTGGGCAAGAAAGTTGATCCAACCGAATGGTGCATGCCGCCGCACGTGGTAAATGCCGTGAACATGCCGATGCAGAACGCACTGAACTTCCCGGCCGCGATCCTGCAGCCGCCATTCTTCGACATGAAGGCCAGCGATGCCTTGAACTACGGCGCAATCGGCGCGGTGATCGGCCACGAGATCAGCCACAGCTTCGACGACCAGGGCGCGCAGTTCGACTCCAAGGGACGCCTGCGCGACTGGTGGACCAAGGCGGACGGCGAGCATTTCAAGCAGGCTGCCGCCAAGCTGGTGGCGCAGTACGACGCCTATGAAGCTTTCCCGGACCTGAAGCTGAACGGCACGCTGACCCTGAGCGAAAACCTGGCCGACCTGGCCGGCTTGGCTGCGGCACTGGATGCGTACCATGTTTCGCTGGGCGGCAAAGCCACGCCGGCGCAGGACCGCGACTTCTTCAACGGCTACGCTGCAAGCTGGGCCAACAAGGCACGCGACGCCTCGCTGCGCAACCAGGTCATGACCGACGGCCACTCGCCGGCCAAGTGGCGCACCTACACTGTGCGCAACCTGGATGCCTGGTACCAGGCCTACGACGTGAAACCTGGCCAAAAGCTGTACCTGGCGCCTGAACAGCGCGTGCGCGTCTGGTAAAGTAGGGGGATGGACGATATCGAGCAGATCACCCGCCGCACGCTGGAACATTACGAACGCAATGCGCAATCCTTCCTCGAAGGCACGCGCGACCACGACGTAAGCCAGAATATTGCGGCGCTGCTCGATGCGATTGAAGGAACGCCACCGTTCCGCATCCTCGACCTGGGTTGCGGCCCCGGCCGCGACCTGCGCACCTTCAAGTCGCTTGGACATGAGCCGGTTGGTCTCGACGGCTCGGCCCATTTCGTGGAAATGGCGCAGCGCTGGAGTGGCTGCACCGTTTTGCATCAGGACTTTGTGGCACTGGACTTGTCGCCGGAATCATTCGACGGCATCTTCGCCAACGCTTCCCTGTTCCATGTTCCCAGCGCCGTGCTGCCCGATGTGCTGTTGCGCCTGCACGCAGCGTTAAAGCCGCGTGGCGTCCTGTTCAGCTCCAACCCGCGCGGCCACAATGAAGAAGGCTGGAATGGCCCGCGCTACGGCTGTTACTACGACTTCGAGACCTGGTCCGAGGTCGTCATGGCAGCCGGTTTCGAACCCGTCACACACTATTACCGCCCGGCAGGCTTGCCTCGCGAACAGCAACCATGGCTGGCTTCAGTCTGGCGTAAAGGTTAGTTCTGTTAGCTTGCGTACAGTGGGTCTCGATGCCTGTTCGTATGATTTGCTCGTCGCACTTTTTAATGAGGAGCGCATCATGAACAAGGACCAAGTGAAGGGCAAAGCCAAGGAAATCGGCGGCAAGATCCAGGAAGAAACCGGCGAACTGGTCGGCAGCTCGAAGCAACAGGTGAAGGGCGTTGCCAAGCAGGTTGAGGGCAAGCTGCAGAAACAGCGCGGCGACCTGCGTGAAGCCATCGACGACGCCACGGACGAGCTGATCGACCGCGGCAATCGTCAGTAAGGCAGGCCTGGAAGAGCCGGTACGCCGGCTCTTTCATCATCTACTGCTGGTTGGACTGTCAGCCATAAAGCGGCCTTTGACGCCCTAGCTGCAAATTTCCTCCCGTACTATTTCTTGATGCATTCATCAATGGACACAGCCCACGAGGCGTTGATCCAAGCCTGCCGGTTGTATTTGTCCATCTTGCCGACTTTTTCGAAGTCCATGTAATGGGCGGTGCGCTTGGCAGCGCAGGTGCAGTGTGCCTCCTGGTTCTCGCGACTCAGGCTCTTCAGCTTGGGATTCGACTTTGCCCCTGCAATGCATTTCGGAATGCCGGCGGTGATCACCATTTTTTCCTGCTGGGTTCGCCCGCATGCCTGGGTCACCTTGGTTTCGGTGGCGCCGATGAGATCAAGGTCGGCCTGGGTTGGCTTGCTGATGCTGCTGAACTGCGTCGTGCGCAAGCTGGCCGCCATCGATGACTGCGTGCACTGGCAAAGCTCTTCCAGATCCGAATGGTAGGACTTGTCTTTCAATTCCGATTTCATGCAGCTCGCCTGCACTTTCGTTGCGACCTGCTGGATGACATTCTCAGGCAATACTTCTGCATGAGCTATGGAAAAAGCGAATAGCCCGCATAACAAGATCGATCGCATCATTCCCTTTCCTGATTAATAAATTGGCAATTGTAGATGATCTTGTTCAACAATGCGAGGCAGTTGTTGCTTGTATGCCTACTCTTCCCCAGGGGGCACCCCTAACGGGAACATGTGGCGGTACGGCTTGGCTTCGGCCCAGCAGCGGGCGAATGACGCGCGTTGGCGAAGGCGGCGCAGGTAGGCCATTACATGTTCATGCTGTTCAGGGATCGGATGCGACCAGTGCGCGTACAGCAGGAAGGGCGCGGCCGCGCAATCTGCCAAGCTGAATTCTTCGCCCGCTGCCCAGCTGCGCTGTGCCATCACTTTGTCCAGCCAGGCATAGGCCGTATCGAGTTTGCGGCGGGCTTCGGCCACGCCATGCGGGTCGCGTTCGCCGTCTGGGCGCAGCACGTCGGCCACCAGTTTCTGCTGCGGCGTGGCGATGTGGTTGTCGAAGTAGCGGTCCATCATGCGCACCTCGAGCGCGGCTTTGGGGTCAGCGGGCAGCAGCTTTACCGGACCGGGATAGTAGAGCTGCAGGTGTTCGATGACGATGCTGGCTTCTACCACCATGCGCTCGCCATCCAGCAGGATCGGGAACTTCGCGATTGGCCACATTTCGCCGAATTGCTGGCAATTGGCGGCGTGGTCCGGCGACAGCATGCGGTACTCGAACGGCGTGCCGTTCTCATACAGCGCAATCAGCGCTTTCATCGAATAGGAAGAAAGGGGATGGTAGAAAAGTTGCAGGGACATTGGTGCCTCCGTCGGTGGTGGTTGATCGTACCATCACGACGAGTGACGCTATTCCAATTCGACAAGGTTGAGACCTATTCAAGCGGGAATTAGCAGCATTTCCAAAACGAAACACACCATAAGGATCCCAACCATCCAGCCTGCAATGATCCGAGACGCGCGATCTTCGTCACTTAGAAACCTCGATAGCCACTGTTTCATTGCCGTCCTCCTACCCATGAAATGAGTTTGACATGTGCTTGGTTAAATGCAAGCAAGCTCTAGCGCAACGTGGACTTTGTAAAGAATAAATGCGGCAACAATAACCTCAAGGATGGAAGTACTACATTCAAAGTTAATGCGGGGCCAGCCCAGTTCGGTGGCCCACTGGACTGGAAGTGTGCAAACAGTTTGTAGGCGGAGTTGGCGGAGAACACTACGGCCACCCACCCCAGTTGGCCATCTTTGATTGTTCGAAGGATACGTATTCGTGAGGCGAATGGTTCGACAGGCGTGCAGATTTTTCCGGCGATGAACAGCAATGCCAGGGGAGCGAATATTGGTAACAGAATGTTGATCGCGAACCAGCCCATCGTGAAAGCGTAGCGTGGCAGGATCGGCATCGGTTTGACGCGCAGCAAAGAAAAAGCCCGCCGGCATGTGCGGGCGGGCTTCAGGGCAGGGCGCTTGGCCCCGGGGCCTTAGTTCGATTCCGGCTTCAGGTGCTTGCGGAAGAAGGCGTCGATGTAGGTTTGCACGTGGCGCTTGGCCAGGCGGTTCGAGACGCCGTGCTTGGCGCCCGGGTAGGTCATCAACTCGAACTGCACGCCGCGGTTCACCAGTGCGTCGATCATCTTGGTGGTGTTGGTGAACAGGACGTTGTCGTCCGCCATGCCGTGGATCAGCAGCAGCTTCGACTTCAGGCCATCGACGTGATAGAACACGTTCGATTGCTTGTAGCCTTCCACGTTGTCGGATGGACGGTCCATGAACTGCTCGGTGTAGTGGGTGTCGTACAGGCCCCAGTCGGTCACCGGTGCGCCGGACACGCCGGCTGCGATCTTGTCCGAACCTTGCGACAGCAGGCGCAGGGTCATGAAGCCGCCGTAGCTCCAGCCATATACGCCGATGCGTTTGGCGTCCACAAACGACTGCTGGCCCAGCCAGTCGATGCCGGTCAGCTGGTCTTCCACTTCCACCTTGCCCAGGTTGCGGTAGATGGCGTCGGTGAACACGCGCTCGCGGCGCGAGGAGCCGCGGTTATCCAGGCGGAACACCACATAGCCCTGCTGCGCCATGTACTGGTCGAATTGCTGGCTGTCCCACTTGCGGGTCACGTGCTGCGAGTGCGGGCCGCCGTAGGTGGACAGGTAGACCGGGTATTTCTTGCCGGCGTCGAACTTGTACGGCTTGATCATCGAGTAGTACAGTGTCTGGCCATCCTTCGCCTTCATGTTGCCGAATTCGACCGGCAACTGGTCCGATTTGTACTTGAAGTAGGGATGCGACTCGTTGACCTCGTTCTTCTCCAGCCAGCTGACCAGCGCGCCGTCCGGACGGCGGATCGCTACTTGCGGCGGTGTGGCCGGATCGGACCAGGTGTCGACGAACACTTCGCCATGCTTGGAGAAGGACGCGTCGTGCCAGCCGTCAGCCTGGGTGATGCGCTTTGGCCTGTCGGCAGTCGAGCCATCCAGTTTCAGCTCGTAGACCTGCTTGTCGTAGACCGCATCCTTGTTGGAGGAAACGAAGACCTTGCCGGCCTTTTCGTCCACCGCCAGCACATCGTCGAAGCCCCATTCGCCCTTGGAGATGGCGTGTTTCAGCTTGCCGTCCATGCCGTAGAAGTACAGGTGGTTGCGGCCAGTGCGCTCGGAGGACCAGATGAAGCCCTTGCCGCTTTCGAGGAAGCGCAGGTCGTCGTTGATGGTGGTCCAGGTCTTCGACGTTTCGGTCAGCACCGGACGCTGCGCCAGCGTGGCCGCGTCGACAGCGATCAGTTCCAGCGTCTTCTGGTCGCGCGACTGGCGCTGGAAGAACAGCGATTTGGAGTCCTTGCTCCAGTCGGCGCGCACCAGGTAGATGTCCTTGTTGGCGCCCAGGTCCACGTCGCGGATTTCGCCGCCGGTGGGCGACACGATCTTCAAGCCCACGATGGCGTTCTTGTCGCCGGCGGCAGGGTAGCGCTGCTCCACCACGTCGGTGCGGTCGGCATAGATTTCGAATCGGCGCGCCACCGGCACCTGCGCTTCGTCATACCAGCGGAAGGCAATCGCGGAATCGTCCGGCGCCCAGTAGTAGCCGGTGAATTGGTGCATCTCTTCCTGGGCCACAAATTCCGCTTCGCCGTTATGCACGGTGCCCTTGCCGTCGGTGGTCAGCTGGCGCTCCTTTCCAGTAGCCAGGTCGATCACGAACAGGTTCTGGTTGCGCACGAAGGAAACGTATTTGCCCTTCGGCGAAATCTTCGGATCGATCACGCTGCCAGATGCCACCAGGCGCGCGCTGTCCGGCTTGGACAGGTCGACCAGGTACAGGTTGCCGGCCAGCGGCACCAGCAACTGCTTGCCATCCGGCGACCAGTTGTAGGAGATGATGCCTTTCAGTGCCGCGGTACGGGCGCGTTCGCGCAGCGCCTTTTCTGCATCGGACAAGTTCTCGACCGGGACCAGCGCCTTGGAGTCGACCAGGCGGCGGGTGGTCTTGTCCTTCATGTTGTATTCCCACAGGTCCATCTGGTACTGGTCGTCCGCGCGGGCGCGCAGGAAGGTGACGCGGGCGCCGTCCGGCGAAACCTTGAGGGCGCGCACGCCAGGACCGGACAGGGCCGGGTCGGCGTACAGGCGTTCCAATGTGAGGCGTTCTGCGGAAGCGGTACCGGCAGCCAGCAGGGCTACCAGGGTGAGGATAAGGCGCATTGTTTGTCCCGGAATGGTTTACTTACGAATCGCAAGACAATACCAGAACCCGCCCCCGCTGATATTCGGAATGCTAAGCCCTATGCCGTTTTTCCTTCGGCAACGCGGGAATTCGACAGTGTGCGCAAGTAGGCTGTGAGCAAAAAGGCAGCAATTGTCAGGCCGAGCACCAGGCCGATCCAGAAACCGGCGGCCGCCATTTCCTTCCACAAGCCCAGCAGGCAACCGACCGGCAGCGCAAAGACCCAGAACGCCAGCAACTGGATCAGCATCGGCCCGCGCGTCACCTTGTAGCCGCGGATCGCGCAAGCTGCCGCCACCTGCGTCGCATCGGACAGCTGGAACAGCGCCGCAAACAGCAGCAGGGTGACGCAAGTCCGCTGCACGGCGACATCGCTGGTGTAGGCGGCCGCGATCTCATTGCGGAACACGGCAATGAACACGGCCGACACCACGGCAAACGCCAGCGACATGCCCAGCCCGACCCAGGAGGCCGAGCGGGCGCGGCGGGCGTCGCCTTCGCCCAGCGCCTGGCCCACGCGCGTCACCATGCCGATACCAAGGCTAAGCGGCACCATGAACACCAGCGACGAAAAGTTCAGCGCAATCTGGTGCGCCGATTGTTCGATCACGCCGAAGCGCGCCACCAGCAGGGCCACGGCGCCGAAGGCGCTGACCTCGGCAAAATAGGTCACGCCGATCGGCAGGCCAAGCCTCAACATGCCGCGGATCTCCGGCCAGTGCGGCCACTCCCAATGCGTGAAAGGGTAGGTGGCGCGATAGGCACGCGAAATGCGCATCCATGCCAGCATCGCGCCCAGCATCAGCCACATGCAGATGCCGGTCGACACTGCGCATCCCACGCCGCCCATGGCCGGCAAGCCCCAATGGCCGAAAATCAGCAGCCAGTTCACGAAAACGTTGAAGGCCAGCCCGATCAGGGCAATCACCATCACCGGCTTGGTCTGGTTGATGCTGGCGCTGTAGCCGTACAGCGCCCGGTAGCAGGCGAACGGCGGCAGGCCGATGCTGATGATGTGCACGAACAGTGAAGCGCGCCGGTTCACTTCCGGCGCCAGTTGCAGGTGGTCGAACAGCAGGGTGGCCAGGTTGGCCAGCACCATGGCGGCCAGGCCGACGCCCAGGCCTTTCCACAAGCCCTGGCGCACCAGGTGCGGAATGCGCTGGTAGCTTCCGGCGCCCACTTCATGGGCCACCAGCGTGTTCATGGCCATCATGGTGCCCATCACGGTCACCAGTACGATGGACCAGATTGCGGCGCCGGTCGATACCGCGGCCAGTTCGGAAGCCTGGGTGTGGCCGGTCATCGCCACGTCCGCCACCGCCATGCCGACGGTGGCAAGCTGCCCAATCAATACCGGCCAGGCCAATTTCCATAATGCTGTTGCTTCGCTGCGTAAATTGGAGGTCGAGATTGTCGTCGGCATGTGTTGCACAGTAGGAATTTGTTACAAGGTAGGGTAGTCTAACGGCCTTTGCGCCGCGTTAGTGCGCTTAGGATGCCTGAATATCGGAGATTTAGTAATGAAGAATACCTTGACCGCCGCCTTCCTGCTGGCCGCTTCCCTTCTTGGCCAGGCCGCTTCGGCCAGCGAACTGCAACTCTTCTCGCGGGAAGATTTTCGCGGCCAGCGCGTGGTGATTGCCGACGGCGCGGCCAATAACTTCCGCGACTTCGATTTCAACGACCGCGCATCGAGCCTCGTGGTGCGCTCCGGCACCTGGGAACTATGCGAGCACGTCAACTTCCAGGGTCATTGCGCCGTGTTCGAGCGCGGCGAGTATCCAAACCTGCGCCAGTTCAACAACAACTTCTCTTCCGCCCGCGAGATCGAGCGTCGCCGTGACCGTGGCCAGGGTTGGGGCTGGGGCCGAGACAATCGCGATGAGCGCGACGACCGCTGGCGCGAAGAGCGCCGCGAAGAACGCCGCGAATACCGTGAAGAGCAGCGCGGTCCGGCAGTGGAACTGTTCAATGACAACGGTTTCCGCGGCCGCATCGTCCAGATCAATGACGACATGGGCACCCTGCGCAATGTCCATTTCAACGACAACGCCAACTCGATGGTCGTCAATTACGGCACCTGGGAAGCGTGCGAACATGCCGACTTCGGCGGCCAATGCCGCACCTTCGGTCCGGGCCGCTATCCCGACCTGAGGGACTTCAGCGACCGCATCTCGTCGATCCGCCGCGTACGCTGACCGGCATTTGCCCCCCAAGGAAAAGCACGCTTCCCAGCGTGCGTTTTTCGTTACGCGCCAGCTCCCGGCTACGCCGCTAGTCGTTTGAATTCGTCTGGAGGTAGGTGAGCAAACGGCGCATTGCCTGCTTATAGAGCTGATAAGCCTGCTCCCGTTCGGTGCCGCTCGCCTTGAGCAGCTGCGAGGCATGAATTTCTACCTTGAGGCGCAAGTGCCGAAGCTGTTCATCTTGCGCCTCGACCCTCATGATGCACTTACTCGCGGTATTGTGGCTGAGCAAAGTCTGGTTCATGTTTGCCTCATATAGCTTGGAACTCAGCTTTAGCGTACGCTGACCAAGAGTACATAGCAAACAGATTGTTAGATTTTCGTCATGCGTGTTGCGCGGATGCTGTTTGCTATCGAGCCTGCTTTCTTCGGTCAAATTCGGCCTCCGTGCCAGGCACGTGAATGCGAATTCTTGATGTCGGCCGGCGAAATACTTCTTCCGCAAGGGGCGTATGGACGCCGTAGAACAAGGCGGAGCGCAAACCCGCCTGCGATCCAAACGCCGCTCGCGTGAGCAACGCAATGGACAGCCTTTCAGCAGTGATAGTGTCATGGCGCCGAGTCATAACATTTATGCTACAGCCAGCCCCAAGATCAGGTCGCCAGATTGGAATAAACGCGCGCATACTGTCGGTAACAAAAGTACCTGCCATTTGACACGAGGCTGCCATGTCACCGGAACGGCCAAATCACAACAAGAGCGCTTTGGCCGATGACGCCATTGCCATTGCAGACAGCCAGTCTCGACTCGCCGCCGTTGAATTCCTGTTTGAGCGCGGCTGCACGCCCGAGGTGATTGCCCACATCCTGGCGGCCTACATGGAAGCTCAATCGCCCAAGCCGGCTACGCTCGCCTGACAGAGGCTGGCAAAACAGTTGTTTTTGAACCCTCGTATTGTCAATTCTCCAGCAAGCGCTCTTTCGTGTGCATATACTTTCTAACGGCAAGGAGGTGCACATGTCCACTATTCTAAGCAAGCGCCATCGGCGGCAAGATCACGAAACGGCGAAGATGGTTCAATGCGGCCTGTCACTGTTGTACCTGGCGGGCGTGGCTGAAGCCTGCCAGTACATGGTTCGGGCGGGAATCTCGGGGCCGATCATCGAACGTATCGTTTCAGCGCGAAACGTACGGGGAGCCAAAACACCTGTCCGCGTGAAGGTGAACGAGCATTCATGACGCAGGAATTGCCGTCAAGCGCCTTCAACTGAAGGCGCTTTTTTATTGACAATATTTATTGCCATTTTGGAAATGAAACCGTACACTTAGCGCTCACCAACAATTGGGTAACCGCCCTGATTTATGAAGATTTTTTCGCTGAAATGTTTGAATTGCGGTGCGGCGCTGGAGGTAAAGCAGGACATTGACGAATTCGCTTGCGGTTACTGCGGTGTTCAGCAGCACGTCGAACGTAGTGGCGGAATCGTATCGCTGAAGCGACTGGAAGAAACGCTGGACGACGTCAAGCTGGGCACGAACCGCGCTGCATCGGAGCTCGCCCTGTCGCGATTGCACGCCGACCTGAACGCTATTTGCGCCAGGCGCGATAGCGAAATCAAGGCTTTGCGGACGGCCGATGAAAAGAACAATGCCCTCATCGGATGGGGGATTATCGTTGGCGTAGGCGTCGCCATCTACGCCTATGGCTGGTTGTCCATTCCAGTCATCATTGGCGGACTGGTCTTCGGATCGTTCTTCATCAAGTCCGTGACGAAAGAGATCAAGGCGATCGAGGCAAATGCCGCAGCAAGGATCGAGCCGCTGAAAGTGCAGATTGCTCGCCATCAGTCGATTGTTGATTCATACGATTTCGGCACGCAGGGCAAGACGTAAGCCATCATCGAATCGCGAAGCCGCGCGTAGTGATTTCCTGATACCCTATCTTCTCCTTCATCGAGAGGGGATAGCGTGGAATACAAGGATTACTACGCGACGCTGGGAGTCGCCAAGACCGCCAGCGAAGACGAGATCAAGAAGGCTTACCGCAAGCTGGTCCGCAAATACCACCCGGACGTCAGCAAGGAAGCCGATGCCGATGCCCGCACCAAGGAGCTGAACGAAGCATATGGCGTGCTCGGCGATGCCGAAAAGCGTGCCGCCTACGATTCGCTGGGCAGCGGCCAGTACCGGGCCGGCCAGGAATTCCATCCACCACCCGACTGGGGCGCGGGTTTCGGCGGCGGCAGTGCCGAAGACTTCTTTGCCGACCTGTTTGCCCACGTGGGTGGGCAGCGCGGCCACCGCCAGGGTTTCCGCATGCGCGGCGAGGACATCCACGCCGTCCTCGAAATCGGCCTGCAAGATGCCTATAGCGGCGCCCAGCGCGACATCTCGCTGGACCGCCAGCGCACACTGAAAGTCAATATTCCCAAAGGCGTGACGGCCGGCCAGCAGTTGCGGCTGAGCGGGCAGGGCCAGCCGGGGATGAACGGTGCCGAAGCGGGCGACCTTTACCTCGAGATTGCCTTCCAGGCCGATGAGCGCTATCGCGTTGAAGGGCGCGACGTCTATGAAAAAGTACCGATTCCGCCGTGGCTGGCGGCCTTGGGCGGTGAGCGTGAAGTGAGCACGCCCTCCGGCCGCGTGACCGTGACCGTGCCGCCCAATTCACAAGGCGGCCGCAAGCTGCGACTGAAAGGGCGCGGCATTCCCGCCGCCAGCAGCTCCGGCGCGGCGGGCGACCTCTACCTGATACTGGAAATCTTTGCCCCGCCGGCCGATACGCCCGAGCGGCGCGCGCTATACGAACAGATGCAACGCGAAATAGGAGGATGAGCGATGCCAAAGGAAGAGATTGTTGAAGGCGTGCCGCTGGAACACCAGGCGCTGACGCTGGATGAACTGGCGCGCGCTTGCGCCGTCGAGCCGGAATGGGTCGTGCATCACGTGCAGCGCGGCATCCTGGTCGGCCGCGAAGGTGCCAGCATCGAAACCCTGCAATTCACCAGCGTGGACCTGGGGAGGGCGCGTCGCCTGGCCCAGCTTGAACGGGATTTCGATGCGGACGAAGATTTGGCGGCGCTGGTGGTGGATTTGTGCGACGAAGTCCGCCGCCTGAAATCGCGCCTGCGCGCCGCCGGAATGGCTTAGCCGTTCAGGGGCTTAGCGTTGCTGGTCACGGCCGCCGCGATTGCCGCGGTTGCCGCTTTCTTCATCCTTCAGGTCATCTCGGCTGCCCTGGCGCTGGCCCTGGCCTACGTCGCTCTGCTTGCCGCCGCGGCCCTGGTCGGATTGCTGGTTGCCTTGTTGCTCGCCTTCCTGGCGATTGCCTTGCCCTGGCTGGCCAGACTGCCCGGCCTGGTTGCGCCAATCGTCCGATTTCTCAGTGTCCTTGCGTGGTGCCATGATCGCTCTCCTTTGTGGTTGAAGCAGAACCCATGCTAGGCCGATGCAGCTGTCAAGCCTGTAGGTGCACACGCCGCTGGCCTGTAGGAATGTTTAGAAAGCGTCCGGCGGCAGCGTATGGTCGATCTCGACGAACTTTTGGCGCAGCCATTTGCCGGCCGGGCCCAGTTCATCGTCGCCGCGATGGATCACAAACAGCGGGTAATCAATTCCGCTGCCTTCCTGGCTATGCAGGTGCACCAGGCGTCCTTCGGCCAGGTCGCGCATGACCATGTGCTCGGGCATGTTGCCCCAGCCGAGCCCGCCCAGCAGCAACGCATGCTTGGAGCCGAGGTCGCCCAGCCGCCAGTCGCGCAAGCCCAGCACGCCGAAGTCGCGGCCTTCAGTCAGGGGACTGCGGTCGGTCACCACCAGTTGCAAATGCTCGCGCAGCACCGAGGTTGGGATCGGCGCCGCTTCGCGCGACAGTGGATGCAGCGGCGAACAGACCGGCACCATTTTCACGAAGCCCGCCGCATGGCGTTCGATATTGACCGGCGCCGTTGCGGTCATGCCGGCCACGCCCAACTGGCAGCGGCGGTCGGCCACCATCTGCGCCACAGCGCCCAGGGCTTCGGTATGCAGGCGCAGCGAAACGGTCGGGAACTCGCGCTGGAACTGCTCGAGCGCGCGCACCAGCACGCAGGCCGGGAACATCACGTCGACCACGATGCTCAATTCAGCCTCCAGGCCCAGGCCAAGCGCTTTGGCGCGCGAACGCATGCCGTCGACCTTGCTGGTCACCGCGCGCGCATCGGCCAGCAGGGTCTTGCCGGCTTCGGTCAGGGTCGGCTTGCGCGTGCTGCGGTCGAGCAGGGCGATATTCAGCTGCTCTTCAAGGTTGGCAATCGTGTAGCTGATGACCGATTGGGTGCGGTGCAGGGCGCGCGCCGCGTGGGCGAATCCGCCATGGTCGATGACCGCGATAAAGACGCGCAACTGGTCGAGGGTAGGGAGGCCGGGATCTCTCATATCAAGAAAATCGATAATTTCTATCGTTATAAAACCTATTTCATCGATAATAAACCCGATCTAAGATGGCCGCAATCACCAACTTTCTTGGAGCAAGTTCATGGCAAACGTTCTCTACATCAACAGCAGCGTTCGTAACGCGGGTTCGCTGTCCCGCCAACTGTCGGCTGAATTCATCGCCAAGTGGAAGGCCGCCAACCCGGCTGATACCGTGGTCGAGCGCGACCTGGCGGCCAACCCTGTGCCGCACCTGACCGAGCAGATGATGGGCGCCTTCTTCACCCCGGCCGAAGCGCGCAATGCCGAACAAGCGCATACCGTGAAAGTATCCGACACCCTGGTCGACGAACTGATTGCAGCGGACGTGATCGTGATTGGCGCCCCGATGTACAACTTCTCCGTGCCATCCTCGCTGAAAGCCTGGATCGACCACGTAGCCCGCGTCGGCCGCACCTTCCAGTACACCGCCAACGGCCCGGAAGGCCTGCTGAAGGGCAAGAAAGTCTACGTCTTCACCGCCAGCGGCGGCGTATACAGCGAAGGCGCCGCAGTGGCATACGACCACCTGACCACCTTCCTGCGCACCGTTCTCGGCTTCATCGGCCTGACCGACGTACAGTTCATCCGCGCCGAAGGCGTAGCGATGGGCGAGCAAGCCGTC
>Ga0307408_100001682_pt1 | contig 16245 bp, 10 predicted proteins | sample 322Cmetagenome_FD_202116 | JGI IMG/M metagenome (GOLD analysis project Ga0307408, IMG submission 202116) | Maize rhizosphere microbial communities from greenhouse at UC Davis, California, United States - 322HYB-C-3 | ecosystem: Host-associated > Plants > Roots > Rhizosphere > Soil | place...
CAGTCGCATGTTGTGCGAGAAGCGCCGATGACCGATGCTGGCAGTGAGCGCTGACAATCAAGCCTACACGCGCGGACGCAGCCGATGACCGACGCGCCAGAGCCGAACGGGACGGACGCCGGCACGGCTCCGACGCTTCAGGGCGCGCGAATCGGGACCTACGTGCTGACGCGGGAGATCGCCAGCGGCGCGGCTGCGACGGTCTACCTCGCGGAGGACACGAAGCACCGGCGACAGGTCGCCCTGAAGCTGCTCCACGGCGAGGCGTCGAGCGCGCTCGGCAGCGAGCGGTTCCGCCGGGAGATCGAGGTCGTCGCGCAGCTCCAGCACCCGCACATCCTTCCACTCCATGACTCGGGCGAGCTCGAGGGCCGCCTCTATTACGTCATGCCGCTCGTCAGCGGGGAGACGCTGCGCGATCGCATCGCCCGCACGGGGGCCCTGCCGCTCGACGAGGTGCGCCGCATAACGACGGACGTGGCGGCCGCCCTGGACTACGCGCATCGCCGCGGGGTCATCCACCGCGACGTCAAGCCGGCGAACATCCTCATCGACGACGAGCATGCGATCGTCGCCGACTTCGGGATCGCCCACCTCGCGGCGCCGAATCCGTCCGGGAACCTCACCGGAGCGGGGCTGATCATCGGCACGCCGACGTATATGAGTCCCGAGCAGGCGACCGGCTGTGCCGATATCGATGCGCGGACGGATATCTACGCGCTTGGCTGCGTGGTGTTCGAGATGCTGACCGGCACGCCTCCATTCGGGGGACAGAGCGTCTCCTCGATCGTCGCGAACCATCTGCAGGCGCCAGTGCCATCCGCGCGCGACCTTCGCAGTGAGCTTCCGCCGCAGATCGACGGTGTCCTCCGCAAGGCACTCGCGAAGGAGCCCGCGGACCGATACGCGTCGGCGAGGGACCTCGGGGCGGCGCTCGGTGACGCGCTTGATTCGTTAGGCGTTGACATTGCGCCGACCGCCGTGCCCGCAGCGCCGCCGCGACGACGGCGCTTGCCCATCGCCCGCTTGATCGCGTCGGTCCTCGCCGTCGCAGCCATCGCGGTCGCGTGGCTGCTCGCCGCGCCACGCTATACCGGCCCGCCCTCCGTCGCCGTGCTACCGTTCACGAACATGAGCGGCAACTCGGAAAACGAGTACGTGAGCGACGGAATCACGGAGGAGCTCACCGGCGCGCTCGTGCAACTCGGCGGCATCCGCGTGACACCGCGCACCACGGCCTTCGGCTACAAGGGCCGGACTGGGGACATCCGCCGGATCGGCCGCGAGCTCGGCGTGAAGCACATCGTCGAGGGCAGCGTGCGCCGGGGCGTCGACTCGGTGCGTGTCGTCGTGACGCTGCTCGACGCTCGCACGGGTGAGCGCCTCATGGACGAGGTATTCGATGAGGCGTTCGTGTCCGTCCTCCAACTGCAGATCCGCGTCGCCGCACGGGTGGCCGAACGTCTGCAGCGGCGGCTGCGGCCCGGCGAAGACGCGCGGCTCGCGAGTAGACATAGTGGCGTGCCGGGCGCATACGACGCGTACATGAACGGGCGTTACCTGTTCGATCAGCGCATACCCGACTCGCTGCTGAAAGCGGCCAAGTTCTTCCAGCACGCCATCGACCTCGACACCGCGTACGGCCGCGCTCACGCCGGCCTAGCCGACACGTACAGCGTCCTCGCATGGCTTGGCGTCAGCGACCCGAGGCAACTGTTGGGCAAGGCGCGCGCCTCGGCGCAGCGTGCCGTTAGGCTGAATCCCGACGTGGCCGAGAGCCACGTGTCGCTCGGCCTCATTCACACGTTCAGCGACTGGGATTGGAGGGCTGCCGAGAGTGAATTCACGCGCGCGATCGAGCTCGACTCGTCGTTGGCGGCGGCCCAGTACTTTCGGGCGTGGGCTCTCGTCGCGGCGGGCCAGCTCTCCGAAGCGCTCAGCGCACTCAAGCGGGCGGAGGACCTCGACCGCTTCTCGGTAATCACGAAAACGCGCGTGGCGACGCTCTACGCGTGGACCGACAGCCTGTCGAAGGCTGAAACGGCCTTACGCCGCGTGCTCGCGATCGATTCGACGTACGCCGTGGCGCACGTGTCGTTGGCGCGGACACTGTCGATGATGCGGCGCCACGACGAGGCGTTGGCAGCGCTGCCACCCGACAGCGTCAGTCTGCCAGTCTATGAGGCCAGCGTCGTCGGTGCTGTGTACGCGAGAGCGGGCCGCGACAGCGCGGCCCGCGCGGTGATCCGCAGGCTCCGACAGCGTCCGTACGTGGCTTACGAAGGGATCGCGAGAGTGTATGCCGCCCTGCGTGACTACGACCGCGCGCTCGCCGCGCTCGACACGGCGCTCTCGCGCCGCGGGGTCGGGCTGATCCTCCTCGGTGTCGAGCCGATGTTCGACGAGATCCGCGGCGAGCGCAGGTTCGTTCAGATCCGGGATTCGGTACACGTGATGGACATCAGACGGCCCCGGTAGCTCCACCGACTCGGATGGCTCATACCTCTGATGCCGTACACCGGCAGACTCGCCGGTGCAGCCACCTCCGCCGGTTGAACGTGATCTGCCCGACCCTCAGTATTTCACGTCGAATTTGCCTGACCTCACCCGTCGTTCCGCAGGCGATGCGCCGTCGTGCTCCGCCAACGTGAACTCGAACGTACCAACGATATGGCCCGGCCCGACCGTCGTTAGCGTGATACTGCCGGAGCCGCCCTGCGTCCGGCTCGCCAGCCACGATTGCGACCCCATGACGAGACCCGCGAAAACGGGAGTTGTCGACCCGACAGTCTGAGTCCCTGGGCCCTGGTCCACGGGGATGGCGATCACCAGTCTTTGGGTGGCGTTCGAGCCTTGAATGATGATCGATGATGGCGCGGCGCTATCGGTCGCAATCGAGACTGCAGTCCACGCGACGCCGTCGATCACGGCCGACATGGATCCATTGTTCCGTTTAGCCGGACCGGTCGTGTCGTGGTCACACGCGCAAAGCGCGACGAGTGCCGTAACAGCGAGCGTCGATGACAGATTTCGCATGCGGACTCCTACGTTGTCGGTCACGCGCCTAACCGAGCGATCACGCCTGCCGTCACATGGGTAGCACACGTTCTATTCTCGTTCCTCTTCTGTTACACTCGCTCGTGGCGGCGTTTGCTACGTCAGCGCGCGCACAACCCAACATCCCCGCGGCCGCATCGGTGTCACTGCCCGAGTCCAAAGCGGTACGCGCGACAGGCCACATCAATCTCGACGGCAAGCTCGACGAAGCGGCATGGGCCTCGGCGCCGGTGACGGACGCGTTCACTCAGGTCGATCCCCTCGAGGGACAGCCAGCGTCACAGAAGACGGAAGTCAGAGTCGTCTACGACGACGACGCGCTCTACGTCGGCGTACGGCTCCATGACTCCGGTCGCATCACAGCCCGGCTCGGGCGACGCGACATGCCACTCGGCGACTCGGACTGGTTCGGCGTGATGATCGACAGCTATCACGATCATCGAACGGCGTTCGGATTCGACGTCAATCCCGCCGGAGTTCGCCGCGATGAGGTAAAGACGATCGACCAGGACGACAACTCGTGGGACCCGGTGTGGGAGGTCACCACCTCGCGTGACAGCGCAGGCTGGGTCGCCGAGTATCGCATTCCATTCAGCCAGCTGCGATTCGGCTCGGCGGTGGATCACACGTGGGGCATCCTGTTCGAGCGCGTGATCGGGCGCAATCACGAGTACGCCGTTTCGACGTTCGTGCCGAAGCGAGAGCGCGGTGGCGTGCCTCGCTACGGACATCTCTCGGGGCTGCATAACGTGCAGCCGGGCAAGCGGCTCGAGTTCCTGCCGTACACGGTGAGTCGCGCCGAGTATATCGATCGCGGGGCCAATCCGTACAAGACGGGGTCGGAATACAGCGCGACAGCTGGACTCGATCTCCTCGTGCGCGCGAGCTCGAACCTAACGGTGAATGCGACGATCAACCCCGACTTCGGGCAGGTCGAAGTCGACCCGGCCGTGGTGAACCTCGGCGTGTACGAGACGTTCTTTCAGGAGAAGCGCCCGTTCTTCGTCGAAGGCAGTGAGATCTTCTCCTTCGGCGCGGAGGGAACGAGCGGCGGGCAGCTGTTCTACAGTCGCCGTATCGGCCGAGAGCCGAGTCTCGCTCCGCCAACGCCGGAAGCCGACGTCCCCGATGCGACGACGATACTCGGCGCAGCGAAGCTCTCGGGAAAGGCAGCTGGTTGGTCTCTCGGGATGCTCGAGGCCGTCACGGACAAGGAGACGGCCCGCTTTCGCACACCGGATGACGTCGATCGCGAGATGACCGTCGAGCCGCTGTCGAACTACTTCGTGGGCCGTGCACGACGCGAGATGCACGATGGGCGCACGTTCGTCGGCGGCATCGTGAGCGCCGTCAACCGCCGGCTGGACACCGACGCGCTCGCGTCGACGCTTCGCAACTCGGCGTACGCGACGGGCGTGGACTTTCGGCACGAGATCGGCGACCGAACCTGGGTGGTTCAGGGTGATGCCGAAGGCAGCCGCATTGCGGGGACGCCAAGCGCGATGGTGCTCGTGCAGGAGCAGCCTAACCACTACCTGCAACGTCCCGACGCGGACCATCTCGGGGTCGACTCGAGTGCGACGTCGCTCACGGGATATTCCGTCAACATGTCGGTGGCCAAGCAACAGGGCGAGCATTGGCGCGGGTCGATCGCGGGGGCGCTCACGAGCCCTCGCTACGAGGTGAACGACATGGGCTTCTCGTATCGCACGGACCGTCAGGACGCGGAGCTCGACGTTCGGTACGTCGAGAACCGTCCCGGTGCCGTGTGGCGCCGGTGGGAAATCAGCGCGTCAGGCCGTTCCGAGCACAACTACGCCTTCGATCCCATTCTGACGACGGCAAGCGTGAGCGCCGACGGGCAGACGGTGGGCTACTGGACCGTGTTCGCGAACGTCCAGCGCTTCTTCACCGCGTACGATGATCGCCTAACGCGTGGCGGTCCAATGGCCATCAGGCCTGCGAACATCGGTGGGAATCTGATGATGGAGTCGGACACGCGGAAGCCGGTCACCGTTGGCCTCGGGCTGGGCGTCACCCGCGGCGACTACGACCAGTGGAGCTGGAACGCGGGGGTCGAGGTCGGCGTGAAAGGATCCAGCCGCTGGAACCTCACGCTCTCGCCGTCGGTCACGAGGCAACGAGTCGCCGCGCAATACGTCGCAACGGTTGCCGACTCCTCGTACACACCGACGTTCGGGCAGCGCTACGTCTTCGCGCCGCTCGATCAAACCGAAGTCGGAGTGGAAACACGGTTCAACCTGACCTTTACCCCGCGTCTCACGCTGGAGACGTATCTGCAGCCGCTCATCTCGAGCGCCGACTATGGTCCGACCAAGCAGCTCGTAGCCCCGAAGACGTTCGATTTCGTTCCGTACACGGGCGAGGTGCCCGACCTCGACTTCAATCTCCGCTCGCTGCGCGGCAACGCGGTGCTGCGCTGGGAGTGGCGCCAGGGCTCCACGCTGTACGTGGCGTGGCAACAGCAGCGCGCCGACATGGCGCCCTATGGCGACTTCGCGTTAGGGCGTGACCGGCGGGCGCTGTTTCGCACTCGGCCGGACAACATCTTCGTCGTGAAGATCAACTACTGGCTGAACCCGTAGGCGGCCAACGGGCTCGTGTCAGGCTACCAGTTGAACCGGTAGTTCAGCTGCATCAAGAGCTGCTTCCGACCGATGAATCCGGGCTCGACACGTGCCTGCCAGCGCTTGTTGAACTCATAGGAGACGCCGACGAGCATGTTCCACGGATCGGTGACGGCCTTGTCGAGGTGATAGTTGATCGTCACGTCGGACAGGTCGGCATTCTGGAGCCGCTGGGCGATCGCGTCGACGACGACCTTCTGTTGTGGCGCGAGCCCCTGATACCACTCGCTGTTTTGATAGTCGCCAAGCCCGCCGCCGCTCCCACCGCCCGAAATGACTTCGCTCAGGTCGATGCTCCCCTTGGTCGTCGAGTTGAGCGTCTGCTTCATCGCGCCGACCCACAGCGCGAGGCGCTGGGTCCCTTTCAGCTTCTGAGCGCGACCGAAGCGAATGCCGAAGATCCGCGTGCGGACCGGCTCGGAGAGTTTCTCGGTCTGCGTCCAGGCCCAGTTCACATCGAACGCGAGCCAGTTGTGCTTGATACCCATCGTCGCCGTCGTGCCGAAGCCGAGGTACGAGCCTTCCTGGTCGACCTTCGTGTTGAAGCTGACGGGTTCCACGAGGTTCACATCCGTGCTGACCCAGGCGTGGCCACCGAAGCCATACACATTGAGGAACGGGAGGAGCCACAGATCGGCGCGCAGGTTCGCCGTGAAGATCGGCGCCGTGACATCGCCGAACTTGACCACCTGGATCGGCACGACCGGGTTGTCGCCCGTGCTGAGCGACAGGTTCGTGATGTCGATGTTCTGGCTCGCCCACACGCCGTTCACGCTGAGGCCGACCGGGTACGGCAGGTCGAACCCTCGCTCGATCGCCTTGCGGCCCCAGATCGGAAAGCGGTTGTGGTAGTGCGCGAGGAGGCTGTCACGCTCGGCCTTCGAGAGCGCCAGATCGGGATTCTGAGCGACGGCGGCGTTTGCGGCGAGCGCGATGAGCGCACCTGCGAGAGCGTAGTGTTTCACTGCTTCGGCTCCGGCGGTTTTTGACGATTGACACCTAACGCGATCCGTCCCGATCCACTCAGGACACGATTGTACACCGCGGGCCCGGAACCTTTCATGGTATCCGTCAGCCCGTAGTAGTACCGCACGCCGATCGCGAGGGGGATTTTGGCGAATCGGTATTCCGTATCGAGCGCGAGACCTGCGTCGAACCGTTGCATGGACCCTTCGATGTCGTTCTCGATCGTGACGCTGGTGCCCTGCGGCGTTAGGCCTTCGTAGCGATCCTTGGCGGACAGGAGGATGCCCACCTGCGGGCCGGCACCGATGCGAAACCCATCGGTGCGCCGCGGTGCGAACTGCACGATCACCGGAATGTCGAAGTAGCCGAGCTCTCGCGCCATCTTGCCGGTGGCCACGATCGGGTCGAGCGTCGGATCGTTGAGCGCGATGGGATCGGCGTCCTTTGCACCCTTGGCCGAGAGCGGCAGGATTGCCGTGTACAGGTGGTAGTGCTCACTGAACCGCCAGGCCGCGTAGAGGCCGAGGAGCGTGCCGCGCGACACCGACGCGTCGTTCAACCCATCCACGTTGGACAGGTTCATTCCGATCTCGAAGCCGATGTTGAAGTTCTCGGACGCGAGAGCGCCGCCGAACAGCATGCCGATCAACACCTGCCCCTGCGCGGGCGCGGAGATCAGACCCAAGCACAGCGTGACGATCGCGGCCGTGCGCCCGAGCGCTCGCGTCGTTTTGTGGCGTGGCGCTCGAGTGCGCATGCCTCACGGGGCGAAGGTGAAGTGGTCCCGTCGCCCCACAGAATCACATGGCAGCCGGCGTCGGGACCATTACACTTTCGCCTCATCGCCCAGCGGCCTTTCCGCACGCGCGGCGAGTGGCCGGAACGACGTTAGGCCGGCAAACCGGGGGTCACGCTCGGCGTCGCGTATCGCCGACGCGCGCGCTCCGTCGTCACGCGCAGCCCCTCCAGCAGCCGTTTGAACCCCGAATCCGACTGAAGCGGTGCCAGCAGCGGGTCGCGGGCGTACCACGGGTAGCACGGAAACCCCGTTGCCGCCGCGCGTTCCAGCCAGCGCACAGCCGCGCGCGGGTCGCCGAGATGCGCGTACGTGGTCCCTATGCGGTACGCGACATGATGGCCCATGTACTCGCCACCCTCCGCGCTCTGCAGGAGCGTGCGTGCCTCATCGCGCGAGCCGGCTGCCGCGATAATGCTGGCCAGGACGGCCCGCGCGCGGGCCGCCGCCGACGCCGACCCTGAACGAACGAGCTCGCGGAGAATCGCCTCTGCCTCGGCCCGGTGACCGGCGTAGTACTTCGCCTCCGCGAGATACGTTCCCGAGACCGATCGATCGCCGAGCCGATCGGCTTGTTCGAGCGCATTGACTGCGTCCTGATACCGCCCGGCAAGTAGCGACGTCACACCGTGCGAGAGCAGCTGCTCGAGATCGTCACCGGCGGGATTGACCTCCGTGCCGGCGCGCACTTCGCGCTCGGCCTCCTCCAACAGGCCGAGATGATAGAACGCTCCTGCAGCGTAGTAGTGCGGCAGGTCGAGACTCGAGCTCAACGCGATCGCGTGCCGACTCTCGGCTACCGTGCGGTCCCAGTCGAAGTCGCTCTTGCGCGCGACCGCTGCGAGCGACTGGTGCACCTCGGCGAGCGACGAGTCGAGGGCGAGCGCACGCTGCGTCTGCTGCTGAGCCGAATCTCTCCATGCGTTCACTGCGGGCCCCGTCGCAAACCGCAAATGCATCTCGGCGCTGGCCATGCCGAGTCCGGCCCACGCGAGCGCGTACGCCGAGTCGAGCGCGAGTGCCTCGGAGAATGCCGCCATCGCGGCCCTCGTCCCAGCCTCGGTGTGCCGAGCGAGGTCGCCGCGGCCCCGAAGATACGCCTCGTACGCCGCGGTGTTGGCCGTATACCGCCGGAACAGCCGCTCCCGTTCAGCCTCGCTGAGCCTAACGGGAAGCGCGTTCAGCACGCGCTGCGCCACTGAGTCCTGAAGCGCGAACAGGTCGGATCGTGGTAGCTCGTAACTCTCTCCCCACCGTGGTGTGCCTTCGCCAGCGCCGACCAGCTGAACGCTGACGCGAAGGCGGGCGCCGACATCCTGCACCGTTCCGATCAGGAGATACTCCGCCGCGAGCGCCCGCCCCGCCCGGCGCGGGTCGACGCGCTGGCTGTCGAACCTCAGGATCGCGCTCGTCGGCCTAACGCGGAGCTGTTTCGCGTTCGCGAGCTGGGTGATGATCGCATCGGCGATGCCGACACGAAGGAAGTCCAGGTCGGCTCCGGGCGTGAGCGTCACGAATGGGAGCACCGCGAGCGTCGTATGGCCTCCTTCGGCGACCATCACGCGATTGTCGGTGCGGCCGGCGTAGATCCACGCGATTCCGGCGAATACCGCAGCGAGAGCGAGCCCGGCGACCAAGCGCCATCGGCGCCTTGGCGGCGGGGCAGTGTTTTCTGTCCGCCGGTATGAGTCAGCCGGTTGTGGCTCCGCAAGAGCCGACAGCGACCCCCCCGCCGGCATTAGTGTTGGCGTCCCTGATATCGGGGTCGACGGCGACGCGAGGTCCGCAACGGGGCGGGAACGGAGACGTTGCCCAAGCTCGACCAGCGGACTTTGTCGCGAGTCTCCAAGCTCCTCCTGCACGAGCGCGCCGTGAACGCGCGCGTACTGCAGCGCCGCAGCGAGATCACCAGACGCATGCAGCGCTTCCATGAGTCGCGCCCCAACGCGCGCGTCCAGCGGATCGATGGCCGCACGGCGCCGCCACCACTCGGCCTCGGCAGCGTGGTCCGCGCGCCGGCCGGCATCCTCGGCGAGCTTTTCCAGCGCCCGGGCATACTCGCGCTGTAGCCGCTGGCGCTCCTCCTCCCCCCAATGCTCAAACTCGACCACGTCAGGGACGTGAAATCCGTCCAGGAACGGCCCACAGTATTCCGCCACGGCGCCGACGAGGTCGCCTCGCGCAATCGCGTCGTTGAACCGGCGGACGTCGCTACTCATGAGCGAGGCGTTGAGCCGGAGCACCGACGTCCCATCAACGAGATGGTCATCGCCAAGCGCGCGGCGCATTGCGTAAACGGTCTGGGCGAATGCCTTGCGTGCCGGTTCCTCGCTGCTCTCCGGCCAAAGCCGAGCCACCAGCTTGTCGCGACTTATTCCGACCTCACCGGCGGCGGCCAACTGCACGAGTACGGCCAACCGGCGGCGCTGGATCGCGGGGCCGGTCACCGGGACACCGTCGCGAAGGAGCGCGACGCCTCCGAACGTCCGAAGTTCGAACATCGAACCTCGATTGGATGAGTTGATCGGCTGCGGTCAGCGGCGGAGTCTAGCCCGCGTCAAAGCTCGGTGCAACCACGTGCGATTCCCACCGGGGCTTGGTGTGAGCAGATCGATTCGTCACGGGCCATGACGTGATAGCAGTTTGCGCCGCTTGGCCTACTCTGTAGCTCGCTCGCCGGACTCGCCAAGCCGAGGTGATAGTATGGCCATGCCTGCTCCCTCTGAATCGACCCTCTTCACCGCAGAAGACCTCGAGCGGATCCGGCTCCCGGACAAACGCACGGAGCTCGTGCACGGGCGGCTTGTCGTACGAGAACCGCCCAGCACGGAGCACGGACGGATTCAGGCGAACCTGGCGTACTTCATCACCGACCACGTTCGGCGGAACGAGCTCGGCGTGGTGTTCGGCCAGGATACCGGCTTCAGGATCGCGTCGAAACCCGACACCGTTCGAGGTCCGGACCTCGCGTTCGTGTCTCGGGAACGCGCCGCGGAGCTCCCGCGGCGCGGCTACGCTGCGCTCGCGCCGGACTGCGCTCGCGCCGGACTTCGTCGCGGAAATCCTCTCGCCTGACGACCGGCCAGGGGAATACCTCGCGAAGGTCGCCCAGTGGCTCGACGCTGGCACTCGACTCATCTGGGTCATTGACCCACCGCGCGCCGAGGCGCGTGTCTATCGCGCTGAGGGCAGCCTAACGATCGTCGGAGAGGACCGACGATTGGACGGCGAAACCGTGTTTCCCGGCTTCTCCTGTCCGCTCGCCGACGTCCTTAGGTAGCTTGTCGGGGAGCACGCGGCTTCGCTATTCCGCCGTATCACCGATTCCCGATTCCCTATTCCCGATTCCCGCCGGTCCCCGCCGCCCCGGCCCGCGGCAACGTCAGCGCGACCAGCGACGTGTTGCTCCCGGCCCCGATCGCGAACACGATGTACTGCCGCCCGTTATGCAGGAACGTCATCGGCACCGCCGTGGTCTTCGCCGGAATCTTGACCGCGCCAACCTGCCTGCCCGTGGCCTTGTCCACGGCGTAGAGCTCCGGTCCCTTCCCCGGAACGCCGCCGCTACGCCCCGAGCCGTAGATCACGAGCGTCTTCGTTGTAATGATCTGCGCCTGGCCGCGTCCGCCCTGGGGTGGCAACGTCACGCCAGCGAAGAGCGGGTCATTCGACGTTTGCGGGATCATGCCCACGTTAGGCGCCCACCACTTCTTGTCGCCCGAATTCATGTCGTAGGCAGTGATGCCGCCGTACTCCTTCGGCTTCACGATCGAGACACCACCAATCACCGAGCCCGCGTCGCGATTATCGAACCCACCTGCCCGGTCACGCGACGGCGTGTAGCCCGCCGGCGCGGGGAGCGCGCCGATCAGGCCGCAGTTGTCGTGGATCGAGCTGTAGCGGAACTCCGAGCACGGGTCCTTCTGCAGCTGAATCGTGCTCATGCCCGTCTGCGACCCCACATAGAGCATGCCCGTCTCCGGGTCCACCGCGCCGCCGCCATCGATGTTCACACCACCGCTCGCACCCGGCGCGTACCATGAGCATTTGAGCTTGCTCGTCCCGTCGGTCGCGGAGCCGGGGATGTAGTACGGGCCCATCCGGCACTTCTGCGCGAGCTTGAGCGCCGAGTCCTTGATGGCCGGTGTGTAGTCGATGAGGTCCGCCTCGACGAGTCCCTGCTGCGAGAACGGTGCAGGCTTCGATGGGATCGGCTGCGTCTTCGAGGTCTGCTCTCCGGGCACGTCGCTCTGCAGCACCGGCGTCTCGGGCATCGGCCAGATCGGCTCGCCGGTCTCGCGGTCGAACGTATAGACCCAGCCCTGCTTCGTCGTCTGCGCGATTGCCTTACGGCGCCGGCCGTTCACGGTGATGTCCACGAGGTTCGGGGCCATTGGCGTGTCGTAGTCCCAGATGTCGTGGTGCACCATCTGGAAGTGCCATTTCCGTTTGCCGGTCTTCACGTCGATGGCGACGAGACTGTTGCCGTACAGGTTGTCGCCAGGGCGGTGTCCCCCGTACTCGTCCATGAGCGGCATCCCGGTCGGGACGTACACGAGGCCCAGTTCCGGGTCAGCCGACCACGTTGCCCAGGGATCGACCTTGCCGACGCCCTCGCTGCCGATCTTCGAGCCGTTCTTCCACGTCTCCGCGCCGAATTCGCCGGCCTGCGGAATGAGGTTGAACTTCCAGAGCTGTTTGCCCGTTCGGATGTCGAAGCCGCGCACGAAGCCGGGGATGTTGTGCGTGCGGATCGGGTAGTACCCGTGGATCGAGGAATTGCCGACGACGAAGACGTCACCGACCACGACCCCGGGCGAGCTGTTCGCGATCTGGCCTAACGAGGGATCGATGCCGACGGTACCGTCGGCGCCGGTCCTGGTCACGGGATCCCATTTCTCGTCCGGCTTCGCCTTTCGATACGGCGCGGCATCGCTGATGATGAGCGGGCCTGAGTCGTCCACCGCGAGCGGCACGAGTGGCAGCCCGAGTCCGTCCATGAGATCGACGACGCCATTCTTGCCGAACTTCGGATCGGGAATGCCGGTTTTCGCATCCAGCGACGCGAGGTGGTACCCGGGCGTGATCACGAGCACCCGCTCCTCGTTGCCGTCGGTCCAGTAGGAGAGACCGCGTCCCGCGAACTGGCGTGGCGCCTTCTGCCAGCGAATTCCTTCATCGAGCCGCCACATCCAGAGCGTCTCACCGTTCTCCGGATCGATCGCCGTAGCGACGCGCCGCGTGGTCGCGACGGTGAAAAGCCGCCCGTTGGCGTAGAGCGGCGTGGTGCGGTAGTACTCGTCAGAGCCGAAGGCGCCAGCGTTCCACTGCCAGGCGACCTGCAGCGAGTTGAAGTTCGTCGCGTTGATCTGATCGAGTGTGGAGTAGCGTGTACTCCACGCGTCGCCACCCCAATAGCGCCACTCGCCAGGCTTGTTGCCTCGAACGAGCTGCGTGCCCTGCACGGCGCTCGACTGAGTTGCCCACGAAACGAGCAGGGCGGCCGCCGCGATCATAACCAACACCGCGGCACCGACGGGACGAACGGAACGAAGCCTTCGGCGGATGGAATGCTGCGCCATCGTAACGACCCTCGAGCTGAGGACGGGTGACTCGCGTGCTGTATTTTGTCGCCGACGCGCGCCGGGGCAAGGGATGGGTACTGCGTTCGGTTCCCCGTTCCCCGTTCCCCGTTCCCCGTTCCCGTCTCCCTCGATTCCCGATTCCCTATTCCCGATTCCCTGCCGTTAGGGCTCCTTCTTGCCGACGTCGATCCGGATCTTCTTCAACGCCACGGAATCGGCTGGCAGCGGTTCGCTGCCGCTGGGCAGATCGTTCAGTTTGAGCAGATATGCAATGAGGTCGGCGTACTCGTCAGGCTGCAGGCTGCCGGGCTCGTTCTTCGGCATCCGCGTCGTCACGAACTGATACAGCTCGGAGAGCGGTTTCCGGTCCCACCAGGACGCGAAGGTCGTCCCGGTATGCGACGCGGGCGTGTGGCAGCTCTTGCATTGCATCTGATAAGTGTCGCGGCCGCGCGTCGCCTGCTCTTCTGTGTAGACGCCGGACGCGGTCGACCGCGCTGACTGCTGAACGGACGACTGTCCCCGGGCAGGGTGACCCAAGGCAATCGCCGCCAAAACAATGACGGTCCCTCCCGCCCAACGCATCAGCCGACCTTCGGATCGAACGGTCTCATGCCGGTTATTTAGTCGTCGGTCAGCCTTGACACCACCTCCCGACACCCCAACGTGTCACTCGGCGTCGCACCGCCCGCTGAACCCGCGACCTGGAGGTCGCAGTGATTCGCCCAATTGCTGTGGGGTTGCTCCTGGGGCTCACCGCCAGCGCCCACCCCGGCACGACGGTGGTCGACCGCGTGAGCCCGAATGACAATCGCGTGCGGGCCGGGACGCTTCGACAGGGCGTACTCACCCTGCGATTGGAGGCGCGCCTGGGGGACTGGCACCCCGACGGCGACGAGGCTCCGGGCGCCGAGCTTCCGGCGTTCGCGGAGGTCGGGAAGGCTCCGCAGATCCCCGGTCCGCTCATTCGGGTGGTCGCCGGAACGCGAGTGACGGCGACCGTGCGGAACGTGCTACCTAACGACACGCTGCTCGTGCACGGCCTCTACACGCGCGAGCCCGGTGGCCGAGCCGCTGCGCCGATCGAGCTGACGCCAGGCCAGGAGCGCACGGTCGAATTCGTTCTCCGGGCGCCCGGCACGTACTACTACTGGGCGACGACCATGCGCCGCCCCCTCCGCTATCGCGTCCACGAGGACGCGCAACTGACGGGTGCGATCGTGGTGGATCCCGCCGGGATGACGGCTCACGAAGACCACGTCTTCGTTATCGGCATGTGGACGGATACGGTCGGCAGCGCGGCGCCTCATGGACGTCGGCGAGAGCTCGCGGTCATCAATGGCCGATCCTGGCCGAACACCGAGCGACTTTCGTACACGGTCGGTGACACCGTGCGTTGGCGCGTCATCAACGCGAGCGGCGACCTCCATCCGATGCACCTGCATGGGTTCTATTTCCGCATAGACGACCGTGGCGATGAGATAACGGATACGACGTACGCGGCGTCCGACCGCGAGCGCGCCGTTACGGAGCTCCTGCTGGCCGGCACAACGTTCGGCCTCACGTGGGTGGCGGAGCGAGATGGCAACTGGGCATTCCATTGCCATATCTCCGAGCATATCGAGCCGCGCGGCTCGCTCGGCACACTGCCACCCCGCACTGCGACCCACGACGGGAACCATGCCATGCAGGCCATGGGCGGGCTCGTGATCGGCGTGCACGTGTCGCCGCGACCTGGGCAACCATCCACGGCCGACCGCGTCGCGCCGGGCCGGCATCGGTTTCGCCTTGTCGTGGAAGAGCGGCCAAGTGCAAGACCCTCCGACGGACTCCGCTTCGCGTTAGGCGACGGCTCGGCGCCGCTCGTCCGTGATTCCGGCGGGCGCCTCGGTCCGCCGATCGTCGTGCGAGTTGGCGAGCCGGTTTCGATCGACGTCGTCAATCAATCATCACACGCGACCGCGGTCCATTGGCACGGGATCGAGCTCGAGAGCTACTTCGACGGCATCGCGGGGCTGAGCGGTACCCCTAAGCGACTGGCGCCCATCATCGCGCCCAATGACTCGTTCGAAGTCAGGTTCACCCCGCCGAGAGCGGGCACGTTCATCTACCACAGCCACGTGGACGAGGGACGCCAGCAGCCGGCGGGGCTGGTGGGCCCGATCGTCGTGCTTGGGCCTCGCGATCGGTATGATCCCGCGACGGATCTGCTGGCGGTGTTCGCGTCACCTCCGGACTCGCTCGACGAGACGCGATCGGTGCTCATCAACGGTCGCCTGGATCCGTTGCCGCTCACGCTGAAGGTGGGGACCTCGTATCGCATTCGGCTCATCAACATCACGACGGCGAGACCGGGCATGCGCGTCGAGCTGCGACGGGATTCGTCCGTGGTCTCGTGGCGCCCACTCGCGCGGGACGGAGCGGAGCTTCCCGACGGCCGGAAGGTAATGCGCCGTGGCGTGCAGCCGCTCACGATCGGCCAGACGATGGACTTCGAGATCGCTCCCCGGGAGCCGGGCGACATGCGACTCATGGCGATCGCCAACCAGGGCTTCATGCTGGGAACGTTGGTGCTCCGAGTCGTGCCGTAACGCCCGCAGCGAGTCACCCTCGGCGGCGCGTAAGGCTCATGGTCCAGACGTCCGAGTCGTCTGATGATTCATCAGTCATTAGCCATTAGTCGTTAGTCGGTAGCCGTTAGCCAGCTGCACCCGTCGCCTGTCGCCTGTCGCCTGTCGCCTGTCGCCTGTCGCCTGTCGCCCGTCCCCGGCAGTTCGTCTCCCGTCTCCCGTCTCCCGTGCCCATCCCTCTCGCCGATCTCCTCGACCTTTTCGATCTCGAACCGCTCGAGGTCAACATCTACCGCGGCCGCAATCGAGACATTGGGACCGGCCGGGTGTTCGGCGGGCAGGTGCTCGCGCAGGCGCTCGTTGCCGCAAGGCGGACGGTCGACGAGCCGCGTGAGGCCCATTCGCTCCACGGGTACTTCATCCTGCCCGGCGATCTCGCCGCGCCGATCGTCTATTTCGTCGACCGCCTCCGCGACGGATCGAGCTTCTCCACGCGGCAGGTCACCGCGATTCAGCACGGCCGCGCGATCTTCAACCTCTCCGCGTCATTCCAGATCGCGGAGGCCGGTTACGAGCACCAGACGCCGATGCCCGACGTGCCGCCGCCTGAGCAGCTCACCAAC
>Ga0307408_100001683_pt1 | contig 16240 bp, 12 predicted proteins | sample 322Cmetagenome_FD_202116 | JGI IMG/M metagenome (GOLD analysis project Ga0307408, IMG submission 202116) | Maize rhizosphere microbial communities from greenhouse at UC Davis, California, United States - 322HYB-C-3 | ecosystem: Host-associated > Plants > Roots > Rhizosphere > Soil | place...
CGCTATAATGAACCGACGCGCGTCTTCAACTCGGTCTCCTTCGCCTTCATGACGGTGGCCTCTTCCGGCATCTCGATGCACGCGCTGGCAGACCTGATGCACGCGCTGCTGGGCTGGAACTACTATGCCTGCCTTGTCGTTACCTCGGTGATCGTGCTCGCCTACGTGCTCAAGGGCGGCCTGAGCTCTGCGATCTACAATGAGGTGCTGCAGTTCTTCATGATCGTCTTCGGTATCGCCCCGCTCGCCTACATCGCGCTCAAAGACGTGGGTGGCTGGGACGGCCTGACGGCGAAGCTGCAGGCATCTCAACATCTTGGCGAAGGAGCCATGCACTCGTGGGCACAGACCGGCGGCACGGATAACCCGATGGGCGTGCAGTGGTACGGCATCCTCTTCGGTCTCGGCTTCGTGCTCTCCTTCGGCTACTGGACCACGAACTTCGCAGAAGTGCAGCGCGCACTGGCCGCCAACTCGATGGGGGCCGCCCGCCGCACTCCGATCATCGGCGCCATCCCGAAGATGCTCTTCCCCGCCATCGTCATCCTTCCCGGCATGATCGCCTGGGCCCTGACCAGCGATGCGAATCCGGGCTACTCGATCCCGCTCAAGGAAGGCGCGCCGAACTACAACCAGGTGCTGCCTTCGATGATCTTCCACTACTTCCCGAACGGTCTGCTGGGGCTCGCGCTCACCGCGCTGATGGCTTCCTTCATGTCCGGTATGGCGGCGAACGTCACGGCCTTCAACACCGTCTGGACCTACGACCTCTACAAGACCATGAAGCCAAACCAGACCGACAAGCAGCTGCTCAGCATGGGCAAGTATGCGACGGTCTTCGGCATCGTCGCCGCCATGGGCTTCGCATTGGTGGCCTCGAGGTGGAATAACATCATGTCGATCCTGCAGCTCGTGTTCGGCTTCGTGAATGCGCCGCTGTTCGCGACCTTCCTGCTCGGCATGTTCACCCGCCGCTCGAATGGCGTCGGCTCCTTCTGGGGCCTGGTGATCGGCACCTCCACCGCGGTGCTCTTCCACGGCGCAACCTTCGCCACCAACAACGCCTTCGGCGTGAAGGGCGGCTGGCTCGCCCTGATCGGCGTCCCTGCTGAAAAGCTCATCCAGTATCCGAAGGAGATGTCCCAGAACTTCTGGATCGCCATCGTGGCCTTCAGCACCACCTTCCTGGTGAATGCCGTGCTCTCGATGCTGACCAAGCGCACCAAGTCCGACGAGGAACTCCGCGGTCTCGTCTACTCGCTCACGCCGAAGCACGTGGATGAGAACGAACCCTGGATCCTCCGCCCTGCCGTTCTCGGCTCCATCGTGATGGTCGCCGTGATCGTCCTGAACTTCATCTTCTGGTAAGAACCCGAACCCCACACCACCATGGATCTCCGACTTCCTATTGGCTACGTCTTCACGATCTACGGCGTCATGCTTACGGGCTACGGTGCCTTTACCAAGAGCGACGCGATGTATGCCAAGTCACTCGGCATGAACATCAACCTCATCTGGGGCGTGATCATGCTCGTCTTCGGCCTCGTGATGCTCTTCTTCGCGAAAAAGGCCGGCAAGGGCGCCTGAACCGCCTGCCAAGCCCGCCCATCTCCGGGGCCAATTCCGCCGCCGCGCATCTCGCGCAAACCGGCTGGATTGGCCCCGTTTTCTTGCCCACCCGCGGTGCCCGGGCCGCACGGGAATCGTCCAAATCCGGCGAGATCGGTCCGGGAGCTCGCAAACGCCAGCCACGGCTTCATGCACGAGTCCAGTAAGTCCAGTATCCTATACATACAGGAATACTGGACTTCACCAACCGGCAGGATGCTCACGGGCGGCTCAGTCCCGGGCCATTCGAGCCCGTCCCCCAAACAGGTTTTCTGCGGACACCTTTCACCTTTGCCAAACCCCGGGATTTCATCACCCTTGGGGCCGGCACGGGCCGCCACGGTTAGTTGCCACCTCCCTGATCGCCTCCGAGAGCCCCGGCCAGCGATTCTTTTCGTCCATGTCCCTCGACCTCGCCACGACCCTGACTGATCTCGCCGCCGACGCTGCCGCCGGCCTGAAGGAACAATTCGGCTGCGATGCCACCGTCACCGCCGCCGCGCCTGGCCGCGTCAACCTGATCGGTGAACACATCGACTACTGCGACGGCTTCGTGCTGCCCTTCGCGATCGACCGCTACATCGTGATGGCGGCCGCGCTGAATGGCACCAATGAGGCCCGCGTGGCCACCGCCCTTGGCGGCGAGCCGGCGATCCTGCCGCTCAACGTGAAGCAAGAAGTCACCGCACCGAAGTGGGCGAACTACCTGCGCGGCGTCTTCCAAGGTTTCCAGGACCGTGGCCATCACATCCCGGGCTTCGACGCCTACATTCTTTCCTCCGTCCCCGGTGGTGCCGGACTTTCCTCCTCCGCCGCGCTCGAGTGCTGCGTGGCCACCCTGCTGGAAGGCCTGCTCGACACGGTGCTGGATACCAAGGAGAAGGCGCTCCTTTGCCAGAAGGCGGAGCACGATTTCGCCGGCGTGCCCTGCGGCATCATGGACCAATTCGCCTCCGCCTTCGGCAAGGCGAACCGCCTCATCCTCATCGACTGCCAGACCGGCGAGCCGGAGCTGGTGCCTTTCGAAAATCCGGACCTCACCGTGCTCATCGCGAACACGATGGTACACCACGAGCTCTCCGACGGTGGCTATGCGGCCCGCCGCAAGAACACCGAGGACGGCCTCGCCGTGATCGGCAAGAAGTCGTGGCGCGATGCCACCCTCGCCGATGTGGAAACGAACTGGGACGCCATGGGCGACCCGGTCAATCGCCGTGCCCGCCACGTGGTCGGCGAGATCGCCCGCACCGTCGCCGCCGCGGAAGCGCTGGCGAAGAATGATTTCGAAGCGCTGGGACCGCTCATGGCCGCCAGCCATGACTCACTGCGCGATGACTTCGAGGTGAGCTGCGAGGAGCTCGACCTGATGGTGGACATCGCCCGCGCCATCGGCCGCAACGGCGGCGTCATCGGTGCCCGCATGACCGGCGGCGGCTTCGGCGGCTCCACCGTCACCCTCTGCGAATCCGGCAAGGCCACCGAAATCGCGGCGACTCTCGCGGAGAAGTATCGCGAAGCGACCGGCATCACCGCGCAGATCTTCGCCTCCCGCCCGTCGCAAGGCGCACACGTGCTCTGAGCCTTTCCATCCCGGTCCACGCCCGATCCCATTCACAAAGAAGCCCGGCACTCATCGTGCCGGGCTTTTTTGTTAGAGGAGCTTAGAGGAAGGAAGAATGGAAAATCACCAATCATCAATCCTCCAATCATCAATCAGACTGCCTAAAGAAAGGACCGCTGACGCCACAAGCGGATCGCCAGGGTCAAATGGTTGCTTTTCTCGAACGGGGCCAGAACAAGTCGGGAACCAACTTCGATCTTCCAAACACTTCGATTGGTGATTGGAAGATTGACGATTGGTGATTCGCGCCCCGCGCGCTCACAGCTTCTTGATGCGGATCGAGCGGAACTCGACCTTGTCACCGTGGTCCTGGAAGACGATGTGGCCCTTCTTCGCCTTGTTGAAGAATTCCCAGCCCTTGAACTTTGACTTGTCCAGCAGCGCCTTGAAGTCGTCCGTGGTGGTGTCCACGTCGGCGGTCACGGTGCCATTGAGATAAAGCGTCACCTTGGTGCCCTTGATCACCAGACGGCTCTCGTTCCACTCGCCCACGGGCTTCGACCACTCCGGCTTGCCCGGGATGATGTCGTAGAAGCCACCGGCCACGTTGCCCTTTTTGGTTTCATGGGCGTACTTGTGGCCCGGCTTGTCGAAGGAATCGAGGATCTGGTACTCGGGACCGCTGATCCAGGGATAGTCGTGGTCCTCGGTGGAGCGCCAGATGATGCCGGAGTTGCCCTGGTCCGCGATCTTCCACTCGCAGCGGAAATCGAAGTCGGCGAACTCGTCATCCGTGATCAGGTCACCGCCACCACCGGCTGTGAGCACGATCGCTCCGTCCTGGACCTTCCACTGGTCCTTCGGCTCCTTTTGCTTGTAGGAGCGCCAACCCTTGAGGGTCTTGCCGTCGAACAGGAGCTTGAAGCCCTCACGCTTCTCTTCAGGCGAAAGTTCATTGGGGGCGGAAAACGCGGGCACGGCCATGGCGAGCAGAAGCAAGATGGATTTCATCGGTCAAAGTTACGGCGTTAGCACACGCCGGGTTTAGGGCGAGTGCGTCATCCGGGGATACTTCGGGAACTCATGCCCCCTTCCCCACCGGCTCCCAGACCGATTCCTCCGGCTTCTTTCCGGAGATCGTCTCCAGCAACTTCAGGATGAGCTCATTCTGCTCCATGCCTGCCTGCTTGGCTGCCGCCTCGAAAGCCGGGCCGGTCGCCTTCATCAGCGCGACGAGGTCGAACCGCCATTTCCCATCTTCCTTCCGGAAGTGGAACTTCAAGGGGACCGCTTCACCTCCGATCAACGCGGATCCCGTGGCCCGTTCTCCGGACACGGCAATGTCGTCCGCCAGCTCCGTGCGGATCACCCCGTCCTTGCCGATCCAGTCCTCCTTCACGGCATGAACGAAGATCGACGTCCCCGTCGCCTTGCGCAGTTCCCCGGCAGGCACCCGGTGACGCATCGTCAATACCTGAACGCGATTGACCATCGATAGCCCCTCCACAGTTTTGCGATCGGCCTCAAGCGCCCAATCCACATACTCCTGATAGGCGTCGATCGTTCCTTTGGTCACCCAACCCGCGGCGTCCTCCCCCTTCTGCGCAAGGATGGCTGCCTTGTAACCCTTGAACGCCGCCAGCACGTCGTCCTTCTCCTCCGCCAACACGCAGGGAGCCATCGCCACGAAAGCCGCCGTCATCAGGAATCTCGTCATGGGATCAGCAAGGCGGATCCGCAGTGAGGCGTCAAGACACGTCAACAATTCTCAAGAATCACTGTGAACAAATCTGGCTTCTGGCTCTGGAAGACCGATGGATTCAGCCACAATCGGTGTTGATAACTTGGGAATAACCATCACGAAACAACCGCTTCAAATCCATGCTGGAACTCGTGTTTCACCTCTGCCATCTATCGAGCAATGAGCTTCCGACTTCACTCACCCGCCGACAGTTCCGAGCTGTCAGCCCTCGTTCGCAAGGGCATCCGCGAGGCAGATCCCGCTGACGTGGGACCGCGGGATTGGGTGCCGGTGAACTTGGCACTGGAGGATGATGATGGCACGGTCATCGGTGGCCTCTACGGGGCGACCATGTGGCGGTGGCTGATGATCGATGGCCTGTGGGTGGCGGCGGAGCACCGCGGCAAAGGCCTTGGTCAACAATTGCTAGAGGCTGCGGAGGAAATGGCCATTGAACGCGGCTGCATCGGGTCGTGGCATGGCACCTTCGATTTCCAAGCCCGCGACTTCTATGAGGCGCACGGATATGAGGTTTTCGCCAAGCTACCGGGCTTCCCTCCGGGACATACGCACTACCATCTCCAGAAGAGCTTCCAAAGCACAACGGAGTGAACTCCGCGGATCCGGATCGCGTGCCTAGCTTTCGGGGACCCGCCGATTCTCCCGGGCATCGATCGCCTCCTGAATCTGGTGCGGATTTACACCGAGCAAGCCGATTTTGAATCCGGCCCGTCGCAAAACCCAGGCTGCTGAAGCACCGACCGTGAGCAAAACCACCATCCCCACCAACGGTATCATGGAAAAAAATCCTACCACGGCAGCAGCCACCCAGCCTTTGAGGCGATTGACGAGTTGGACAACGCAACCGAGTGAAAGAATCAAAACGGCAACCCACAAGACTTCCACGTATTCCCAGGGAATCTTGCTGCTCAAAACATAAAGGATCAGTTGTCCGAGGAAACAGAGGAGAACGCGGCGCTGGGACTCAGCAATGAGTCGAAGCTCGACGAGATTGAAGGCAGCCTCCACCGGGCGATCAAACTCCGACCGGCTACTGGCAGGAGTCTGATAGGGATTCTCGGACATCACCTGAACGGTGAAGCCTCTCCTACCAAACCACGCCGGGAGATGTCGAGCGTGGTGCCTTGGACTTCAGGCCCTGACACGAAGAAAGGGGGCACATGAATGCCCCCCTTCTTAAATACTTGCGATCTGTTAGCCCGGCTCAGCCAAGCACATCCTCCATCGCATCGATGAGCTCCTGCATGGTGGCTTCGGTTTCGTTGCCCATGTTGGAGATGCGGAAGGTGGTGCCCTTGATCTTGCCGTAGCCGCCGTTGATCAGGAAGTTGTGCTTCGTCTTGAGCGCCTTGATGAAGCCAGAGAGGTCGAAGCCCTCGGGCGTCTTGAAGCAGGTCAACGCGGTGGAGCGGAAGCCTTCCGGCGCGAAGTGCTCGAAGCCGCGCTTGGCACCCCAGGCGTGAATCATCGCATTGGTCTTGGCGTGGCGAGCGAAGCGGTTGGCCAGGCCTTCCTTCTCGATCTCGCCGAGGATGTACTGAAGCCCGTAGAGGATCGAGATCGCGGGGGTCGACGGCGTGTTGTTCGCGGCGGCGTTCTTGGCGAACTCGATGAAGTCAAAGTAGTATCCGCGGTTTGGCGTGCCCTTGGCGCGCTCCATGCCGGCTTCGGAGACGGCGAAGACACAGAGGCCGGGCGGCAAGGCGAGCGCCTTCTGGACGCCGGCCAGCATCACGTCGATGCCGTTCGCGTCCATGTCCACCGGCACGGTGGAGAGCGACGACACGGTGTCGACGATGAGCATCGTGTCCGGGAAGGACTTCACCACCTTCGAGATCGCGGCGAGGTCATTGAGCACGCCGGTCGAGGTTTCGCTGTGGATGAAGGTGACGGTGTCGAAGCCACCTTCGGAGAGCTTGGCGCGGACGACCTCGGGGTCGATCTGCTGGCCCCACTCGACCTGCACGGAATCGGCCTCGTAGCCGCACTTCTTGGCGACATCGAGCCACTTGTCCGAGAAGGCGCCGCAGCAGAGGCTGAGGACCTTCTTGCGGGCGAGGTTGCGCAGGGCACCTTCCATCACGCCCCAGGCGGAGGAGGTGGAAACGAAGACCGGGCGAGAGGTGCCGAAAATGGCCTGGAGGCCGGGCTGGAGCGAGGCGTAGAGGGCTTCGAACTCGGAGCCGCGGTGACCGATCATGGTGCGGGACATCGCCGCGAAGGTCTCGGGCGAAACATCGATCGGGCCGGGGCTGAACAATTTGGGCGAGGACATGGCGGCGGGGAAAGTAGGCGCGGACGGCGGATCGCCAAGGGCGAAGCGTGTCGCAAATGAGGGAGAAGTGCTGGAGGCTCTTTCGTAACGGAGGGGCTGCGCCCTACCGCATCTGTCCGTAAATCCCGCTCATCCGCGGTTTTCATGCCCGTTCTCCCGGGCCACGCTGCCGTGTCGATGATCCACTCACTATTTCAGGAACAGATTCTCCCGATCCCCCCTGCCGAGGCATGGGAGTTCTTTTCCTCGCCGCGGAATCTCGACGCGATCACCCCACCGGATCTCGGCTTCCGGATCGTCCATTGCCCGTCGGAAAAGATGCATGAGGGGCAGATCATCGAATACCGCGTAAAGGTGGCTCCCGGCGTGTGGATTCCGTGGGTGACCGAAATCAAGAGCGTGGACGAAGGCCGCAGCTTCGTCGATGAGCAGCGCTTCGGCCCCTACAAATTCTGGCACCACCGGCACGCCTTCGAGCCCGCGGAAGGTGGGGTGAAGATCACTGATCAGGTCCACTATGCCCTGCCCTTCGGACCGCTGGGCAGCATCGTCCATGCGCTATTCGTCCGGCGGAAGATGGAATGGATCTTCCGCTTCCGCCGACAAGAACTGGAGCGACGCTTCCCGCGTCGCTCCTGAAAACCGGAGACCCTACTCAGAGCGCTCCCCCACCACCCGGATTCCATTCATCGCGGGTCAGAAGGCCGTCATCATTGGCGTCCTTGCCAGCGAACTTCTTCGCAATTACCTGCGGCTTCACCGCAGGCGGATAAGCGTTGGCAAACTCATCGATCGTCAATGAGTCATCACCATCGAGATCCGCGAGGTCGAATTTGCGAAATGGAATGCCTGAAGTATCCGGCTGTGGGCTTTCGACGTAGTCCAGGTATTCGTCGAGCGTCACCAGATCGTCGTCGTCCGCGTCCGCCATCAGGAAGCGCTTGCGCTTTTCGATGAGCGCCTTCTTTCCGGGGATGAGCAGGGCGAAATCTTCCAAGGTAATCGAACCGTCGGCATCGCCATCGAGTACTTCGAACTTCTCGGTCGGAGTCGCATTGGGATCCTTGAGAACCTCATCGCGAAGATACCCGAGCCATTCGGCCAAGATGATCGAGCCGTTGGCATCGCTATCGGCATCGCGGAACTCCTTCTTCAGCTGCCCATTCGACAACGGGCTGCTGAAAGTGGTGGCAAATTCTGCCGAGGATAGGGCACCGGAAACATCGGCATCTGCCGTATTGAAGCGGTCCGTGGGTGTCGGCTCGCCCCCTGCGAAGGCGAGGCCGATCGTGGAGAGCCCGGCCAAGGCGAGGGCTCGGGGAATGGTGAGTGAACAATGGTGTTTCATGGGACTACTTAGTTTCCCCTGATGATCGACCTTGTCAAGGAACGCAGTAGGACCGGATCAGAACGGAATCACGACGCCACCGCCGAACTCTTGAAACGTGAGCTGCGAGTCGTCATTGTTGTCCTTGCGGCCGAACTCTCGCAGCACCTTTCGCCACGGCTTGCTCTGGGCAATCGTGCGGGCGAACTCTTCCGGGTCCAGGACGCCATCCTCATTCAGATCGGCTAGGGCGAACTTCTGGGATCTGCTCGGATTGCCGCCTTCCTTGCCGCCATTTGAGGCGCGGAACTCGACCAGCGACAGTGTGCTGTTGTGGTCGACGTCCGCCAGATTGAAACGGTAGACCGACTCGACCCACGCCTTGCTGCGCGGCTCCAGGGCGAGGAACTCCGTGGAAGTCAGGGCGCCGTCGTCATTGATATCGGCCTTGTCGAAGCGGCGGTCGAGCGCGCCATTGCCAGCGGCGGAGGCGGCTGGAACGAGAGCAAGGGTGGTGAAAACGGCGAGCGGCAGGAGTTTCAGCAGGTGCATCGGGCGGTGTAAGATGATTTAGGTCTCTTAAATAAGCACACCCCGTTCCTCCGTCAAGGCACCCGGTCTAACGGAATTCACGGGGCAATCCGCCGCAAGATTTGATTTGGCAACCGCGTTTGAGTCCGGCTCCCTGTTCGGGAAACCCGCCGACCCATGATTTTCCGCTCCGCTCTCGCCGCCGTTCTCCTCGCCGCTCCCGCGGTCGGTGCCCGCGATGTCCTGCTCCAAGGCAAGGGCAAGCTCGCCCTCTGGAGCGACGGCAAGATCGACTGGGAAATGCCATGGGGCGGCATCCACGACATCCACCGCGGCGACGACGGCAAGATCTACGTCCAGAGAGACATGCACGAGGTCTGCGCCATCGACCCGGAGAAAAAGGAGGTCGTCTGGAGCTACGATTCCACGAAATCGAACGGAAACGAGGGCAAGCGCCTCGAGGTCCACGCCTTCCAACTGCTCAAAGGCGGCAACCTGATGATCGCCGAGAGCGGCGTCGGCCGGATCATCGAGGTGGATCGCGAGGGGAAGCTGCTGAAGGAGGTCACCCTGAAGCGCGACCATCCCGACGCGCACCGCGACACCCGCCTCGCCCGCAAGCTCGACAATGGCCACTACCTCGTCTGCCAGGAGGGTGACGGCTCCGTCCGCGAGTACGATGCCGACGGCAAGATCGTCTGGGATTACCCGGTGCCGATGTTCGGCAAGGAAGCCAAAGGAGGCCACGGACCCGAGGCTTTCGGCAACTGCACCTTCAGCGCGCTGCGACTCAAGAATGGCAACACCCTGCTGACCACCGGCAACGGCCACTCGGTGCTCGAGGTCACGCCGGAGAAGGAGATCGTCTGGAAGATCGAGCAGAACGACCTGCCCGGCATCACGCTGGCCTGGGTGACCACCTTGCAGATCCTGCCGAACGGCAACTACATCATCGGCAACTGCCACGCCGGCCCGGGCCAGCCGATCCTGATCGAGCTGGAGCCGAAGACGAAGAAGGTGGTCTGGCAGCTCGATGGCTTCGAACAGTTTGGCAACGATGTGTCGAACACGTTGGTTGTGAAGCCTTGAATTCCCGACTTCCGGGATTGGCTTGCATTCGGAGTTTGGCGAATTGTGATCTGGTGGGCCAAGGGCCCGCCCCATACCAGCCTAGGCCGCAAGGCCTAGGGACAGAGGAAAGACAGCAACGAAGGGCTGAAGGCCCGCTCCATAAGGGAAGCGCTTCGGTTCATCCTGCATCACCCTGCATGGATCGGACCTTCGGCCCTCAAATCCTTTGGCATCTATCTCCCAGGCCTTGCGTCCTAGGCTGTTATGGACAGGGCATTTGGCCCTCGCGAGCCACCTCGAAGAAGCCGTGAACCGGAAGCCAAGCGAGTCCTCAACGGCATTGGGCTGAAGCCGGATTCGAAGGGAGAAGAGGGCATCTCACCTCAGGCGTGTCCGGCTGAAGCCGGGACTACGTACAACTTGGCTCGCAATCGTTGGGATTTCGAGCGTGGTCACGGCCTCGTGATCTCCAGCTTGAGGAACTGCTTCGGCTGGTCCCCGACTGGCACGGCGGTGCGAGTCTTCACCGTTTCGGTGCCGTTGCCGTTGTCGAGGGGGTAGCCGGTGACCAGGATCGCGGGTTGCCAGTCATCAAGGCTCAGCGACCTACGATGAAGATAGGAGATTCCGACCAGCGCTGGCTTTGGACGGACGTAGGTGGAGGTGAGATAAAGCTGGCCATCCACGAGTTCGATCTCCTCGACCGGCAAGCGTGCGGCATCGGAGGAAGAGGGGCTGCCGCCAAGCGCTGCTTCTAACAAGGTGTCCAGGCCATCTCCATCGACGTCAGCATTGTCGGCGGCGCCCGCAGCTTGGGCAGCTGCGAGGCTGCCGAATACTGCGATCTTCCAGTCATTGAGCGGCGAGTCCTGAATCGTCACGGTAGAGCTGGCATTTCCTGCCAGATAGCCTGGCACGCTCCCGAGCGTGAGGGTCACTGTCGTGGGTCCCGTGACCGAGGCAGAGTCGATCGGCTGGACGAGGAGATTCGCCGAACTCTGGCCCGCCGGAATCGCGAAGCCCGCCAGCGCGGGGCTGAGCGAGAAATCCAAACCGGTGATCGCGCTGCCACTAGGCAGTAGCGACACAATCAATGGAGAGGTGGTCGGACCACTACGAGAGACGGTGAAGAGACCGGTGTCGCCAGTGCCCTTCCGTGCGGTCGCGTCACCGGCCGCCAGGGAGACGGTGTTGCCTTCCAGCGAGAGCAACGCGACCTCGGCGGCACTCAGCCCGCGCCCGTAGAGGCGAACCTGATCAAGCATGCCATTGAGGTGGTTTTGAGCACCCGAGGCTGCGGTCTTGGTACCGAGATGGAGGGGATTGGCAGTCACCGGTACCGCGCCGGTCACGGCGAGCGACGCGACTTCCACGCCATCGAAATAGATCACCATGCGGTCGCCATCGTAGGTGCTGGCGACGTGGACCCACTGGTTCACCGGCGGCAGCGTCGTCTCAAGTCGACCGATCCCGGCGATCTCCCAGACGAACTTCCCGGCTTCAGCGAGCAGGCGATACTGGTTGTCGGTATTGCCCTTCTGCAGGATGCGGTTGTTACCGCTCCACGCCGTGGCATTCACCCAGGCACTGATGGAGAGTGCAGTGGTCGGATTGAGCGCGGTGGCATTATTGACCGTCACGCTCTGCCCCACCTGGCCGGTGAAAAGAAGCCCGCCATTGAGGCGACCACTGGTCTGCCACTGCGGCAACGGCGTGGTCAGCGTGCCGTTGAGACCCGCGCCACTCGCATCCGCGGCATTGTTACCGCTCGTCTCATCCAGTTTCCACCAGCCGATCAAGTTGTCTGTTAGATCGAGCCCGGCGAGAACACCGACTTCTGCAACCTTCAATGCGCGGTTGTAGACGCGGACATCATCCAGCGAGCCATTGAGATGATCGCCAGCAGTCGCCGCGGGCGTCTTGGTGCCGAGATAAATCGGATCGGCAGTCACCGGGATGGCTCCGGTCGCGGCAAGCACGCCCGTTTGCACGCCATTGAGGAAGACGCGCATCCGTGTGCCATCGTAAGTCGCGGCGAGGTGGAACCACTGGTTCACCGGCGGCAGCGTGGTCTCCAAGCGCCCGACATTGGCGATGTGCCAGACGAGTTCGCCGCCCTCGATGAGCAGCCGATACTGGTTGTCGGCATCGCCCTTCTGCAGCACGCGCCGGTTGCTTGCCCAGTCGGCCGAATACACCCATGCCGAGATCGAGATCGCGGTGGTGGGATTGAGAGAAGCGTGATTGGGCACCGTCACGCTCTGGTCGACCTCACCGGTGAAGCGCAGCGAGCCGCCAATCTGCCCGATCGCCTGCCACTGCGGCATAGGTGCGGTCAGCGTGCCATTGCGACCGAAGCCCGTGGCATCCACCGCAGTGCCGCCACTGGCATCATCGAAGCGCCACCACGCGACGATCCCGTCATCCAGTGCGATTCCCGTGATCGCAAAGGTTGTCACCAGTTCGCTGGCATCATCGGAGGCAATCACCACCGTGGCGTTCTTCGGACCATAGCCAAGCGGCGAGAAAACGATCTGGATGGTCGTGCTGCCCGAGCCCGCTATGCTGGCCGGAGGCTGGGCCGAAACGCCAAATGACCCTGCATCCGCGCCCTCGAGCCGCACACGGGGATTGGCTGTTAGATTCAAGGATAGATTGCCGAGATTCTGGATCGTGAAGGTTCGCGTGACGCTGCCAGAGCCGGGCGTGGAGACGCCGAAGTCGGTGTCATCGGTGGCGCTGGGCGTGAGGTCGTTGTTGGAAATCGCGACTCCATTGCCGCTGATACGGATTTCAGGCGCTGGTGGCCCGACATCGGCCACTGCCGACGCGATGTTCGACGGCGTGGAGTAAACGTATTCGCCGAATGCCATGACCCGGTAAGAGTTCGTCTGGAATGGCTCCGCCGTAGTGTCGCTGAAGGCCGTCACACCCGGCCCCACAATTGCGAGGGCGGTGAAGTTCACGCCATCGAGCGAGCGCTCGATCGAGAACCCGGCTTCGTTGTCGGAAAGATCCTGCCAGGTCAGATTTACCTGCGTATTCGACACGGCGGTCGCCACGAGGAGCGATGGTGCGGTCACGTTTTCCTCGGGCAGCGAATTGATCCACGCCTCGAGCATGGCCACGCCGTCCTTGTCGACGAGATTACGTCCCAGCGGGGGCATCTGGTTCTCGCCCGTGATGCTGAGGCGGTGATGGAGGATCGAGTCAGTCAGGCTCTGCGGCACGACGACGCGGGCATTGGGATTGCCCAAGGAGTTAAGAACCGGGCCGTAGTAGATCCCCTGATCCGGAAAGGGCGTCAGGTACCGCGCATCCCACAAAGCGTGCACGCCATTCGGGCGGTGGCAGTAGGAGCAATTCGCATCGAGATACGAGCGGGCGCGCTCCTGCAGCGAGGCGCTGGTGTCGCTGTGATGAGAGAGCCTCTCCAATCCTGGAAGCTCCGCGTCCTCCGGACCATCGTCAAAGAGCCCCACATGATTCCATGCGCTCAGCTGCTGATCGGTGACGCCGTTGGGGAAAAGCATCTCGCGATTGAACTGCCGGGTGCTGGGCCCGAGCACGCCACCGGACTGCGGATTGTGGCACCGCAGGCAATCCTGCCGGCTCGGGAAGTACCACGGCTGCCGGCGGGTATCGACGTGGAACTTGGCCACCGTCGTCGGCGAGGCCGTGTGCGCGGTGACCGCGAGGCCGAAGTAGAGCTGATCCGGCAAATCGAGCGTCGTGCGCGAATACTCGGCCCACGTGAAGCCATCGGAACTCCAATAGGCGATGAAGGTATCGCCCTCACGCCGCATGCGGAGCCAGGTGTCGGGATAATTCACCCGAGGCTGCGGAGCAGCAGGATAGAGCGCGGTGGCACTTCCGCCGGTAGTCGCACGATACTGGAACTCATAGCCGCCGGTGTTATTGTTGCGCGCGGCATTGCTCGGGAAAACCAGCGCCATCACGTGGCGGGCATTCGCCGCAAGCGAATCGCGGACCATCAGGCCGGTCTTCGTATAAAGATCGGACTGCACCACGCTCTCGATCCGCACTGACACATCGAAGTCACCGATACGCTGCTGGTGCGCGAAGTGGAATTGATCGCTCGTCCCCCAAATGTCGGTGCCTCCGGCGGTAATGGTGATCACGTTGCCGCTTCTAACAGTCGATCCCGCCAAGACCGGGCTGCCAATGTCCTGGCTTGTTAGAGAGCCGAGCGGCGTGGTGGCGATCGGGATGCTTTCGGTGAGGCCGCCATCGAGCAGATCGGCATCGCTCTGGTCCGCGCGCCATTTGTAGGTCGCGCCATAGACTTCGCCATCGTCCTGCTTCACGATCACTCGCGTTTCGAGCCGGCGCTTCGCGTTCGGATCGGTGTCGCTGACCGGCAGGTCGAAGTGCTTCACCAGCACCGTGCCGGAGGGAAAGTTCCACTCGCCGGAGGGCTGGAAGCCGATGGTGGTCCCATTCGGGATCGCCGCGAAGCGGGACTTGATCGCGCCGTCCGACCAGAAGGGTTCATTGAGCTGGTATGGGATCAACCGTGTATCGGGCGCGAGCGTCGCGAGGTTGCTGAACAAGCCCGTGGCGCCGAGCGTCGCGGGCAAGGGCGATCCCGGCGGCGGACCACCGCGCTGGAGCTTGTAGATCCGGCCCTCGGTGCTGCTCAGGCGGCACATGTAGAGTTCGCCATTGGCATCGAGACCGAAGGACCCGAGACCGCGGTAGTCATTACCGGAATTCGGCCCCGGGCCATCCGGCAGCACCGCGAGCGGCACCTTCACCGCCGGACTGACCGACTCGTCGAGGTACCAGACGATGCCGGTCATGTTGTCGCCGAAGAGGTATTTCCCGTAGAGCTCGGGAAACTCGCTGCCGCGATAAACGTAGCCGCCGACCACGCAACTGCCATCCTGCGACGAGTGCGCGTAGTCGATGATGGGCGGCTTGCTGGTGCCGATGAAGGGAGCTGTTAGTTCCCCGCCCTTCCCTTCAATGGTGCTCCACTGGAAGTTCAGGCCGGGCGGATCGTTCGGCTCGATCACGCTGACTTCCTCGCGCGCTCCATTGCCAACGTCGCCGATGAAAATGCGCCCGGTCACTGGATCGATGGTCATGCGGTGCGGACTGCGCAAGCCGATGGCAAACATCTCCTCCAGCGCATTCGGCTGGCCGACGAAGGGGTTATCGTTCGGCACGTAGTAACGTGGCCACGTCGGGCTGACTTCGTTCAGCGGTCGCTTGGTCGGCGCATGGCTGATCGCGCCGCCACGCTGGTCGACATCGATGCGGATGACACAGGAGAAGAGCGCGCGATCATTGCGCTGGGTATTCAGGCCCGCATTCTGGTCATCGCCATTGGTGATGTAGAGGAAGCCATTCTGCGGGTGGAAGAACATGCCGCCGCCATTGTGCCAGACACTCGCGTCCTGCTGATCGATCACCACATACTCGCCAGCCTGTGTGGTCTGGAAGTTCGCATCGAGCACGAAGCGGGACAGGCGGTTGCGGGTCGGGGTCGCGGTGGGCGGGCGGGTATTGGCATTGCCGATGACCGGACCGAGGTCGCCGCTGCCCCCGGTTATGCCGCCGCGCCAATTGTACCAGATCCACATCTGGCGGTTGTTTTGAAAGTCGGGGTGCAGGGCCACACCGAGCAGGCCGGAGTCATCCCAGCCCTGGGTATTCGCAGAGAGGTCAACGACGAGGGTCTTGGTCGCAGTCGCCGGGTTATTGTCGAAGCTCCAGATCTTCCCGTCGCGCTCCCACACGATCAGCTTGTTGGTCCCCGGGACCGGAGCGAGGCCAACGGGATTGAAAAAGGTCAGATTCGGGAACGCGATGACCGTCGACCAATTTCCCGGCACCGCTGGAGGAGTGGTCGGGAAAGTGCCGTCGTAATAAGCATCCACATCCGGCCGGGAAGCAAGTCCATGCTGCTGGGCGAAGAGAGGCAGCGCTGCGGCCCACAACAGGGCAAGGCAGCGGAGGACGGAGGTTTTATTCATGATGGGGAAGAGAAGCCGGGGAAGAGCGGGCGGATTTCCCGGCACTAGTTACGCCCGGCCGGAGCCAAGAGGTTTAGCCTAAATCGGTTTGCCTAGGTGGCAG
>Ga0307408_100001685_pt1 | contig 16239 bp, 15 predicted proteins | sample 322Cmetagenome_FD_202116 | JGI IMG/M metagenome (GOLD analysis project Ga0307408, IMG submission 202116) | Maize rhizosphere microbial communities from greenhouse at UC Davis, California, United States - 322HYB-C-3 | ecosystem: Host-associated > Plants > Roots > Rhizosphere > Soil | place...
CTCTGGCAATAGTTTTGCCAGTTGAGAAGCGACCAATTAAATCATCAGAAATATTGAGCGTAAAATCTAAACTGGGCAACAGGTTGTCATAGCTTGCATCAGCAGAAGCTAAAGAAGCTGGTTTAGAAGAGTCTACGCGAATAGCAACGTCATTGTTATCTTCCCAAACAGTCTTGTAAGCAGCTGCCAGAGAGCTTGATTCCACATCGGTCGTTTCATAGCGCAGGCCAGTTAAGATATCAAAAGGCATAGAGCCAAACTCACCACCTAACTTAAACTGGAAATAGGCTGCTGCTGTTTTTTCATTCACCAGATTGTCAGCTGTTTGTTTCATCTCGGTAGGCAAGAAGCCTGCGTAGCGTGGGATAGACTGCGCTGCTACGTACAAATCTGCAGCATTAGCTCTAAAACCATAACCGCCTGCTTTTGGAGACCAGTCATCAAACTCGCCTTGGATATTGAAAGGTTGAACCAAATCGCCGAACTCACCGGGGTAGCCTGCGTTCCAGTTACCCAATGCAACGTTTTCTGCAGCATAGTTAAGCGAGTGAGATTCCATTTCTCTTGATTCAATCCCGAAATCGAATTTGCTCTTGTCGTCAAACTCGTAAGTACCGTCAAATTGAACTTGAGAGATAGTTGCCTTCTGATCAGCTTGACGCAAGTTCAGCATTGATGAACTCACATCGGCACTATCAGTTTCCCCGTTACGGTTAGTTGGGAAGCCTGCGTTACCACCTTTGGTGTCATCATATTTATTGAGATAGGTTGGGAATTCTGAACCGAACCACCACTCACGCTCAACAACGGTAGGAGCACCCAGACCCATACGAATTGAACCGGTACCAAATGGGCCGGTACCACGGCTGTGCATTTCAGAATCATGTGCATCTAAACGGAGGGACAGCGCATCGTTGACTTGATATTCCAAGTTGATACCAAAAGATCCCAAGGTATTGGTCTGCTCTCTCCACTGTTGCTCAAAGCCTTCATCGATGCCATCAGGATAAGTTTCTTTAACATAGATAGGGGTGGCGATAGCTTGGCTATCAAATGTAATAGCCTGCAGTCTGGAGCCAGTTTGCATCCAGTTACCCGTTTGACCTAACGCCTCTTCAATGACGTTTTCAGCAAAAGTGTAATCAACGGTGCCTTTAAAATCTTCGGTAGGAGCAAACTGGAGAGTTAGTTGTGCGTTATCACGCGTGCGCTGAGTGTCAGTGAACTCATAACGCAAATCATTGGGACGAGCGTACAACTGTCCTTCTTTTGGCGCATTAGTGACTACAGTATTCGCGTTATTCCACATTCTGCCGGGAGCATTGATAGAGTCCCATGTGCGAATATTCCAATCATTCACTGTGGCGCCTACACTACCTGAGTCACGCTCTTGATGACTAGCACTCAAACCAACACCAAAAGTAGAATCACTATTAGACCAACTGAAAAGGCCTGACAATTCCGGGGTAACATCATCACCGACACGGTTAGTGGTATCTGTTACAGCTTTAACGCCAACACTTGCGACAAAACCGTCACGATCCAATGGTCTGGCAGTTTTAATGTTGACCGTTGCGCCAATACCGCCGGTAGTAATATTTGCTTTACCTGTTTTATATACATCTACGCCGCTAACACCTTCCGATGCAATATTGGCAAAATCAAATGCTCTTGAACCACCACCGTCACCGTTAAAAGTGGACGCCGCTGGCATAGTACGGCCATTTAAGGTGATCATGTTATTTTCTGCGCCGAAACCACGCACAGTGATTTGCGACCCCTCACCATTACTACGGCTGATTGAAACACCGGTAATACGCTGCAAAGATTCAGCAAGGTTGGTGTCAGGGAATTTACCCATATCCTCAGCGCTGATGGCATCAACTACACCTGCTGAGTTGCGCTTGGTGTCCATCGCGCGCTCCAAAGAAGCGCGGATACCTGTAACGGTTACTTCTTCAACTACATCATCTTGCGCGACTGAATAACCACTAAAACCAGTAACGACTGTAGATGCAATAACACTTGCGATGAGTTTCTTTTTGAAATGTGCTCTTGTGTTCATGGAGCTCTCCTAGTTGGATTAATTATGGTCAGGATTTTCTCGGTACTGCATACCCGAATTCATCACCCGCGGGAGGGGTAATCAACCCGGACTCACCTTGTTGGCAAGATGATCTGGTCACACTGAGCGCATTGGCTCATCTCCGGTTTTTACCATTGCCGTATTGTCGTTATGAGTAGAGCCTAGTCAGTAGAGTCAGCATGGTCGAATACAAGTATCATATGTTCATATTGACTACAACAAATTGACTCACAATGGCACCTAAAAAGTTAGGGGTTGTTACGGCAGGCCACACATTGGCGCAAAAAATAACCTGTCGGTAGCACTTTGAAAGTGCTTTTGATTAGTAAAAACAGCATTCATATGGCTAACATTGAAAAGGATAGGTACTGAAAGGAAATTAAGCGAAATAATCACCATAATTTTTGCTAGTAAAAATCGATTTATTAGCAACTTATGCGATAGACAACCGACCGGATAATTGAGGGATGAATGTAGGCGGAGTAGCCCGATCTAGTGATCGGGCTTTTCGAAAGGCAGGATATTGATGACTTGTACTGCGTCCTTTTTGTCTGCTTCGGTTTGGTTGACGCGGGTTTCCAGCTCACGCGCAACCGGCTTGAAGTGCATCTCCTCCTTATAACCGCAGGCAACACACTCACGATAATCCTTACCTTCCTGATTGTAGACCACCAGCTTATCCATTTCCGAACAGCGCGGGCAAACCGCACCCGCGACAAACCGGCGTGTAGTGCTGTAGGCCATTAGGCTGCCTCCCCGGTGATGCCGCTGTGACGCAAGAGTGCGTCTATTTCAGGCTCGCGCCCACGGAAGTTTTTGAATAGTTCCATCGGCGCTTTGCTGCCGCCCTGCTGCAAAATTTCCCGTAGAAAGCTCTCGCCCGTTTGCGTATTAAAAATACCCTCCTCTTCAAAACGCGAGTAGGCGTCGGCCGACAGCACTTCAGCCCACTTGTAACTGTAGTAGCCCGCTGCATAACCGCCCGCGAAAATATGGCTGAAGCTATTTTCAAAACGATTAAACGCCGGTGGTGTTATGACGGCGACTTGCGCGCGCACCTGGTTCAATACTTCCTGCGCAGATTGGGGCGCAGCCGGATTGTATTCGGCGTGCAAACAGAAATCGAACAGCGAAAATTCAATCTGGCGAATCATTTGCAAACCGGATTGGAAATTTTTAGCAGCAAGCATTTTATCGAGCAAGTGTTGCGGTAGCGGTTCACCGGTTTGGTAGTGGCCGGAAATCAATGGAATCGCCTCCGGCTCCCAACACCAGTTCTCCATAAATTGGCTGGGCAATTCAACGGCATCCCAAGCGACGCCGTTAATCCCACTCACGGCAGCCACATCAATCTGGGTGAGCATATGATGCAGGCCGTGGCCAAACTCATGAAACAAAGTCGTAACTTCATCATGGGTGAGCAGCGACGGTGTAGTGCCCACTGGCGGGGTAAAATTACAGGTTAAAAAGGCGACGGGTAATTGCACACCGGTTGCGGTTTTGCGACGCACGCGGCAATCCGCCATCCAGGCACCACCTTTTTTCTTGTCGCGCGCGAACAAATCGAGATAAAAACTGGCTACCTGTTTGCCATTTTTTTCGATGTGATAAAAGCGCACGTCGGGATGATAAGTATCAAATTGAGCAATTTGTTTTACCTCGATCCCAAACAAGCGCTTCACCACCTCAAACATACCGGCGATAACTTTTTCTGCAGGAAAATACGGGCGCAACTCTTCTTGCGATACTGAATATTTTTCAACGCGCAATTTTTCGCTGTAATAAGTGGTATCCCAGGATTGCACATCCGCACAGCCATTGCGCGCGGCAAATTCGCGCAACTCTGCGTAATCGCGCTCGGCATAGGGTTTAGATTTTTGCGCAAGTTCAGTTAAAAATTCCAGCACCTGCACCGGTGATTCTGCCATCTTGCTCACCAGTGAGCGCTCGGCATAATTTGCAAAACCCAATAGCTGCGCAAGTTCGTGGCGCAGCGCGAGCGTTTCGGCAATCAGCGAAGTATTATCGAATTCCGCCGCTGAGGTGCCATCCGCTTTTTTACCTATGGCCGATGCGCGCGTGACATAGGCGGTATAAATTTCTTCGCGCAGCGCACGGTTATCTGCATACATAATCACTGCGTAGTAAGACGGGAAATCGAGCGTGATGACATAACCCGGCAATTCTTTTTGTGCTGCAGCCTGTGCCGCTTGCGCGAGTGCGGATTCAGGCAAACCAGCAAGCGCGTCGGCAGTATCAAATTGTTTAAACCAGGCTTGGGTTGCATCCAATACGTTATTGGAAAATTGGGTGGAAAGTTCTGACAGGCGTTTTTGGATATCGCCGAAGCGTTTTTTATCCGCATCATCCAACGCCACGCCACCCAAACGGAAATCGCGCAGGGCATTGTTGATGGTCTGCTGCTGCGCCTGGGTCAGCTGTGCAAAATCTTCGCTATCCGCCAGCTGTTGATAGGCTTTATAAAGCGCTTCGTTCTGGCTGAACTCAGTGCTGTAGTCAGTCAGGAGTGCGACACTTTCGGTGTAGGCTTTGCGCAATTCTTCACTGTTGGCCACTGAATTTAAATGGCTGACCGGCGCCCAGGCCTGATCCAATTTATCGCCTTGCTCCTCTAACGGCGTAACCAAGGTATCCCATGTTGGCGTGGGTAAATCGGCGAGCAATTGCGCAAGTTGCGCGCGCCCCTGTGCAATTAATTCACTAATCGCCGGGGTTACCTGCGCGGCGGTTATGGCAGAAAAAGGTGGCAAAGTATGGCTTGCTAATAGCGGGTTGGTCATGCAGCTTGCTCCGTGGGGCGAAAATCGGGCGGGGTTTGACGTATCATACACCTATCAATTTCTACACCGATTAATGATCAGGTTTTTCAGGAGCATATCTATGGGCGCGATTAGACATTACCAAGGCCAGACCCCCCAATTAGGTGCGCGAGTCTTTGTGGATGAATCGGCCGCGGTGATTGGCGACGTAGTACTTGGCGATGACGCCTCCGTCTGGCCCTGCGTAGTCATTCGCGGCGATATGCACAAAATCCGCATAGGCGCGCGCACCAGCGTGCAGGATGGCTCGGTGCTGCACATCACCCACGCGAGTGATTACAACCCCGCCGGTCATCCATTAATTATTGGTGAGGATGTCACCGTCGGCCACTCGGTTTGTCTGCACGGCTGCACCATCGGCAACCGCGTGTTAGTTGGCATAGGTTCAACTATTCTTGATGGAGCAGTAGTGGAAGATGAGGTGGTGATTGGCGCGGGTTCGCTGGTGCCGCCGGGCAAGCGGCTTGAATCGGGTTTTATGTATATGGGCACACCGGTAAAACAAATCCGTCCGCTCAAGGAAACGGAAAAAACCTTTTTTTTATACTCTGCCAATAATTACGTAAAACTCAAAAATACCTACCTCAATGAGGTGTAGCACCCACAGCCATGCAAACGTCTTTGTTAACCTGGCCAATGGTTGGATGCCTGATTTTTTGGGTCAGTGGCGCATTTGCACAGACAAAATCGGCCGAGCCAATCAACCTGACGCCGCAAGCAAACAGTGTGTATGTGGTGCAGGATCACCGCTGGGCACCGCTGGCGTTTCGCAACCAGCAAGGTGAACCGGACGGATTGATTATCGACATCTGGCGCTTAATTGGCCAAAAAATGCAGCGTCCGATTGAATTTGAATTGCTCGATTGGCAACACACCTTGCATAAAGTGCGCGACTCCCAATCGCATATCCACGGCGGTTTATTGCAATCAGAAGAGCGTGCCACTTATCTCGAATTTTCCAACCCGCTGTTGCAATTGCGCGGTGCGCTGTTTATCGATAATAAAAAATTGGCCAACGCGCTCGACATCACCGATCTCAACAGTGTGCAAGTAGGTGTTACCGCAGCAGGTTATGAAGAAGAATTTTTAACCGCGCATTATCCGCATTTGAAAGTGCGCCTCTACAATAATAATGAACAATTGGTAGCGGCAGCTACGCGTGGTGACATACATGCGTTTGTGGCCGATTATCCAGTGGGTATGTACTACCTTGAACGGCTCACTACGCCTGATAAATTCCGGGTACTCAGCGTGCTCTACTCACGCAGTGTGCATGCCGCCGTCGCGCGCGGAAATAAAATTGCACTCAAGGATATTAACGACGCCCTCGCGCAAATCACACCAGAAGAAATGGCGGCAATCACCCAGAAGTGGATTAATCGCGAAGAGATACAGGTGATTCCCTGGGGACTGATTTTATTATTCAGCGGCAGCTTGGGCGCTATCATTATTGGCGGATTGCTCTATCACAACAAAACGCTCGCACAAAAGATTACCGCACAACACACAGCGCTGAAAGAGCGCGAGCAGCAAGTCGATTTGCTCACCAGCAATATGACTGACTGGGTGTGGACCGTAAATGCCCAGAATTGTTTTTCCTACGTCAGCCCTTCAGTAACAAAATTACTGGGCTATGCGCCAGAAGAACTGCTCAATCAAAATATGAGTATTGTATTGCACCCGAATGACCATGAGCGCGCGTACGCCCAATATTCACATGTGCTTGCGGCGGCGCGGCGCGGCGAATTTAGTGGTTATCGCGATTCTATTGCACGTTTTGATTTGCAGCATAAAAACGGCCAGATGATTTGCACTGAAGCGGCTGTGCGCACTTTTTTTACACCCGTCGGAGAATTTGCCGGTGCCCAGGGTTGCTCGCGTGATATTGGTGAGCGCAAGCAAGCAGAAGAAGTTATACGCCAAATGGCATTCAATGACCCACTCACCCAATTGCCTAATCGCCGGCTGCTCAATGACCGTATCCAACAGGCAATGGCCGGCTGCAAGCGCCATCGCCAATATTGTGCAGTATTATTTCTCGATCTCGATAATTTTAAATATGTGAATGACAATCACGGCCACGACAACGGTGATTTATTATTGCAGCAAATTGCCCAGCGCCTGACATCTGGTATTCGCGATAGCGATACCCTCGCGCGTTTTGGGGGCGATGAATTTGTCATTATCTCCGAGCAATTGAGCCAGGAATTGGAAACCGCAAAACATCAGGCATTATTGATTGGCATAAAAATGCTGGAGCTATTTGACCGGGATTTTTTATTGCACGACGCACATTGCCACGTCACCACCAGTATTGGTATCGCATTGTTTAATGATGATTCGCGCTCGGTTACCAGTTTGCTCAAGCAAGCTGATATCGCCATGTACCAGGCCAAAGCCAATGGCCGCAATCGCTGCGTAGTGAGCGACGGCCCCAACCTACCCAGCTAATTTGCCTCACGCTATTACAAGGAGATTTAATCTATGCCTCCAGGCTACGCCTTACCTGTCTGCAATACCGATGGCTCGTTATCGCACGAACAACTCCCCATCAATAAAATTATTTGTATCGGCCGCAACTACGCCGAGCACGCGCGCGAAATGGGCCATGACCCTGAGCGCGAACCGCCGTTTTTCTTTTTTAAGCCGCAAAGTGCACTGGCGCAAAATGGTGAAGATTTTATCTACCCGCATTTTTCGCGACAGGTCGAGCATGAACTTGAATTAGTGATTGCGATTGGAAAACCTGGAGAGCAAATTCCCATCACCGATGCAGCGGATTATGTATTTGGTTTTGGCGTGGGCCTGGATATGACCTGTCGCGACCGCCAAAAAGAAGCCAAAAAACTGGGGCGCCCCTGGGAACTCGGCAAAGGCTTCGACGGTTCCGCACCTTGCACTGCAATCCAACGCGGCTCATTGGGTGATTTGGAACAATACGGCGATCTGGTATTAACGCGCAACGGCGAAGAGGTACAACGCGGCAATTGGCACGATATGGTGTGGCCGATTCCCGAATTAATTGCAGAGGTATCGCGCTATATAAAACTGGAAGCAGGCGATTTGATTTTTACGGGCACACCGGCGGGTGTAGGGCCTGTACAAGTTGGCGATAAATTGTGTGCAAAATTGGAAGGGTTTGCGCAAGAACTCAATATAACGATCACAAAAAAGCAGGATTGATTTTCTCAGCCCTGCTTTCGAATTGCGAAGGTTTATGGCAAATCAAATACCAATGCCTTCACCGCTTTCTGCTGCGCAACCATCACCAGGCTATTAATGTTTTCGATTTTTGCACCATCGCCTGGCTTCACAATCTCACCTTCAATCGCCAACTCGCCATTGATCACATGCACGTAGTATTTCCGTTTCGCTGATGCAGGTAATTCAGCGCTGGTATTGCCATCAAGCAAGAGTTGGTACAAGCGGGCATCCTGCTTGATCACCAAACTGCCCGCTTCACCATCCGGGCTTACGGCAAGCGTTAAACCTTTTTTGCTGCCGAAATCTTTTTGCTGGTAACCCGGGGGTTGGCCGTACACATTTGGTTGTATCCAGATTTGCAAAAAGTGCAATTCGTTAGTTTGCGACGGATTAAATTCGCTGTGACGGATACCGCTGCCCGCTGACATCAATTGAAATTCACCCGGAGGCAAAGTCGCCACGTTGCCGGCACTATCTTTGTGGGCGATTTCACCGTCAAGTACGTAGCTGATAATTTCCATATCGCGGTGGCCATGGGTATCAAAGCCGGAACCGGCTGCAACGCGATCATCGTTAATCACCCGCAGTGCCGAAAACCCCATCTGCCGCTCATCGTAATAATTGCCGAATGAAAAAGTGTGCTTGCTCTTCAACCAACCGAAGTCTGCACCGCCACGCTGGTTGCTGCGTCTGATATTGATCATAGGTCACCTCATTTTTTGCGGCGCTTTATTCAGCGCCGTGTGTCAGGATTTTGTAACTATCGTTCGGTGTAAATTGTCGGGTTAGATTTTGTTGGCGATTACGCTGTCGGCACTTGCGCGGCCACCACCAGAGATCAGCAGCGATACTGCACCTGCCAATAACGCCAAGCCAAACTCATAACCGTTGTTGCTCATAAACAAGCCGTTGTTGATATGCACCGAGAAGATCGCTACCACCATGGTCACGGCTAATACCAACGCGCTTGGACGAGTCAGCAAACCGAGGATCAGGAACAGGCCGCCGAAGAATTCCGCTGAACCTGACAGCGCCGCGAGCAATACGCCTGGCTCAAGGCCGATCGATGCCATCCACTGACCGGTGCCTTCCAAACCGTAGCCACCAAACCAGCCAAATAGTTTTTGTGCGCCGTGGGCGGCGAAGATAATTCCTAATGGTAAACGCAGGGCTAAGGCTGAGTAACTGTTGTTGGTTGCGAAAACTTTAGTGAGTGTGCTCATGATGAACTCCGAAAAATGTGATGTTGGGTTAGTTGGTTCGGCGCTTTGCTAACTGCTTGTTCGCTTCACTTGTTGCTAGATTAGGCTTGTGCCCGGCAACAAAAAAGCGGAAGATTTTGAGATGCTAGTTCAAATTTTTTGATCATCAACTGGAAACCATTGCCATGCACCACGCCATCACCCTTGATGCCCTTAGAGTCCTTGATGCAATTGACCACAAAGGTAGTTTTGGGGCAGCAGCCGAAGCTCTCTTTAAGGTGCCATCAGCCTTGTCTTACACGGTGCAGAAACTGGAATCCGACCTTGGCATCAATCTTTTTGATCGCAGCAAACAGCGCGCACAGCTAACGGCAGCCGGGCGGTTATTGCTGGAGCAGGGGCGACAGTTGCTACAGGCAGCTAATGCGATAGAAGAGGCGGTGCAGCAACTGGAATCGGGCTGGGAGACGCAGCTGCGTATCGCCAAAGATACGGTCTTACCGCTCGCGCCACTACTGCAACAAATCAACGCCTTTAACCTGCTCGACAAACGCGTCGCCATTACTATTAGCGAAGAAGTATTGGGCGGCACCTGGGATGCACTGATTGCCGAGCGTTGCGATCTGGCGCTTGGCGCGAGCGGCGATCTGCCGAAGGGAATTTTTGAATACCGGTTGATGGGCGAGGTGGAATTTGTATTTGCCGTTGCACGCGAACATCCGCTTTGCTTGCACAAAGGGCCGGTGGATGCCGCTGCGATAAGCGCCTTTCCGACAATTGTCATGGCGGATTCATCACTTAATTCGCCGGGGCGCGAATCAGGTTTGCTAGAGAGCAGGCAAATTATTCGCGTCGCCAATGTGAATGCAAAAATTCAGGCGCAAGTGATGGGCGTGGGCGTGGGATTTTTACCGAAGCATTTAATTCAGGAAGAAGTAAATGGTGGTGAACTAGTCGTACTGGATTGCGCTGTACCGCGCCCAAGCATTCCGCTTTATATCGCGTGGCGAAAAAAAAATGCAGGTAAAGCATTGGAGTGGTTTGCTAATTCATGCAATGAAGCAAACTGGGGAATACAAAAAACAGAAACGAATAAACCCGCTATCGCTTAGCGATAACGGGTTTTTAGCTTTACTTGCAGTATGCTTTTAAATAAGGACTTTGTGTCCAGCAGCCGTTGGTAGCGCCGAAGTTTTCATATCTCACCGGGCAACCGGCACCGCAAACCTGCTGCACTGCAGCACCGAAACCCGGGCTAGCAGTCATAGAATTTGCGCAGCCAGAACCGATATACGCACCAGAATTACAGCTTGGAGCTGAACTTGAGCTTTGTGCTGAGCTGGAAGCCACAATGGTTCTGTAAAAGCTTGGCGACATACAATCTCCTGTCCAACTAATACTCGGAGCTGTTGAAATAGTGCAGCTGGTATATCCATTTGCAGCTTGAGTCCAGACTAAATTGCGAGTTGCAATCTGATTGCCGTTTGATTCCTTACATTGCAGAACGATATATCTAGTAGCTCCTGAAGGAGGCCCATCAGAGCTAACAAGAGTCCAAACACAAGACACAGGTACTTGCTGTGCATTTACACTTACACCAATAAAGGCTGCAAAACCAATCAAGGCAGCGCTCAAAATTTTTATTACTCTCATAACGTCTCCAAGTTTTATTAATTAAATAACTATCCTTTTGCAGTTGCGTTCAAGCTTCCTATGCCAGTTGCTTTTACGAACCACAGATGAAATCTGATTTTCCAATCAGATACTTGAGTTAATTTCGTCAATTAAACTCAAATCCTTTCTCGTTACGCGCTACGTAAAAAATGGTTTCGCCCTGCTGCACTTGGCTATCGATAATAATTTGCGAAAATTTTTCACCGCCCAATACTTTGCTAACGGTCATTGCCGTTTCATTGGCATGATCCTGATCCATCACACTGATGGTGATTTGGCACTGGGTGGATTTACATTGGGTGGATTTAAGAGCGATGCCCGCTAACGCTTGCTCCTGGGCAAAAAGAGTTTGGATATGCCCCTCTTCAGCGCGCGCCCAAGAGTGATCCGTTTCTTCTGCATCAAAACGACCACGCATTTCAATGCCAAGGTCAAACCAGGATTTCTCTTTCTGGTTTTTAGTCAGCCACTGAGTGAACTCTTCTGAGCGGTGTTTGACGTCGTATTCCGCCTTGATGGCGTCAATTTGCTGTTGTGCTGACTGGTCTACTGCTGGCACTACGGGGAGCTTGGGGGGTGCATCAACAGGTGAGGCCGCACCTTCATGAAAATTATTTTCATTGATTATCTGCGAGCCATTATGAAAAGCCACAGCTTCGGAGGGATTATTTTCTACGGATATTTCTGTTTTCTGCGTTAATGCAGCAGAGTTATTGCTATTTTTGCCTGCCAAATAACCTACTCCGGCAGAAATAAGAATAGAAAAAGTAAAAATGACTTTATTCATGCTGCATTCGTCCCTATTGAACAGCGAGAGAGAGTAACAGAATGAAAATAACTTTCAGCAGATTTTGACGCCAAAATGACGTTTTTGCAGCATTACTTGCTGCATTTATAAATCACTTTAATCCGTTAATTGATTGCCCTATTCAACGGTCAAAAACCCAAAGACGCCGATGGCAAGCACAATAACAAATGCATAGCGCAGCGCTTTCCCTATCGCCACCAACACCAAAAATTGCCAAAAACGAATGCGCATAACACCGGCAAAAAAAGTGAGTGGATCGCCAATAACCGGCACCCAAGCAAACAACAGTGAAATTAATCCATAACGCTGAAATTGTTGTTGCGCACGCGCTAATTGTTCCGGTTTAAATGGAAACCATTTTTTATTCTGCCAACGCAGAAATTCTTTTCCCAAATACCAATTGATGCAGGAGCCGAGCGTATTACCACTGGTTGCAACCAACCAAAGTAATAGAGGTGAATATTGTTGATAGAGCAGCGTGAGAAGCAGCGCTTCAGAGGAGAGCGGAAAAAATGTGGCGGCGATAAGTGCGGTAAAAAATAGCGAGAGATAAATCATGGCGCCACGGCAGGATAATCAATACAGAAGTTGCGCCCAAATGAATTGGGGCGCACTACATAATCATTTTTTCTCAGCAATTTGGCGGCGCATCGCCGTAATGACCGGCACTACTTCCGGGCGGATTTGTCGCCACAGATAAAATGCTTCGGCAGCCTGACCGATTAACATTCCCAAGCCATCGGCAACCTGTCCAGCGCCACGTTCTTTGGCCCAGCGCAAAAAAATCGTTGGCTCAGGACCGTACATCATGTCATAACAGCAAGCGTTAACCGCGAGCAAGTTATCCGGCAGTGGTGGCAATTCGCCTTGCATGCTCGCCGAGGTACCATTGATCACCACGTCAAATATTTCACCGTGCAATTGCTCAAACGATTTTGCCTGCACATCGCCAAGATCGTGGAAGTTTTTCGCCAGTTCTTCGGCTTTGCTTTGCGTGCGATTGGCAATCACAACTTGCGCCGGTCTTTCTTCCAGCAGCGGTTGCAAAATACCGCGCACAGCGCCGCCTGCGCCGAGAATTAATACGCGCTTGCCCTCCAGTTCCCAACCGAGGTTGTGCATATCGTGGATCATGCCGATACCATCGGTATTGTCGCCGAGGATAGTGCCATCACTTAATTTCGCCAGGGTATTGACTGCACCGGCACGCTCAGCACGCGCCGTGCGTTTTTGCGCGAATTCAAAAGCGTTTAATTTAAAGGGCACGGTGATATTTAAACCTTTGCCACCCTGTGCAAAAAATTCTTGCGCGCTTTTTTCAAATTCACCTTCGTTCACGAGTTGTTTGGTGTAGTGCATATCCTGGCCGGTCTGCTCAGCAAACTGGCGATGGATATGGGGCGACTTGCTGTGGTTAATCGGGTTGCCGAACACGGCGTATAAATCGGTCATGAGCTATCCAACACCTAACATCAAAAAAGAGCATTAAAAAAAACGGTTATCAAGACTAACTAAAATTTATTTCAGCCAGTCGCGATGCGGTAAAAATTTGTCGTAGAGTTCTGCTTCGGCACTACCAGCATCCGGCTGCCAGTTATATTCCCAGCGCACCAGCGGTGGCAGCGACATTAAAATTGATTCGGTACGGCCGCCAGTTTGCAAACCGAATAAGGTGCCGCGATCATAAACCAAATTAAATTCCACATAACGGCCACGACGATAGAGTTGGAAATCGCGCTCGCGTTCCGTAAAGGGCGTAGCTTTACGTGCGTTTACAATAGGCTGATAGGCGGGCACATAGCTGTCGCCCACCGCTTGCATCAGCGCAAAACTGTGCGCAAAACTTTCCGCGTTATAGTCATCAAAAAATAATCCGCCCACGCCGCGCGCTTCATCGCGATGTTTTAAATAAAAATACTCATCGCACCATTTTTTAAATCGGGGATAGAGGTGTTCACCGAGCGGGTCGCAGGCATTTTTAGCGGTCTGGTGCCAGTGGACAACATCAGCCTCGTTGCCGTAGTAGGGCGTTAAATCGTATCCACCACCGAACCACCAGACAGGCGCTGCGCCGTCTTTCTCGGCGATAAAAAACCGCACGTTGGCATGGCTGGTGGGCACGTAGGGGTTGTGGGGATGGATGACCAACGACACGCCCATGGCTTCAAAGGCGCGCCCGGCTAATTCAGGGCGATGCGCGGTCGCCGACGCGGGCATTTGGGTGCCGTGCACATGGGAGAAATTCACACCGCCCTTTTCAATCACTGCACCATTGGTAAGCACCCGCGAACGGCCACCGCCGCCCTCAGCGCGGGTCCAGCTATCTTCCACAAACTGCGCGCCACCATCTTCTGCGGCAAGGGCATTGCAAATGCGGTCTTGTAAATCGAGCAGGTAGGCTTTGACGGCGGCTTTATCCGGCCCATGCGAGGTCGTCATGAGAGCTCCTTAGCGTGGCTTGGCTAATCGAGAAAGGCCGCCATTCTACGCGGCCAACAGCGAAAGGGGAAAACTAGTTAGCGGGGGGTTGATGCCAATCAACCGGGAGGGGGCTTCAGCCCGGGCGGACAATCGCGCCAGTCAGTAAGTCGCGGATTTCCGAAGGGGCAGTACGCTTGCCGACTTGTCCGGCCGTAATCGCATCCAACTGGTTGCCAAAATAGCGACGCACCTGGTGGATATCAGTGGCCGGTGCCAAGCCCTGCGGGTTGCAGGAGGTCGAGACCAGCGGCCCGCCAAATGCGCGCGACAAACCCGCGGCGACGGGGTGATCAGTCACCCGCAGGGCGACACTGCTAAAACTTCCGCTAATCCAGCTGGGGATAAGCCCATTATTGGGGACCAGCCAGGTATAGGGACCAGGCCAGGAGTTTTTCAGCCGCTGCCGCTGCAGATCATCCAAATGATGGATAAAAGGATTAAACATTCGGATATCTGCAGCGATCAGGATTAGCCCCTTTTCCACCGGGCGATCTTTAAGTGCCAACAGCTCCAATACCGCACCTTCATCAAAGGGATTACAACCCAACCCCCACACAGCCTCAGTTGGATAGGCGATCACACCGCCCAATTTCATTTGGCGGGCAGCAAATTGTACCCGGGGATTACGCGACCAATCGATCATGGACAATACCTATTATCAAGTTACTGCCAATCTACCCTAGCTATGGTGCAAGCTCAAGAATTCCTGTAGCTGATCATAGGCGCTGATAACAAGCCCCCACTTGCTGGATCAAGCCTTTGATTTCCAAGCCAATCAACTGCGCCGACAAATTGCCCACATCCAAGCCGGTGCGCTCGGCAAGTAGATCGACCGGGAGAGGGTCATAGCCCAATGCTTGTAGCAGATCTTGCTCAAGAGCACTTAGTCCGGATTCCTCTTCAGCATCCACTTCGGGAAACAGCTCGGGTTGCAGTGCCTTGGTTGATTTTACTTCCTGGCGCTTATAGCTGAGCAGCCCGGCGAGCTGATCGACGATGTCTTGCGCCGTTTCTACCAGCGTTGCACCCTGCCGTATCAACTGATGACATCCGCGTGCCAGCGGGTTGTGGATGGAACCGGGAATCGCAAAGACTTCGCGGTCGTGCTGCAACGCATAGGAGGCGGTGATCAGCGAACCGCTTTGCACCGCCGCCTCAACCACCAAAGTGCCGCCACTCAGGCCGCTGATAATGCGGTTGCGCTGGGGAAAATTGCAGGCATGGGAGGCAGTGCCGAGCGGGAACTCACTCACCAGAGCGCCGCCGCTATCGATAATATCCTGCGCCAATTGGCGATGGCGGGACGGGTAAATAAGGTTGATGCCAGTGCCCATAACGGCAATTGTTTTACCACCCGCACGCAATGCCCCGCGGTGGGCGGCCGCGTCTATCCCCAATGCCAGGCCACTGGTGATCGCAAAACCGCGCTCGGCAAGGTAGTGGGCAAAACGCTCGGCATTTTCGGCCCCGCCGCCACTAGGGCTGCGGCTGCCGACGATCGCCAACTGCGGCAGGCTCAGGCAAGTGGGATCGCCACGTACAAACAATAGCGGCGGCGGGCGCGGGATTTCGCGCAACAGCCGCGGATAGAGCGGGTTGTCGTAGAGAAGACAATGCAGGCCGGATTGGGATTCAATATAGGCAAGATCTGCCGATAACTTGCGCCCGACGTCACTCCCTTCCGGATCTGCATGGAACTGGCGCAGCATATCAGCGGCTGCCGGATTAACCAGGGAACGCAAGGATTGGACAGGCTGATTGAGAAACTGCAGTGGGCTTTCAAACAACTCAAGTAACTGCCAGTAACCGGCAACACCCACATCGGGGAGACGTAAAACTAAAAGGGTAGCAGCGAACGGGGAGAGCATAGATATCATCCTTGAAACAGGCTGCCCGTGTAGGGCAGCCGCCATATTTACTAATTAAGGGTTGCGCACTTTATCA
>Ga0307408_100001687_pt1 | contig 16233 bp, 11 predicted proteins | sample 322Cmetagenome_FD_202116 | JGI IMG/M metagenome (GOLD analysis project Ga0307408, IMG submission 202116) | Maize rhizosphere microbial communities from greenhouse at UC Davis, California, United States - 322HYB-C-3 | ecosystem: Host-associated > Plants > Roots > Rhizosphere > Soil | place...
GTCTTTCCCGGCTTCATCGATCCGCACGTCCACATCTACCTGCCCTTCATGGGCACCTACTCGAAAGACGATTGGGCCAGCGGCAGCAAGGCGGCGCTGCTGGGCGGCACCACCACGCTCATCGAAATGTGCTGCCCGTCCCGATCCGAGGATCCGCTTGAGGCGATCCGGCTCTGGAAGAGCAAGGCAGAGGGCCTAGCTTCCTGCGACTACACCTTTCACGCGGGCATCACGAAGTTCGACGACACCACCGCAGCGGCGATGAAGTCGATTGTCGCAGAGGAGGAGATCCTGTCCTTCAAGGTCTTCCTCGCCTATAAAGGTGCCTTCGGCATCGACGATACCGAACTCTATCGCACTCTTGTCACGGTCAAGGAGCTCGGCGCGGTGCTCACCGCTCACTGTGAGAACGCGGAGCTCGTCGCCGAGACCCAGAAGAAACTCGTCGCCGAAGGAAAGCTGGGTCCCGAGTGGCACGAGCCCTCGCGGCCCATCTCCGTGGAGGCGGAAGGTTGCCATCATCTGATGACATTCGCAGGAATGACCGGTACCGAGGTCTACGTGGTCCACACGAGTTGCAAGCCCGCGGTCGAGGCGATCACCGAAGCTCGGGCTCGTGGCGTGAAAGCCGGGATCGAAACGGTCGCTCCTTATCTCACGCTCGACAGCAGCTACGCGGAGAAGGCGGACTTCGAAGGCGCGAAGTGGGTGATGAGTCCGCCGATTCGCGCCAAGGAACAGCAGGACTTCCTGTGGCAGTGCATCGCCGATGGGACTATCGACACGGTCGCTACTGATCATGCGCCTTTCGATTTCGCGACGCAGAAGCACATGGGCCACCCCGCAGCCGGCAAGGCCGTCGATGCTTCATTCCATCCCACCGGCAAGGCGGCGAACTTCACCCTTATCCCGAACGGCATCCCGAGCGTCGAGGAACGAGTAAAGCTGCTCTATACTCAGGGGGTCGCGACGGGCCGGATCGATCTCCACACCTTCGTCAAAGTCGCCAGCACCCGTGCGGCGGTAATCTTCGGGCTCTATCCGCGAAAAGGCGAGGTCGCCGTCGGAAGCGATGCCGACCTCGTGATCTGGGATCCAGCGTGGCGCGGGATCATTTCCGCCGCCACCCATTCGATGGCTACTGATTATTCCGCGTGGGAAGGCTGGCCGGTGGAAGGCCGGCCCGAGTTCGTCACCGTTCGCGGCAAGGTCATGGTCCGCAATGGCACATGGTGCGGTGAAAAAGGTTGGGGGAAATTCTTGCCCCGCAAGGCGAAGAATTGAACGGCATGCAGCAGCCTCTCCACGACGACCATCTAACGAACGCGGACCTCGCTCCCGTGCCGGCGGAGAAGCGCACGTGGACCTGTTGGAACTTCGCAGCACTATGGGTGTCGATGGCCGCCTGCATCCCGACCTACATGCTCGCCTCGTCTCTGATCGATGGCGGAATGAATTGGTGGCAGGCGGTACTGACGATCTTCCTAGGCAATGCCATCGTGCTGGTCCCGATGGTGCTCAATGCCCACGCCGGCACCCGCTACGGTATCCCGTTTCCCGTCTTCTGCCGCGCCTCGTTTGGCACGCTCGGCGCAAACATTCCTGCCATGCTTCGCGCGCTCGTGGCTTGCGGGTGGTTCGGCATTCAGGCGTGGATCGGGGGCGAGGCGATTCACAAGATCCTCTCCATCTTCATCCCGGCTTTTGCGGAAGGGGAAAAGCTCGCAGGTATCGGTATCACTGGCTCTCAGCTCGGCTGCTTCCTTTTCTTCTGGGGAATCAACATGTGGGTGATCTATCGCGGTATCCACACGATCCGCGTCCTGCTTTCGATCAAGGCGCCTCTGCTCATTGTGCTGGGTCTCGCTCTGCTGTTCTGGGCCTATAGTGCGGCAGGTGGTTTTGGCGTCATGCTTTCGACTCCATCGGCATTCGATCCGGGACAACCGAAAGCGGGCCAGTTCTCGTCCTTCTTCGTTCCCGCGCTGACCGGGATGATCGGATTTTGGGCAACGCTGTCGCTAAATATCCCTGACTTCTCCCGTTACGCCCGTTCGCAGAAGGATCAGATCGTCGGGCAATCGATCGGCCTCCCGCCGACCATGGGTCTTTACTCGTTCATCGGTGTGGCCGTGACGTCGGCGACGGCGATCATCTACGGAAAGACGATTTGGGATCCGGTCGATGTTCTGACCCGCTTCACCAATCCGGTGGTGCTCGTGGTGGCCATGGTCGCTCTGTGCATCGCCACCCTCGCGACGAACATCGCCGCGAATGTGGTCAGCCCCGCGAACGACTTTGCCCATCTGGCTCCGCACAAGATTTCTTTCCGCACCGGCGGCTTCATCACCGGCATCATCGGCGTGCTCATGATGCCGTGGAAGCTGGTTGCCGATCCCAGCGGTTACATCTTCACGTGGCTCATCGGCTACAGTGCGCTGTTAGGGCCGATCGCCGGCATCATGATTGCCGACTACTTCGTGCTGCGCGGGCGCAAGCTGGAGCTCGATGAACTCTATCGGGCGAATGGCATCTATCGCTACACGAATGGCTTCAGCCTGGCTGCCATCGCTGCGTTCGTCCTCGCTGTCCTGCCGAACCTTCCGGGATTCCTCGCCCACGTGAATGCGATCGATCCCAATTCGGTATCGGGCTTCCTCAAGGCGCTCTACCAGCAGGCGTGGTTCGTGGGCTTCGCTCTCGCCTTTGTCCTCTATCTCGTTTTCCGCAAGATCTCTCCGGTCAAAATCCATCCCTGATCCCATGGCCACGCTCCCGCCCTTCGACTATACCCCGATGCCTTACGACGGTCCCTCGCCGGAGGGAATTCTCGCGTTGCGCCAGGCACACCTCAGCCCCGGTATCTTCCATTACTACAAGAAGCCGATCGCGATCGTGGAAGGAAAAGGACAGTACCTCTTCGATGACAAGGGCCGCCGTTACCTTGATGGCTTCGGTGGTATCGTCACCGTGAGCGTGGGGCACTGCCACCCTGAGGTGGTGGCGGCGGCGAACCTGCAAAACGAGACGATCTCGCATACCACGACGATCTACCTGAATCCGAACATCGCTCTCTACGCGAAGGAACTCGCGGCGAAGATGCCGGGGGATTTGAAGGTCTGCTATTTCGTCAACTCCGGCTCCGAGGCCAATGACCTGGCGATGCTGATGGCACGCGCCTACACCGGGAACTACGACGCCATCGCGCTACGCAATGCCTACCACGGCGGCAGTCCATCGGCAATGGCGCTGACCTCACATCACACGTGGAAGTTCAACGTGCCTCACTCCTTTGGCGTCCAGCACGCGCGGATGCCGGACCTCTATCGCGGGCCGTTTGGCAGTGATGATCCGGACGCCGGGAAGAAGTATGCGGCGGATGTGGAGGATCTGGTTCGCTTTGGCACCTCGGGAAAAATCGCGGCTTTTATTGCGGAGTCGATCCAAGGGGTAGGTGGCACGGTGGTCTTTCCCGATGGATACTTGAAGCATGCCTATGAGCATGCCCGTGCTGCGGGAGGCCTCTGCATTGCGGATGAGGTGCAGGCTGGTTTTGGTCGCACGGGGACGCAGTTCTGGGGATTTGAGACCCAAGGCGTGATTCCTGACATTGTCACGATGGCGAAGGGTATCGGTAACGGATGCCCGCTCGCTGCGGTGGTGACGACGCCGGAGATCGCGAAGACTTTGGCAACGCGGATCCACTTCAATACTTTCGGCGGCAATCCGGTGTCGATGGCTCAGGGGCGCGCGGTGCTGAAGGTGATCGAGAAGGAGGGACTACAGGCGAATTCGCTCAAGATCGGTGCTCACCTGACCGCGGGCTTCAACCGCCTCGCGGAGAAGCACTCGCTCATCGGCCAAGTCCGAGGCCCCGGCCTGATGCTCGGCGTCGAATTGGTGAAGGACCGCAACACCAAGGAACCGGCCCGCGACGAATGCGCCGCGGTCTTCGAGAAGTGCAAGGATCTCGGCCTGCTCATTGGCAAGGGCGGCCTGTTCGGCAATGTCCTCCGCATCAAGCCGCCGATGTGCATCACCGAAGCGGATGCGGACTTTATGGTGGAGGTGGTCGATGAAGCCCTCTCCACGGTCTGAGAGGTTCAGTCCAGATGGAAGACCTCCCGCAGCGGCGCCGAGACTGGTGAAGAGTCGGCGTTGGCCGGCATCACGTCCGCCATGTGCTTCCACCAGCGCAGGCAAACCTCTGTCATAGCGATCGCTGCCCAGCGTTCCTCACTCTCAATCTCTGCATACCCGAAAAGCTGCCGCGTTTCGGGATGCAGGAAGATCGAGTAGTTGTGCACGCCGTGCGCCTTCAGCGCCTCTGCCAACTCGTCCCAGATGGGCCGGTGGCGACGCTCGTATTCTTCTTCCGCGCCGGCGTTCACCGACATGACGAAGGCCTTGCGGATCATCGCGATCAGAGGTGATGGCCCATGCGCTCGCGCTTGGTGGCGAGGTAGCGGGCGTTGTGGACATTCTCCGGCAGACGGATGGGAAGCTGCTCGACGATTTCGAGGCCGTAGCCTTCCAAGCCGACGACCTTCTTCGGGTTGTTCGTCAGCAGGCGGATCTTCCGGACTCCGAGGTCGCAGAGGATCTGTGCGCCCATGCCGTAGTCGCGAAGGTCGGACGGGAAGCCGAGTTTCTCGTTGGCCTCGATGGTGTCGAAGCCCTGCTCTTGCAGCTTGTAGGCGTGGATTTTCGCGGCGAGGCCGATGCCGCGGCCTTCCTGGCGGAGATAAAGCAGCACGCCGCCTTCTTTCGAGATGTGTTCCATGGCGGCATCGAGCTGGCCTCCGCAGTCGCAGCGTTGCGAAAGAAAGACGTCGCCGGTGAGACATTCCGAATGGACGCGGACCAAGGTGGGGGTCTCGGGATCGATCTTGCCGCGGCTTAGCGCGAGGTGATGCGAGCCATCGGTCTCCACGCGATAGAGATGGCAATCGAACTCGCCGTGGTCCGTCGGCAGCTTGATGGTCTCCTCGCGGACCACGAGCTTCTCGGAGCGGCGGCGGTACTGGATGATCTGGGCGATGGTGCAGGCCTTCAGTCCGTGGGTTTGCTGGTATTCACCGAGGTCACCGACGCGGGCCATGGTGCCGTCGACGTGCATGATCTCACAGATGACGCCTGCAGCCGGCAAACCGGCGAGGCGGGCGAGGTCGACCGCGGCTTCGGTGTGACCGGCTCGGCGAAGAACGCCACCGGCGCGGGCTTGGATCGGGAAAATGTGGCCTGGCTGGACGAAGTCGTCCGCCTTGGCAGTCGAGTCGGCCAGTAGCTGGACCGTGCGGGCGCGATCAGAGGCGGAAATGCCGGTGGTGACACCCTTCGCGGCATCGACCGAAACGGTGAAGGCGGTCCGCAGCACCTCACGATTGCGGCGGGTCATTTGTTGGAGCTCCAGCTCCTCGGCCCTCTCTTGGGTGATGGGGGCGCAGATCAGGCCACGAGCGTGGACGGCCATGAAGGAGATCGTTTCCTGGGTGCATAGCGAGGCGGCGGCGATCAGGTCGGCCTCATTCTCCCGGTCCGGGTCATCGGCCACGATCACGATGCGGCCGGCGGCAATCTCGGCGATGATTTCGTCAACGGGGCTGAATTCAAGCGGGGTGGCCATGCGCGGGCAGCGTCATCCGTGAGGGGCCGCAGGTCAAGGGGGAGGGGCGGTTGGGCGGGCCCGGGACGGCTGATCGAGCTGGTTGTCTGACAAATTCAGGGGCTCGGGCGATGTGGAATCTCCCGACATGTCGCAATTTTCATGGATCTACGGGATTTTACCTTTCCCCCGGTGAAAGGCCTTCGCCAATCTCCGCGCACCATCCTACCCACGTTATGTCCAGACCTGTAACCCTTTTCACCGGCCAGTGGGCCGACATCCCAGCGGAAGAACTTCTCCCCAAGGTCAAGGCCATGGGCTTTGACGGCGTCGAGCTGGCCTGTTGGGGGGATCACTTCGATGTCCAGAAGGCGCTCAATGAGCCGGGCTACATCGAAGGCCGCTGGGAACTGCTGAAGAAGCACGGCCTCGCTTGCTACGCGATCTCCGCCCACCTTGTCGGCCAGGCGATCTGCGATCCGATCGATGACCGCCACAAGTCCATCCTGCCCGGACACGTGTGGGGTGATGGCGATGCCGAGGGCGTCCGCCAACGCGCCGCCCAGGAGATGATCGATACGGCAAAGGCCGCGCGGAAGTTCTTCGACGCCGGCAAGTCCTACATGGCCACCAAGCCCGCCGGCTCCGGCAAGACCGTGGTGAATGGCTTCACCGGCTCCTCGATCTGGGGCGCGCTCTACGCCTTCCCGCCGACCAGTCAGGAGTATCTGCAAAAGGGCTTCGATGACTTCGGCACGCGCTTCAAGCCGATCCTCGATGCCTTCGACAAGGAAGACGTCTATTTCGCTCTCGAAGTCCACCCGACCGAGATCGCCTTCGACATCGTGTCCGCCCAGCGTGCGATTGAGGCCGTCGGCGGCCACAAGCGTTTCGGCTTCAACTACGACCCGAGCCACCTCGGCTATCAGGGCGTGGACTACGTGAAGTTCATCTATCAGTTTGCCCAGCGCATCCATCACGCCCACATGAAGGACGTCTGGTGGGGCCACGGCACCGGCGAGGTCGGCGTCTTCGGCGGCCACACGGATTTCTGCGACGCGCGTCGCTACTGGGATTTCCGCAGCGTCGGCCGCGGCGACATCAACTTTGAGGAAGTCATCGTCGCTCTCAATGACACCGGCTACAACGGTCCGCTTTCCATCGAATGGGAAGACGGCCGCATGGACCGCTTCCACGGAGCGACCGAGAGCTGCGCCTTCGTCAAGAATCTCGACTTCCCGCGCAATACCGTCGCCTTCGACGCCGCGTTCGACAAATCCAACCAATAAATCCAATGGACGGGGATGGATAGGATTCATCCCATCCATCCTGGTCCTGAATCCCTTTCCCCATTCAAAGATCATGTCCACCAAAGTAGGAGTTATCGGAGCGGGCGGCATGCTGCGCTATCACGCGGAAGGTTTCCGCAAGGCCGGAGCCACCGTCACCGCCGTCGCCGATGCAGCACCGGGTGCCGCCGAACGCGCGGCCAAGCAGTGGGACATCGCGGGTGCCTATGACAGCGTCGAGGCGATGCTTGCCAATGCCGATATCGACGCCGTGTCGATCATCGTCCCTAACAAGTTCCACAAGCCGCTGGCGATCCAGTGCCTCAATGCCGGCAAGCACGTCTTCTCTGAAAAGCCGCCGGCGCTCAGTGCCGCGGAGGTTCAGGAGATGATCGATGCTGCCAATGCCGCGGGCAAGAAGCTGATGTTCAACTTCAACAACCGCGCCCGGCCCGAGTCGATCGCGATGAAGAAGTATGCCGCTGACGGCACCGTGGGTAAGATCAACTCCGCGCAGGCCAAGTGGATCCGCCGCACCGGCATCCCGGGCTTCGGTGGTTGGTTCACCACCAAGGCGCTCTCCGGTGGCGGCCCGGTCATCGACCTGCTGCACATGATCGACCTCGCGCTCTACTTCATGGACTACCCGGAGCCGGCACACGTCCTTGCGCAGACCTTCAACGATCACATCACCGACAAGGGCTTCAAGGGTCCGTGGGGCATTCCAGACCGGGCTGACGGCGTCAATGACGTCGAGGCCGCGGCCCACGGCTTCGTCACCTTCAAGACCGGCCAGGTCCTTACGCTCCAGGTCTCTTGGGCGGAGATGATCAAGCGCGAGGAGGTCTCCGTCGTGTTCCAAGGTTCCAAGGCAGGTGGCAAGGTCGAGCGCCTCTTCGGTCGCGATGGTCTCGACGAAACCGCCATCGATACCTGCGAACTCTACGTTCAGGAGAACGGCTGCTCGGTGAACCGGAGCATCGTTACCGAAGCGTGCGAGGACATGGGCCGCAGCGCCTCCGCCGCGAACTTCATCCACGCCATCGAGGGCTCGGCCGAGGCATTCAACACGCCGGACCAAGCGCTCAAGCTGATGAAGATCATCGACGCCATCTACGCCTCCGCCGCAACCGGCGCGCCGGTCGCGGTGTAAGACAGGAATGCCAGCCGCTTTCTCCCATGAAGGAATTTCGCAGCATCCTGTTCGAAGCGGAACAAGGATTCACTGGTCCGAAAGGAGCCGTGGATACCAAGAACTTCGACGCACAAGTGAACCGCATGGCGAGGGACGGCTGGGACTTAACTTTTGTCGAGAACCTGAACAAGACTCACGGCTCCAGCAACTTGTTGTTGGTTTTCTCGCGCCTCTTGGCGCGAAAGGAAACTCCGGAGACTCCGACCTGAATCCTCTGCTCTGAATCGCAGAGGTGACAGGTTGGTTCTCAATCCTCTAATAGAACATTTAATTTTCCGCGTACGGCGTCCTTGGCGTCTTTGCGGTTCCCAAAAATTCCTTAACCCAGATCCTATTTCCACATGAATCGTAAACTCCGAATGGGCATGGTCGGCGGCGGCCGAGGTGCCTTCATTGGTGGCGTCCACCGCATGGCCGCGAACCTCGATGGCAAGATCGAACTCGTCGCCGGTTGCTTCTCCTCCGACCCTGAAAAGAGCCGGCTTTCCGGCGAGGACTTCTTCCTCGATCCGTCCCGCGTTTACACCTCCTACGAAGAGATGGCGCAGAAAGAAGCCGCTCTTCCCGCAGACAAGCGCATCGACTTTGTTTCGATCGTCGTCCGCAACAACCTCCACGTCCCGGTGGCCACGGCCTTCCTTAAGGCGGGGATCAACGTGATCTGCGACAAGCCGCTGGCTCTCTCGCTCGCCGAAGCGAAGGAGTTCGCCGAGGTGGTGAAGAAGTCGGGGAAGGTCTTCGCCCTGACGCACAACTACACCGGCTATCCGATGGTGAAGGAGGCTCGTGCCATCGTGAAGTCCGGCAAGCTTGGCCGACTGCTCAAGATTGTGGCGGAGTATCCGCAAGGCTACGCCGCCAGCGCCTTCAAGGAAGCGGCTCCGAGCAAGATCGCCAACTGGCGCATGGATCCGAATGTCTCGGGGGTTTCGAACTGCATCGGCGACATCGGTTCCCATGCGGAAAACCTCGCCCGCTACATCACTGGCTTGGAAATTGAGGAACTCGCGGCCGAGCTCACCACCTTCATTCCGGGCCGCAATCTGGATGACGATGGCAACATCCTGGTCCGCTACGAGCAGGGCGTGAAGGGGATACTCTACGCCTCGCAGGTTTCCAGCGGTGACGAGAACAACCTCAACATTCGCGTCTACGGCACCGAAGGTTCGATCGAGTGGCATCAGGAGCATCCGAATGAGCTCATCGTCAAGTGGCTCGATAAGCCCCGCGAAACGTGGCGGCGCGGCAATTCCTACAATGGTCCCGAAGCCGCTGGCGTCACGCGCCTGCCGTTCGGTCATCCGGAGGCCTTCATCGAGGCCTTCGCGAATGTCTATCTCGCCGCGGGTGAAGCGATCCGCGACGAGGTCCAAGGCAAGTTTCCGCGGCCCGAGGGCTATGACTTCCCTACCGTGGACGACGGCGTCGCGGGGATGGCTTTCATCGAAGCGGCGGTCACTTCGTCAAAAAACAACGCAGCTTGGACCAAACCTGGCGCGTAGTAAGGAGTGTCGGCATTCCGTCGACACGGCGTGGACAGAATGTCCACACTGCTTAGATCCCATTCCCATGAAACCAACCCTTCTGCTCCCTCTCGCGGGCGCCGCCGCCGCGTTCTTCCTCGTCGCCGCCGCACCGGACAATGAACAGGCTCCTCCCGGTGCCGCCGAGGCGATTGCCAAGGCGCTTCCCGAGAAGGCTTACGCCAAGCCTCTGAAGGCCCGCAAGGTGCTCGTCTTCTCAAAGACCGCGGGCTTCCGCCATGCTTCCATTCCGACCGGCAAGCTTGCGCTGACCGAACTCGGCAAGAAGACCGGCGCCTTTGAACCCGTTGTCAGCGATGACCTCGCGAACTTCGAGCCGAAAACCATCGATCAATTCGATGCGATCGTCTTCCTCAGCACCACGATGGATCCCTTCTCGCCGTCGCAAGACGAACTGAAGGGGATGAGCGACAAGGATCGCAAGGACGCCAAGGAACGCGTCGAACGCCTGCAGAAGAGCCTTTTGGACTTCGTGAAAGGCGGCAAGGGTTTCATTGGCATCCACGCCGCTACCGACACCTTCTACAATTGGTCCGAGTATGGTGACATGATCGGCGCTTACTTCGATCAACACCCTTGGACTGCGGACCGCGATGTCTCGATCAAGGTCGAGCCCGGTCAGGAAAAGCATCCGCTGGTAGCGATGTTCGAGGGCAAGAACCAGGACTTCAAGGAAGAGATCTACCAGTTCAAGGCTCCTTACGATTCGAAGAAGTATCACATGCTGTTGCGCCTCGATACCGAGAAGACCGACATGAAGGTCGGCAACATCAAGCGCACCGATGGTGACTTCGGCGTCGCGTGGGCGCACTCCTATGGCAAGGGCCGCGTCTTCTACTGCTCGATCGGCCACAATCACGAGATGTATTGGAATCCCGTGATCCTTCGCCACTACCTCGCTGGCATCCAGTGGGCGATCGGCGACTTCAAGGTGAAGGTGGACAAGTAATCTTCGCTCCCCAGGTGACGAGGTTTCTTCTACGGCCTCGCATTCGCCTGTACTCTAACAAAACCTCTCGACCCCGCGGCGGGCGTGACGGACACCGTTCCGTCGCCCGCCGTGCTTGTTCTTGCCGGTGGTACCGGGGTCCATGTTGTTAGGTTGGTGGACTCTTCCGGCACCAAGGAAGCGAAGCGCAGTCCGATGGGATCGGGATGCCACGAGAAAGAGTGCCCCGGCGCGAAGCTGCCAATGAAGGGCCGGCTGAATGATCCGGGCGGGGTGCCCAAGGCGTATTCCGCCACATTAGGCAAGCCGTCGAAATCCGGATCGGCGTCCATTGGGGAGCCTGGCAGTCCGGCTGCCGAAACCCATGTCAGGTAGGGCTGATCGGGATTGAGCCCGAGCAAATTCTGGAGGATCTCGCGGTTCGAGAAGGGCGTCAGGTTGGTGCCGAGCCGGGTGTTGATGGCCGCCATGAGTTCGTTGGCGACCAAGGCCTGGGCCATGGTCGCGATGTGGAAGCCGTCCTTGCAAAAGACTCTCGTCGGCGGGTTTTCCGGATGGCCGGGGAGGGTGAAAACCGTGCCGTTGAGCTGGAAAGGCTGCTCGTCGAAGAGCCGGTCGGTCAAACTGTCGATGCGCGCAATAACCGGAGGATTGATGGTTTTTCCGGCCGCCCATGTGAGGATCGATTGATTGAAGGCCGCGATCTTGGCGCGGGTCGAGGCTTGCTTGGCGGGGATATTGTAAATGCCGGAAATCTGAGGTGTAGCTCCTACATCCGGCAGGGTGCAGACCACGATCGGCGGGCGGGCATTTGGACCGCGGCTATTGTTTACCCAAGCGTAGATGAAGTTCAGGCGATCGAGCAGATTGGTGAAGTAGTTCGCTGGCTCGGTGTTGTTGAAGAGGTCGTTGTAGTCCTGCTTGAGGTCGTTGGAACCGACGAGGATCACTACCACTTGGGCGAGCCAAATCTGGTCCTGCAGCTCATCTTGGGTAATCGAGTAGAATGGCCCGAGAGGATCGCTGCCGGGATTCCCGCTGAGCAGGTTCACCCAGTTCCGAGTGTTCGTACCGGGGATGCCGAAGTTCCATTCATGACCGGCGTTGCGCAGGTCTACATAGGCCCCGCCGGTCGGTTCGTAGGGGCCCAAGCTGGCTTCGGTCGGCCGGAAGAGTCGCAAGAGTTCCGGCCAATTCCGGACATTGGCGTTGGTTTCGTTTGAATCGGGCGCGGAAAAGGTCAGCTCGAAGGCATACTCTTCCGTCATGCTGTCGCCGATCGCGAGAATCCTCAAGGGTGCCGCCTCCAGTGTGAACGCCATCCCGAGGAGGAGAACGGCAGAGCGCAAAAACGTCAGGTCCATCGGCGGTAGTCGAATTTCATTAGCCTTCGGGAAGGCGAAACATTTTAACTTCGACCTACTCTCATCATCGTGCCAGCGAAGTTTTTCATTCGCCTGCATCCAAGAAGCGGCCGTCCGCAGATGCGAACGGCCGCAGATGCGAACGGCCGCTCAGAGGAACGGCGGGCGTTAGGTTGACCGCGGCTTCAGCCTACGGGCTTTCCACCCGGACAAATCGTGCGGATGACGTCAGGGGAGCGGGACCGCTGAGGGTAACTTCCACGGTTTCCACGTCGCCGATCGTGCTCGTCACGTTCATGGTGGCGGCGGTGTCCTGTGTCCAATTGCGCAAGTTGGTCGAACTGAAGACGCGATAGCTGAGCCCGGACAAGAGGGGAGCCCGACGGGTGAAGCTGAGCTTACCCGTCGCAGGGTTCAGCGTGGCGACGATGGGGTTCGAAGAGGTAGCGGAGTGAGGATCGAGACCGAAGGCATACTCGAAGGAATTGTTGCGACCGTCGCCATCATCGTCGGCGAAGCCGCTGCTGAAAACGTCGTGGGCGATCATCCACGCATCGAGGTCGGTGAACTGCATCGCATCGCCGGTATCGCGGGGCATGAGATAGTAGTTGCCCGTGAACGGCGCCGTGGCGTCCGACTGTCCGAGGATACCGGTGATGGAGATGGGGTAGGGTGGAACTGAAGTCGCCGTCGAACCGGGCAGGACTCGGATGTCGATGGTGTTTCCCGCCGAGTCGCGAAGGACAACGGTAGCTCCAGGTCCCCAGGTTCCCGAATCGAGAACGAGGTTAGGGATGGTGATCAGCGAGCCCTCCCGGAGTTCAGGATTGGCCAATAGCGCGGAAAAATTCACCCGGGTTCCATTGATCTCAGCGACCGGTCCGCGATTCACGATGTGGGCCCCGGAGATGGGAAGGATCGAGGTCTGTCCGTTGGTCTGGATGACGTTGCCCAGAACCGTGAACCGGTAGCCGCGAATCAGGCCCAGGTTCAACGTAGGAGAGAAGATGGCGATTCCCCCACTGGTATCTTGAACGAAGCCGGTGAAGTTCGCCGCGCCGCCTCCGAAATCCGTTTCGGTTGCCGTTCCGGAAACCGCGACCACTAATCCCGAGTCGAGAGCGAGTCCATTGGGATCAATGTCGCGCAGCGTTCCGATCGGGGTAGTCACTCTCACTGCCGCTTGGGCCGAGATCGGCGTCAATGTTCCGCCGACACCGGTCGTGGAAATCGTGAGCGGGTAAATTCCATTGTTGGAAACTTGCGATGCCGCCGGGGTGGAGATGCCGCTGATGGTCACTTCCAGACCATTGACGGCCGTGACAGCTGCAGACGTCACTTGGATTGTTTGGCCGTTGACGGAAACGCTGGCACCCGCGGAAGCCGGGCCGGAAAGAAAGGCTCCCGATGGCGTTCCTAGGACTTGCGGAATTGCGATTCTAAGCTGCGAGAGCGGGGTGGTGCCGGCTTGGGCGAGCAGGCCGACTTTCACTACATTTGCGGTTTGCCCGGCGTCGAACACCGGCTGGCCGAGCAGTGGGCTGCTCAGCGTGCCATTGGTGACCGTCGCCACGCCATCTCCTTGACCGGCGGTCCGTCCGCGAAGCACGGCGATGAAGACCGCGTTGGTTTCATTGTTCGGCGCCCCGAAGTCAGCCAGGCTCAAAAGCAATCCGCCGCTCGCATTCGTGCCGGACATGTAGTCGGCAAGTGTCGCGGTGTTGTTGCCGGCCTTCGCGCCGAGATTGGTCCCAGTCGTGGCCTCGGCGATCACCTTGGCACCGGTGTAGGTGGCGAAGAAAGATTGGGCCGGTGGATTGCCTGCTGCCAAGGCATGAATGCCTCCGGCCGTGCCCGCAGGGTCGCTGCCATTCTCCTTGATCATCACCATGTCGGTGGGGCCGAGTTCGAATTCCGGTGAATCGACGACTGGCGTGAAGTAAGTGGGGTCTGTTAGGCCCACGGACAGGGTGAAGTCTACGGCTGTGATGTCAGGGCTGTTGGCCCAATTGGTAAGCGTGATCAAGGTGCCGACCGGTACCGCCGACCAAAGCGAGGAAGAGGTGAGGATCAGCTTGCCGCCGTTATCGGTATCAATGTTCCCGCTGAAGTCCTTCAGGATCATGCCGCGCATGTCGACGGTGGAACCGGGTGTGCCGTCGCCAGTGACGAGCAGTTCGATGCGGTCGGGAGAGCCATTGAAATACTTGTTCACGACCACCTCCGGCGGATCGACGACTTCGAGGGTCGTGAAGTTCCACGTTTCACTGTCGGTGAAGCCCGCGAAGGAATTTCCAGCCAGATCCTTGATGGCTCCTGACGGGATCTCGACGTGGTAATCGACGCCGGGTGTCAGCGGATTGGCCATGACCAGATTGATCTGGTTGACCGTCAATTCGACTTCGGCCGGATTGGTGACATCGAGCGCGTTCACGGGCGTGCCTGTGGCCGTTTCCTTCACGAGAATGGTGCCGGTGCCGCGGGCGATGCTCTCGTTGAATACGGCCGTGAGTGTGGATGGTGCCGGAACGTTGGTGGCGTTATCGTTTGGCGTGAGGCCCGAAAGCGTCGGTGGGGTGGTATCGCCGCCACCTGAGGCGGACACGGTGCCTCGTACGGTGAGGTCCAAGCCCGAAGTCTCACCCCACACGTAAAAGTTTCCCGAACTGCTGGTGGCGGCATAGGGAATCAGGCGAAAGGTGATGGTGCTGCCACTGCGATTCCTAAGTTCCGGGATCGATGAGAGGTCGATGTCGTTGGCGATGGCAGGGATGTCGGCCGCGGCGTCGAGCGACAGTTCCTCGACATCAATGTAGGGCCCTTCGTTGATTCGGAATTGAAGGGCTGCCCATTGCGGCCCGTCTCCAGAGCGCCGGTAGTGAAGGGTGAAGGTATCAATCGAGACCGCAGAGCCCGTGGCCGGAGTGATCGTGAAGGTAATGAAGCGGTTTCCGGCAATGCCAGCGTCGTAGCTCGCTGCGTTCCAGCCTTTGCCGCCCCAGCCATCGGCGACGGAGCCCGCACCGGTTTGGACCCCGCTGCCGCGGGCGAGATCGCCAACGGTTACATTGGGATGGCTGTCGGTGGCTTCCAACGGTTGGTTACCCCAATTGGTTTGGCCTGTGGTTTCCCAGCCGGCGAGGAGCGCGGCTTGAGCGGAATTTACGAGAACGCAGGCGCCGAAGAGGGCGACGATTCGGTACAGGGTCATGACGCGATGGATCTTGGGACAAAGCCAAGGCGTGGAGGGCGCCGCCCGACGAGTGATGGGAGCTCAACTGGGAAGGGGAGCCACGGGTTTCCGTAATGTCGCGGAAGGCTAACAGTTAAGGACTCCCCTTGACAAGGCTGCATATGTGGCAGTGTCGGAAGACGAAAAAAGGGCGGCCGTTGCGGGGCCGCCCTTGGGAATGAAACCGGGAAGCTTACTCCGCCACGACGCGGAGGAAGAGCTTCGGTGCGGTCAGCGGTGCCGGGGCGCTCAAGGTGACTTCCACGGTCTCAACCTCGCCACTCGTTCCAACTACCGATTGGGTGGCGGTCGTGTCTTGAACCCAGCTCCCCGCTTCCAGCGTGGTGGAGGTGAAGACCTTGTAAGTGAGGCTGGTCGAGGATTGGATGCGGCGGGTGTAGCGGAACTTGGCCGTGGCGTTGTTCAGCGGGGCGGTGAAGGGATTCACCGAACTCCCCGAGCTCGCGTTCAGGCCGAAGGCGTATTCGAACGCGTTGTCCTTGCCATCGCCATCCGGGTCTGCGGTCGAGCCGCCGGCGGCACCAGTCGGGCCGCTAGCCCAAGTGTCGTAGTCCGAGGCTGTGCCCGCCGTGAAATCCGCGGCGTCCCGCGGGAAGAGTTGGTAATCGGCGGTGAATGGATTGCTGGTGTCAAACTGGGTCAATACACCGGTGATCGTCACCGGGTAGCCCGGTTCCGGAATGAACGGGAGCACCGCGTTGAGACGGACGGTGATCTGATTGTTCGCGGCATCCCTCATCACGATGTTGTTTCCGGTCGGAGTATCCGACGGCCAAGTCCCGGAAACCTTATAGAGGTTCTGGAGGGTCACGACGCTCCCTTCCTTCGCTTCTGCAACGGCAGCGAGACCCGCGACCGTGGTAAACGTCTGGGAGGCTGGTTCGGTCGCTGCGCCGAGGTCGAGGATGGCGCCTTCAGACGACGGGACTATTTCGGTGAGGCCGTTGAACTGCTGGATGGTTCCGAGCACGGCGTAGCGGTGGCCGCGGACGAGTGGCGTATTAAGCGGAGTCGACTTGAAGACGTTAATCCCT
>Ga0307408_100001691_pt1 | contig 16217 bp, 10 predicted proteins | sample 322Cmetagenome_FD_202116 | JGI IMG/M metagenome (GOLD analysis project Ga0307408, IMG submission 202116) | Maize rhizosphere microbial communities from greenhouse at UC Davis, California, United States - 322HYB-C-3 | ecosystem: Host-associated > Plants > Roots > Rhizosphere > Soil | place...
CGGTCTAATTCAAATAGGGCTGTCAGGCTGGAGGGAAGCAATAATGAAAGCAGAGAGTTGTCCAATTCTTTTTTGTCCCAAAATTAGACCTTTTTCAACTGCTCCCCAACTTTTTTGCTTGATCCATAAAAAATGATCAAGGGCAATCCGTTAGAATTAGGCACCCAAAGCAGCGTCATACTGAGCCTGTCGAAGTGTAAAGCGGGTTCAAAGCGCAGACCATCCGTTATCCTGGGCACGCATTTCGACAAGCTCAATGTGACGCCAACCACATTTGATGTCATTTCCGCCTTCTATGTTTGAAAAAAATCCCCCACTACCTATAACCACGATTCTCGAAAAAATACATCTACAGATACTGCTGCCGAAATTGATGCAAATGAGGCTAGCATTGTATGGTTTTTAGCTGAATATGATACTGGAATAACAATCCTAAGAGAGAACCGAACGGCGAATTTAAACCTCTGCATGTTACTCATGAAATTACGGGTGATAAAACCGTTTACAAAACAGCTCCTTGTGACTATTAATATTATGAAAAGATTTTTGCTAACTTTTGCTATTTTCCTATTAACTATTATTTACAGCTCTAATTTCGCGAGAACTCGGAACTTGCACGTATTTAAAACTTGTAAAAGTCAGGACTCGGTTTTATTGTTGAAGAAAAATATACTTCAAGATACGGCTCAATTTAAAAACAAACAGATGAAAATTTTATTGAACCGTCTTCCATTTCCAATTAAAGATTATATTATTACTAAAGGATCAAAAGTCGGACAAGTTAAAGGAGTGATCCTCTTCTTTGAAGAAAAGAGATTAGTCGGACGTCGGGTTAACCGTCAGTCCCCTCTTGGTTTATACATTGAATTTGACAACTTTCCATTTTCCTATAAGGAAATATTTGAAATAATAGGTGACGGGAAAAATTGGAATGAAAAACATAATGATTTTTTTGGTGACAAGAAAATTAAAAGAATTTCCCCACTAACAAATTAGCCACCAGAGATTTATATCTCTTCATTAGGAATTGTGGGAAGTTTGGTAAGCATTAGGTTGTATTTCAGAATCTAATGCTTATTAATTGTTTTTGGCTAAAAGTGTGTCAAGTAGCTCATATTCATCGGAACCTTTCTCGCTGCAATGTTACATTATTATCAGATGCAGAAATCGGATTTGGTAATCGCAAATCAAGAGCATGTATGGGGCAGCTGACAGTTTCGACCCATCGACAATCGATAAGGAATTGAAACAAGGAGTTTAAATGCAAGAGATTGGATCAGAATTATACAAGTGACAACACTTGATACTTTATGAACCCGTAGAAGAAGTATTCTCTGAACTGTTGCTAATAAGAACCGATGTATAAAGACCTTTTTTTCGTTCATTGATTGGCGATGATACTTTTTTTGGGTTGTTAGTGCCACCAACTTTCTCAAATCGCGTAGGAAAAGGTTCGAAATTTGTACAGCGAGGAGGACTTAAAAGAATAAAAAGTGCCTTAAACGTATTTAAGGCGCTTTTTTATTTTTATAGGGATTTAATATGGGTAATATCGGCTTGTCTCTTTTATTTCCCGATAATTCGCTATCCATCAGATAATATACCTCATCACTTCTCTTGTGGATATTTGGCTAAGCCTAACGAAAGCTATTAACAACACGGCTTGAAAGATCCTTTGCTGAACAAAGGCCAAAGTTGTTCAATTGGAGTTTAGTTAAATAAGCTAATGGATGACGCCAATCCGAAAGTAGTTAGTGATTAGCATACATTAACCTTTCTTCATAAAAATTAGTACCGCTAAACGATTGAATGGTGGCATTAAGCTTGTAAGATTTGTATCTTTTTTTAAACCATTTATATCAATTTTTAAACTTATTATTTCAATCGGTGACATTATTTTGATCAATGGGAAATGATCAGGTATGGTGTAATTACGGTATAGGAAAAATATACCTGCAGTGATATTACAGTCGACACGGGTTTTAATTAATGGCAGCATGATGCGTTCTGTTAAACTTTTAATTGCATTAAACTAAATAAAACCGGCCCTGAACTAAATAGATTCAATAATATGTAAACAACCAGTTTGTGCGAAAAAATACCTTGTTATAATTGTCAGCTTAAATAGAAATATTGATAAGGCTTTAATGCTTGATAATATATTTCTAATGCCATTTTATTGCTTTAAATCAAGCATAAGAAAATCCATCTATTTAGTTTTTTTATCTATCCTTCTTCAGGATTGTGCAAAAAAGATTTTTATGTATTTGCTGGAGAGGGTGTTTTTATTAAACATAAAATAATGCAGGTTGCCTATGTATGATTCAGGTTGCCTAATGAATACTTGTTGTTGTTATATAAACAGACTTATTTCTTCGGAACGGGTTTAGTCCATATATCTATTCGGGTTTTAAATTCCATATCATAATATTGTCCATCTTTACCGTAGCTCTATCTATTGTCCGGAGGGGGAGGTTATCAGTAATTTTATATCCATTAAGTAGTGTCTGTGATGGCTCGTTAACACGTTTGCCGTGAAAGCTAATTGCGTTTACTCTCTTTCTTTTTTAACCAAATTATAAATCAATATGAAGTTTTATTATTACAAATTTCTGCTTCTTTTTTTGTCGATTGTATTTCTTGCTTCCTGCAAAAAGGATGAAGATGTCGATGTTTACCGCCCGCCAGTTGCCTCCATTCGATTCAGTAGTGTGTCGGATTTTATTATTGACAGTAAGGGGAAGAATATTACTGTAAAAGCACAAATCAGTTCCGACAATGGTTTGGCTCAGGTTGCACTGGTATATGGGCCATGGAACCTGAATAAAGTGTATACCAGCTTTGATAATCCATCAAAATTTGATCTTAATGAAGTTGTGACTATTCCTGCAAATGCGGCCTTGCAAATACATTCATTAAAGTTGGAAGTTACAGATACAAAGGGAAACAAAAGCACTACTGAGGTAAAAGTAGGACTTGAAGATTTGAACTATGCAGACCTTTACCTGGCGGATGTGACATTGTCTTCAGATCTTACCAAAAACTTGTTTGGTGTGCCAGTTATGGAAAAAATATCCTCACATACCTATAAAATAACTTATTATGCTAAAGAAGAGAATGTTAAGCTAAAATTTATTCCAAATTCTACCTCATTTAGTCCGGTGGCTATTGGTTCAGATCCGTCCAATCAGGCAAAACTGATCACTGATGGTACAAAGTCACAGCCTATCGTTTTATCTAAAAAAGGCTACTATGAGATTACCGTTAATACTTTACTTCTTACCTATAATGTAAAAGAGGTTCCTGCAACAGGCGCTGCATTTAATCAGGTTGCCCTGGTTGGAAGGGGCTTTTATGACTACCCGAACATGAACTGGCAGAATACCTTGCCTAATATCATCTTATTGGATAAAGATTCTACGAACCCCTTTCTATTTACTAAAACAGTGAAATTAGGAATACCTGCGGGTCAATCTTATAACACGGCTCAGTTTATATTAACTACCAATAACGGATGGACAGACTTCTGGCGCTTTGATAATGGAACGCTACCGAGAAAGGCTGTATTTAATGGGGGCGCAAATGCTGATCTGCCTATTACAGCTACGCCACAGACTTATCGTTTCGTATTTGACAGTCAGACAGGTATTATCCAGGCTATTAAACAATAATTAAACATTATATGAAGGAGTTACTTAAAAATATATTTATGAAGGTTGGAGGAGTGTTTTCCAGCCGGTCCGAAAAGGCTGATTCACTTTACACTGGGGGAAATCCAACAACTTTACAGGACTATAATCCACATACCGCGTTCAATAGTAATACACGAAGCATTGCTTGCCCGGGGGGCGTTGCAAGTAAATCCCTGCTTTTTATTCTTACTGTTTGTTTGTTGTGGTCTTGTAAGAAAGATAAAGATGATACAATTGCAGTTACTACTACCCCAAAGGTTTCTTTGGCTAATGAGATCATTATTACTTCATTGGGTTCCGAATTTTTTATTGAAGCGGACCTTGCTGATTCTGCAGGGATAAAGTCTTTTACGCTTCGCTATGATGACTGGTATTTGTATAACACAGTCTCGCTTGAAAATATAGGTTCTCCTCAAAGCTATCATGTTAAATACAAGTTCAGGATGCCGGATACGGCGGCTAATAAAACCCATAGTATTGATTTAATAGCAACTAATCGTGGAAATAAGGAAACCATGTCTCAGGTTAAGGTGATGCTGAACACTGATTTTCCGAAAATGTATCTAACAGAAAGTCTTGATCCTGCAAAGTTGACCAACGATTTGTTTGGTGTACCAATGCTGATTGATAAAACGTCATCCTATAATTATTCGGCCAAATACTATTCTTCCGCACCTAATACTAAAATCTGGTTTATACCTAGTAAAACAGCTGCAAAGCCTTTTGCCTATGGTGCAGATCCGAAGGATAATTCAAAACTAACCGGAGATTCGAAAACAGCCCAGGCTTTAACATTGCCTGAAAAGGGATATTACTCAATAACCTATAACACGTTTACACTGAGTTACACCATTACAAAATTAGCAAACCCTAATCCTGCAAGTGCTTTTGCGCAGGTTGCTCTGGCTGGAAGGGGATTTTATGATTACCCTAATATGGAATGGCAAAATGAGTTGCCAAATATTATACTAATGGATAAGAATCCTGACAATCCGTACCTGTTTACTAAAACGGTAAAGTTAGGATTGCCAGCCGGTAAGAGCTATACCGACGCTCAGTTCATTTTTACTACTAATAATGGCTGGACCAACTTCTGGCGCTTTGATAAAGGATCTGACCCTGAGACTACTGTATTCAACGGAGGAGATACTGGAAATGGTTTCGCCATCTCAGGTACACCAGTTACGTATAAGGTCACATTCGACACCTATCTAAACCGCGCAAAATTCGAAAGACAATAATCTTTAAAAAAGAACATTATGAAAATATTATTCAGGCTTTTTATCAGTGCGTTTCTCTTTATTCTTGCCACTGGAAATCCTGCTTTTTCTCAGGCTCAAATTACAGTAAGTGGTACAGTGAAATCTTCAGAAGGCTCGTCCTTATCTGGAGTTAGCGTTACTCAAAAAACAGGAAAGGCAGCTACAGTTACCAATCAGGAAGGTAAATTCTCATTAAAAGTAAATAGCAATAATGCGATACTCGTATTTTCCTATATGGGCTATGAGTCCAAAGAAATAGCATCTGCTTCTAACATGGAAGTTGTTCTGGCTCCTAAATCAAATTATCTGGACGCTGTTGAAGTAGCTGTGGAAAGAGGATATGGAAAGAGCAGGCGACTTGCTGTTTCTTCTTCCATAGCGTCAGTAAGTGGCAAGGATATCCAAAATCAAACTGCCTACAACCTTGGAACTTTGTTGCAAGGAAAGGCATCCGGAGTGCAGGTAACTAATACCAGCGGTGGTTATCCTAAAATTTTGATTCGTGGGTTTACAACTTTAAATACAAGTACCGATCCTCTGATTATTATGGATGGGATTAACCTTGGAAGGGCCAACCTCAATTTGGTTAATACTAATGATATTGAGACTATTGATATCCTGAAGGATGGTGCAGCAGCCGCTATTTATGGTAGTGATGCATCAGGAGGTGTTATTGTTATAACAACAAAAAAAGGCAAGGTTGGATCATTGAAAACGGATGTAAACGTTAATTATGGATCCGAATTTTATAAGAACCCAAATCTCGCTGACGGCAATGAATATAATGAGATTCAGAAAAGAAGGTTCAGCAACTATACTACCCCTACCTGGGCATCAAATACCGATTGGTGGAAAACTGTTGTAAAGCCAACCAATGTGGTTAATACTAACCTTTCAATGAGTGCGGGTAGTGAAAAGTTAACAGGATATGGTAGTGTTGGATTTTACAGAACTGAAGGGCCATTTTATAATGGGTTCACGCAAAGGGCAACATTAAGGGTTAATATGGATTACAAGCCCAATAAATATGTGAAGGCAGGAACCACCCTTTATCCGCGATTTGAAAACTGGCAAGGCTCTGGCTTGGGTGATTTGATGTCGGCAATGCGTACTGAGCCTATATTGCCGATTTATACGCAAAGACCTGGGATGAACCAATACAGTCAGTACTCTGCTTCTTTTATTGAGCGCAATGCAAACCCCGTTGCCGTTCTAGATAGAAGCAAACATAACTGGAATTATATGCTTGGTTTGATTGGGGATGTTCACGTAGAAATTTCTCCTATCAAGAATTTAACCCTGCGTACACAAACTGGTATTAATACAGGTAATACATTTTCACGTTCATACTCGCCTCCTTATTTTAACAGTGCAAACGGGGCAAGAGATCAGAATTATAATCCGGTGGAAGGTAATAATGATCAAAATATGGATAATTATATGTATTCATCACGTGCCTATTCAAGTTCTAATTATAACGTTGACTGGCGCATCACTCATACCGCTAATTACAACTATAATATCCGGGCTGAACATAAATTTAATTTTTTACTAGGTTACGAAACTCGTAAAGAAAGTGGTGCCTGGGGTAATTCTGGCAGGGCTTATATCCCTGTTGATCAGCCTGGTTTGTGGAACCCAAGTAATGCCGGCACACCAATATTGGCTGCTTCACCTAATAATTTTATTAATGCAGGCGGTAGCCGTTATAATGAAACCTGGCTTTCTTATTTTGGAAGGTTTAATTATGAATTCAACAATAAATATTTTATCGAAGCTACATTAAGAAGAGATGGTTCTTCGAGGTTCCCTGAAAACAAAAAGTACGGCAACTTCCCTTCGGTATCTGGTTCATGGATTGTAACGAACGAGAAATTTTTAAACAACTTTAAGCAGCTTTCATTCTTAAAACTACGCGCCGGTTATGGAACAGTAGGTAACGCCTCATTCAATGACCCTTCGGTAGGACTTGATCTATTAAGCACAAATGTGGTTGGTTACGGCACCAACTATTATGTGGTTGGCGGTGTTCCGGGAGGAGTACTGGCGCTTGACAGGCCTGGTAATTCAACCCTTATTTGGGAAACCACTCAGGATAAGACTGTTGCTATGGAGTCTTATTGGTTCAAAAATAAGCTGTATGTAAACTTCGAGCTGTATAATCGTCAATCAAAAGACCTTTTATACAATGATAGTGACGGCCGCCCCGATCTGGGAATACGTGCTGGTTCCTGGTACAACCTGGGTGTTATGGAAGTGAAAGGAATAGAGTCTGTTCTGGGCTACAAGAATAAACTTTCTAATGGCTTGAACTATGATTTCAATGTTAACCTATCGCGCAACCGGGTGTATCTAAATAAATTGGGTACGAACACTGTGCCGCTTCTATCAAGTCCGCAAGGTGGATATCGTGTAAGTGAAGATCTTGGAGGGAGTGTGATTCAGGTTGAAAAAACCGGCGGCCTGCTTGGTAACTTTTTTGGATTGGAAACGCAGGGAGTTTTCCAGAACTGGTATGAAATCAATGCATATACTGATAAAAACGGCAACTTAATTCAACCCAATGCCGTACCGGGCGATTTCAAATTTGCCGATCGGAATAACGATGGTGTAATCAATGAAAATGATAAAACCGTATTAGGTAATGCATACCCTAAATTAGAAATGGGTATGAACCTAAAGCTGGAATATAAAGGAATTGACTTTGCTGTTGCAGGTTATGGCCGTTTTGGTCACAAAGTGTTCTGGGTAGCTAAAAAATGGATGACAATGGGCTCTTTAGGTTCAAACGTTATCAAAGGTTCGTTGGATAATGCCTGGAATGGAGAAGGGTCAACCAATTCTAATCCACGGTTCATAAATGATGCTCAGGACGCTAATAAAAACTTGAAATCATCTAATTCCTGGTTCGTTGAGGATGGAGATTACTTTCGTTTAAACAATGTCCAATTGGGCTATACCTTTAATAAAAAGCTAAGTGATAAGTTTCATGTAACCAGGTTACGCGCCTATGTGAACCTTCAGAATATCGCCACGTTTACTAAATACAAGGGGCCTAATCCAGAAATTTTTAATAACGATATGGGCGTGTTGGCTCCCGGATTTGATTTATCACAATCTCCGATCCGTAAAGCTGCAACATTCGGAATATCTATGGGCCTGTAATGTATCCTCATTTTTAAAGAAAGAAAGCTATGAACAGAATATATAATGCATTTACAATCATTCTATCCTTGTTTCTCACAACAATGGTAGGTTGTAAAGAAAGTTTTTTGGATAAAGAAATTATCGGCGTTAATACACAAACCGGCTCTTTAGATAAGCCAGAGAGCGCAAGGGCAGCTGTGAATGCGTGTTACGCCTATATAAATGGGGGAGATTGGTGGACACATCTTTTCCCACGCCAACTTATGGAGGCGAGTACCGACAATGGTTGGGCCGCTAACGATTACCAGGACAGGCCTGCAGAGTTGGGTGTTTCCGATTTTAGCGGACTTAATGCTAATACAAGCTATGCTGACACTTATTATAAGGCGATGCATCTGGGTATTCGTAACTGCAATTACGTTATTAATGGATTGTCAACGGTGACTGCAATACCTGAAAGTTTAAAAAATCGTTATATCGCTGAGGCGAAGTTTTTGCGTGGGTTCTTTTATTTTGAGCTTGTGAAAACCTTTGGTGATGATGTGATTAACAATGGTTTTAATGCCAATGATGCAACATTGTTTTTGGCGCGCTCGCCCAAAGCTGATGTTTACAAGCAGATTTATCAGGATTTTCAGGAAGCTGCGGCTGTATTACCTGAGAAAGATCAATATGGCAACGCGGATATTGGCCGTGCTACCAAAGGAGCGGCATTGGGTTTCCTGGCAAAAGCTTATCTGTTTAACGAGGATTATCCGAAGGCAGAAAGTACAGCCATGCAAATCATTTCGTCTAATAAGTACGGCTTAGAAATTCCTTACAGTAAAGTGTTTGAGCCAGAAAATGTTAATGGTAAGGAAAGTTTGTTTGAAGTGAATTATATAAATGCTGTCGGTTTTGGAAATGGTCCTTTGCCGGCAGAGGTAACCGGTGCAGCGTCGGTTGACGGGGGCTGGGGCTGGTTTGGTTTAACCAGCGACCTTGAAAATGCATTTATAAATGAGGGAGATAACATTAGAAGAAAAGCAACCATCATAAAAGCGGGTGAAGCAGTAGATAATGAAACACCTACCCGCATTTTTCCAAAGCACATGGTGGGTGGTAAGCCTGGTCATACTTCTTTTCGTTATTTTAGGAAGTATTATATCCCGCAGTCAAAACGTGTGGGTTCACCCTGGCAGTACAACGATATAAAGCTGCGCTATTCTGATATTTTGCTAATTCATGCGGAAGCAGCGGCTTTCAACAACAAGCCAACCGAGGCCTTGAACTCGTTAAATTTGGTTCGCAAAAGGGTTAGTCTGGCAGATAAAAGCGGCTTGTCCGGGGATGCGTTGAAGCAAGCTATTTGGAATGAGCGCCGTTTGGAACTGGCCGGAGAGGGTACTTATCGTTGGGATGATATCCGTAGGATCAAGATCAACGGAAAAACCTTGATTTCTATGTTGATGGGACCAAATGGTTCCTTTGTGAAATACAACACTACCATGAATACGGATCCGATAGAAACGGCCGGACATCGGGAGGCGTTAAACAAAGGTTACTATTTTAAAGAAGGTGTAAATGAATTATGGCCTATACCGGTAAGTGCAATCAATTTAAATAATGCTATAGTTCAAAATCCAGGCTACTAGCTGTTTAACCTGAGTTCAAGTATGAAAATGACATATCCGGTTGTTTTAATTATACGTTGAACTCAGGTTTTATTTTTTATCCATGCTTTAGAAAATAGTTATGAGTATGCGCAAGTTCTTATATAGAATAACATTGCTTAATTTTTTAGTTGTATTATTCATTTGCTGCAAAAAGGAGGGCGCACCAGAAGCACCTCCCTTGCTGCCACCTGATCCATGTATTTATAACGGCGTTGATACCTGTGCACTTGCAAAGCCAATAAATGTAACTGTTAACCTTAATCAAGGGTTTCAAACCATTCATAGTTTCGGCGCTTCCGATTGTTGGGGCATTAAATTCATTGGCAAAAATTGGCCTGAAACAAAACGGAACGAAATTGCAGATTTGTTGTTCAGTAAAGATTTTGACGCATCGGGTAATCCTAAAGGTATTGGTCTTTCGATGTGGCGTACAAACATTGGAGCAGGAAGTTATGAGCAAGGAGCATCCGGTTTAATCACTTCTGAATGGCGAAGAGAAGAATGTTATTTAAATGCTGATGGTACCTACAATTGGAGCAAGCAGGCTGGTAACCGTTGGTTTTTGAAAGCTGCAAAGGATAGAGGTGTCGAAAATTTATTGGCATTTTCAATTAGTGCGCCAGTTTCAATGACAAAAAACGGATACGCTTTCGGACCAGACGGAGCAGACAAAGGGAAGTTAAATCTACAGGCAGGAAAAACCGATGCATTTGCAGACTTTTTAACGGAAGTTGTAAAACACTATAATCAGGAAGGCCTTCCGGTAAAATACTTAAGTCCCTTAAATGAACCTCAATGGGATTGGAACGGCACTTCCCAGGAAGGTACGGCTGCCACAAACCAGGAATCATTTGATTTAATTAAAGCAATAGATCAAAAAATAAACGCCAAAAACCTGCCGGTTAAAATTGCTGCCGGCGAAACCGCATCATTGAATTACATGTACCAGACGGTGGGAGGTTCTCCTGATAGAAGCAATGTGGTAAACTATTTTTGGAATTCAAGTAGCAGCGGTTATATCGGTAATTTATCCTCTGTTGATAAAATAATTTTGGGACATAGCTATTTTGCACAACCCAATGTTTCCAACCTGATATCTAACCGGGTTTCATTGCAAAATAAAATTAGCAGTACTAATTCTGGTTTAAGTTTTTGGCAATCAGAATATTGTATTCTGTCAGGAGAAGATAATACGGCTGGGAATGGAAGGGATTTAGGTATAAACTCGGCTTTATATATTGCAAGGATTATCCATACTGATTTGGCCCTGGCAAATGCTGCTTCCTGGAGCTGGTGGCTAGGCGTAAGCCCGTCAGATTATAAAGACGGACTTGTTTATATTGCCGATCCGGCCGGCAATATGGGCGAGTTGGAAGCAACCAAATCTGATGGTATTATTTATAAGTCAAAGATGCTTTGGGCTATGGGCAATTTTTCGCGGTTTATACGGCCCGGAATGAAACGGGTAAGCATCGCATTAGATGGTTATTCGAATCCCGAAGACGCCGCTAAAAGCCTCATGATTTCAGCTTATAAAGACGAGGTAAATAAGAAGATGGTGGTTGTGGTTATCAATATGACAGCAGACTCGCGAAACATCAATCTTGCCGGAAGCTTCACTTCCGGAACAGTTAAATCTTATATAACTTCAAATTCAAAGGATTTGACTTACACTTCGGTTTCAAACCTGTCAAAGGTTCCGGTAGGGGCAAAGTCAATCGTTACATTTACGGGTAGTTACTAATAAATACTATTCGTAATAATGGAGTTCATTCATCAGCAATTTGCTGCAATACTTTTATAAATCCTGATTCCGGTAATTGTAATTAATAACCTGAGTTCGATTATAAATATGCGGTTTGCACGGGTGTGGGAGCCTTTCTCTCCCACTGGGAGAGATGCCGAAGGCAGAGAGGGTATAAGACTATGCCGGTTATCACCTCACCCTATCCCTCTCCTCGAAGAGAGGGAATGAAAGTTTCTTATTTAAAGTGATTTAATAGGAAAATAATAATCGAACTCAGGTCAATAAGCTTTATCTAAACACAATTACCCCAATCGTATAAATAGGAATAATGAAAAATTTACTTCTGATCTCCCTTATTATTTTTTCACTTAGAGGGATTGCACAATCGGAATTTAAAATAACGGATAATAATTTTGTTTTAGATAGCAAGGTCGCAAAAATTTATAGTGGTGAAATTCACTACCCCCGCATTCCGCATGAGTATTGGAAAGACCGTTTGTTAAAGATAAAAGCTACTGGTTTTAATACGATAAGTACTTATGCATTTTGGAATATGCATGAGCCCGAACCAGGTGTATGGGATTTTTCTGCTGAAAATAATATTGCCGAATTTATACGTACTGCCAAAGAAGTTGGACTAAATGTTATACTTCGCCCCGGCCCATATGTATGTGCAGAATGGGACTTTGGAGGCTTACCTGCATGGTTGCTAAGAAATGCAGATATGAAAATACGTTGCAATGACGCAAGCTTTATGAAAGCTACTGAAAAGTACTTGAACCGTTTAGGTAAAGAATTAAAAGGCCTGCAGATAAACAATGGCGGCCCTATAATAATGGTGCAGTTAGAGAATGAATATGGTGCATACGGAAATGATAAAAACTATTTGATTGAATTAAAGAAAATGTTGCGTAAAGCAGGATTTTCTGTTCCTTTTTTTGGTGCTGATAATCCCGAAAATAAGATGTTAGTCAACTCTCAACTGCCTGATATAATGCAGGTAGTAAATTTTGGGGAAATTTACAATATGTTACCTGATTCCGCTTTTAAAATGCTATCCAAAAATCAAGGTAGTGGTCCTGAAATGAGTGGAGAATACTGGACGGGTTGGTTTACTGGCTGGGGAGATAAAAAAATGGCTAACCCCGATTTTAATATTCAAAAAAGAGATATAGAATGGATGTTACGGACGGGTAAATCATTTAACTGTTACATGATACATGGTGGAACAAATTTTGGGTTTACTGCGGGAGGTAATGCATGGTGGGGCAAATATCAACCCTATATAACAAGCTATGATTATGCGGCACCAATCAGCGAAGGCGGTGTACCTACAGAAAGGGCATTTGCAATAAAAAATTTAATAAAAAAATATGCAACATGGGATATTCCTGATTATCCTGCGCCTACTCCTGTAATTGAAATACCTGCATTTAATATGGAGTCGACCGCTTCTTTATGGAATAATTTACCTAAAGGGATTTTCTCAGTTCAACCAAAGTCAATGGAAGAGTTTGGGCAAAATTTTGGTTACATTTTATACAGAACCAAACTCACTGGAACCAGAAGCGGCTTAATGAAGGTGAAAGAATTACATGATTATGCCACTGTTTTTCTTAACGGTAAATTGCTTGGAACATTAGATAGGCTGAAAAATATTGACACCATTCGAATACCGGAAATAAGCGAAAAAGAAGTAGTGCTGGAAATATTGGTGCATGCTTTAGGAAGAAACAATTACGGCGACAGGATGCTAAGTGAGAGAAAAGGTATTACGGAGTATGTTTCATTTGAGCCATTTACCCAAATGAACTGGGAAGTATTTTCATTACCAATGGATAACAAATTCTTAAATCAATTGAAATTTGTTTCAGGATCAACAGATACAAAAGAAGGTGCATTTTTTAAAGGGAATTTTGTACTTACAGAACTTGGAGATACCTATCTTGACCTTACAAATTACAGAAATGGTTTTGTGGTTGTAAACGGCCACAATCTGGGCCGTTATTGGGAAAGAGGGCCTCAGCAACGCTTGTATTGTCCGGCACCCTGGCTAAAAAAAGGGACAAATGAGGTTGTGGTGTTTGATATGGAAGGTTTTAAAGCTAATAGCATAAAAGGGTATAAAGAAGCCCTGTAATATTGCAATGTTACAGGGAATGAGTCATTCTTTGAAGTCGTATGACTAGTCTGCTACTTTACACCAGGGCTACTTGGTAAAAGTATAACCTGTTGTTAACTGAAACAAATACAGTTTCTTGGGTAAAGTTGTGAATTAACCTGAGCTCAGTTAATTCATAACTTTTAAAAAAGATAAACCTGGGCATCCCGGGTTTTTCGTTACCATCTTTTTTACCCTGATCCTGCAACATAACCTCACAAGAATTTCAAGCAATCCTTTACGAAAAAGCCAGGTTTCAAAACGCCCAGCTATAAAACTTTCTGTAAAAACTATCTGCCAACCTGAATTCGATGCCCTCAATCCCCACGGAAAGAAAATTGAGGTATTGCCTAAAATTACACAAGAATATTAAAAAGATTGTATAAGGCTTTGTCGGAAATGACAAAGCCTTACTAGTTTTATCTATCTTCACTTGTTTATTGCAAAGATGACTACTATGCTTTTCTTGTATATTCTTAAATTTGCTTTCAACTATGATTAGATCTGCTACTATTTCCAATTTTATTGGCTATCAAAATTTCAATTTTGGCTTTGCTCCTATAAATATTATCATTGGCAAAAACGATACAGGCAAGACAGGACTTTTAAAATTATTCTATGCCTGCTGTAAGACAATAGATACCTATAGCAGAAAGAGCCAAAGTGAAGAAATTAGTCTTAAAAAGGTACTTGCAGAGAAGCTTTTGGATACTTATCAGCCAGGAAAAAAAGGGCTGGGAGAATTAGTTAATAAGTTAACAAAGGAAAAACTGCGAGTTGATATTGAGTTTAATCATTCTAAACTTGGTTATGAGGATCGGTTGCATTTTAGTTTTGGTGACAGTACTACAAATACTATTAATGATTGTCAGGAACGAATTAAGATAATCAATGACAATTTTCGATGCCTGTTTATACCTGCAAAAGAAGTTCTTACTTCTTTACGTGCCATACGCGCTACACGTGATAATCTTCATATGCCGGGCTTTGACGACACCTATTTGGACTTAATTCGAGCTTTGGTTATTCCCACCCAAAAAGGTAATGTCACTGAAGAATTAAAATCTGTTAACAAGAAGTTAGAAGATCTTTTTGAAGGTCATATTGATCAAACAATCGATGATGATTTTATTTTTAAGAAAGGAAACACAGAGTACCCAATGCAATTAACAGCTGAAGGTGTAAAAAAAATTGGTATCCTCACAACATTAATACGCAATCGACAACTGAATTCAAACTCTATCCTATTTTTAGACGAACCAGAAACGGCCTTGCACCCAGAAGCTGCTCGAGAACTGGTAGAAATGCTATTGCTAATGGCGAAATCTGGCATTCAAATCTTCATAGCAACACATAATTATTTCGTTTTAAAGCAATTCCATTTGAGTGCAATGCGAGATAATGTAAAAGCACATTGTTATGCACTTAATAGAGAAAAGGGCAAATCTGTTAAATGTGTACAGTTTAATCTTGAAAAAGACTTCCCCGACAATGAAATAACGGAAGAAGCTATAAAAATGGCAGATGAGGAAACTATGTTAAATCTCAACTTGTAATAAATGCCATTCTTAACTGAAAGTAGTATTAAGCTTACATTTCCGGATGCAAATGGATTTCGAATATCTGACTGTCAGGGCTATCAAACTCTGAGCGGAAATTCGTTTAAAGAAATGGACGCTTGCTGGTATGAACAAGCCACAAATACCTATTGGTTGTTTGAATTGAAAGATTTTTCAGCGGCAACCCTTGATAGTTCATCAATAGAACAGCGCTCATGGGACATCGCCAAAAAAGCGTATGACAGTCTTTGTTTTTTTTTATGTTCCAAGCACCAGTATCCTTATGCTCATAACATCGATCCATGTTTGCCGTATGTGCCGGATGCTGATACATCCTTTAAATTTGTGACTATTATACATTGTGATTCTTCTCAGAAAGCAGACGTTCAATTAATAAATAATAGGTTTCGTAACAAATTCAAGCCGTATGCAGAATTGTTTAATATTTCATCCTATGCTGTAATTGAACATAGTAGCGCAATTATAAAAATACCGCATACGATCGTTTCTTAACGGATTAAGTGCATGGGAGCTTGAAAAAGCTTATATTCAATTTATTAGCTATTCATGTACCGATTATTGCACTTAACGCTTTTGAAATTCCCTTCTCCCCCGCGTTTTATATAGGCGAGCGGCCTCGTGAATGGATATTAATTGTACTTATTTCTTATGATGGCTTCTGTATTTTGCAGGTGAAGACCCCATCATCTTTTTAAACATTCTGGAGAAATAATAGGGGTCATCAAATCCTATCTTGTTGCAAATCTCTTTGATGTTCATGTTTGTGAAATACAGGTATTGGCAAGACTTCTGGATTTTTAATTGGATATAATAGTGTATTGGAGAAAATCCGGTTTTCTTTTTGAATAGGGCAGAATAGTGTGAAACTGAATAACCCAACATATCCGCCAGTTCTTTTATATTATAGGTATGGCCCAGGTTTTTCTTCATGAATTCAATTGAGTTATTTATGGTGTCCTCTGAATAACTCAAT
>Ga0307408_100001694_pt1 | contig 16201 bp, 15 predicted proteins | sample 322Cmetagenome_FD_202116 | JGI IMG/M metagenome (GOLD analysis project Ga0307408, IMG submission 202116) | Maize rhizosphere microbial communities from greenhouse at UC Davis, California, United States - 322HYB-C-3 | ecosystem: Host-associated > Plants > Roots > Rhizosphere > Soil | place...
CCGTCGGACGGTGATTTCAGCCGGCTATAATCGAGAGCTTCGGTGTGTGGCGCAGCCTGGTAGCGCACTTGCATGGGGTGCAAGGGGTCGAAGGTTCGAATCCTTTCACACCGACCAATAAAACGTCCAAGGGCGTCCGGTTTCATCCACCGGACGCCCTTTTTCATTGGGGAACTGGGCGAATCGCATCCGCCGGCATACACTGAAATCCGGTGACTGCCAGCGCCAAGTGGGGGTACAAAAGGGGGTACAAACCGCCTGAACCCCCTGGGATGGCGGTTTTGTACCCCCACCCCCATGGATGTACCCCATGCCGTTGACCGATGCCGCATGCCGCAACGCCTCCTGTCCACCTGACCGAAAGCAGGCACGCTACGCCGACGCGGGCGGCCTCTATCTGGAGGTTTCGGCCTCGGGTTCTCGCCGATGGTTCTGGAAGTTCAGGATCGCGGGGGTCGAGAAAAAATTCGCCTTGGGCTCCTATCCCGACGTGAGCCTTGCGGCGGCGAGGAAGGCCCGTGACGCCGCCAAGGCCCAGAAGGCTTCCGGAATCAATCCCATACAGGCGCGCCAGGTCGTCAAGCTCAGGGCGGCCGTGAACACCGGCGATACCTTTCGAGAGACGGCGCTCGAGTGGTTCGACAAGCACCATGAGCGCTGGAGCGGCCACTACGCCACGCGCGAGAAGCGCAACCTGGAAAAGGACCTGTTTCCGTATTTCGCTACTCGTCGCATCAGCGAAATCGAGGCCATCGAGTTGTTGGCGGCCCTGCGCCGTGTCGAGGAGCGTGGCGCTCTCGACGTGGCCGGCCGCGTGCTGATGACGGCACGGGCGGTGTGGCGCTACGCGGTCGCCACCGCGCGGGCGCCGCGCGATATCACGGTGGATCTCAAGGGAGCACTTACGCCCCACAAGACGCGGCACTTCGCGGCGATCACCGATCCGGCCCAGTTGGGGACGCTGATACGTGTCATCCGGGGCTACCAAGGCGGAGCCATCGTGCGCACGGCGCTTCAACTGGCACCCATGCTTTTTCAACGCCCCAACGAACTTCGGGCCGCAGCCTGGGCCGAGATCGATCTCGACGGCGCGCTCTGGACGGTGCCCGCTGCGCGGATGAAGCGGCGCATCGATGGCAAGCAACATGGTGATCCACACTTGGTGCCTTTGCCCAGGCAGGCTGTGGAACTGCTGCGCAAGCTGCACCCCATTACGGGCCGCAGTACGCTGGTCTTCCCGGGCGAGCGCAGTCATGAGCGGCCGATCTCGGACAACACCCTGCGTGCAGCGCTTCTAACCTTGGGGTACGGCCCGACCGTGCAGACGGTTCATGGCTTTCGGGCGACAGCCAGGACCCTGCTGGCTGAAACGCTGGAGGTCGACCCGTTGGTGATCGAAGCCCAGTTGGCGCACGCCGTCAAGGACGCCAATGGGCGCGCCTACAACCGTACGCAATACCTCAAGCAGCGCACCGTGATGCTCCAGCGGTGGGCGGACTATCTGGATGTGCTGGCTGCCAAAGCGGGTTCTCCGGCGGTTGAGTTGAAAGCTGCCGCATGAGAACGGCCCTAGCCGGGTGTTAGTACGGCCTTCCTGATCCGCCGTAAAGCGCCGCCGACGACCGTTCTTTGTCGAGGGCGTCACGCGTCACCGCTGCGGAAAGCGGCCCTTCACTAATCCGTTCCAAGAGGCGAACATCAGCTTCCTGCGCTGTAGCGAACGGAAAGCCTCGGGCCAGGAGCAAACGTCGACAAGCGACTGCTTTTGGAGCAAGACGTTCACGGCTTCTGTGATGCGCGTAGGTCGACGCGTCAGCTCGCCGCGAGCCGTCTACCTTGGAAGGTCAAAGTCCATGAGGTATTCGACGGCGGTCAATCCAGCGAAGGCGAACAGCATTCGGTCGAGGTTACCCAGCGTGACGTTGGCTTCTTTGCAGACACCCCTGAGGCAGTCCTCGACAGACAGGTATATCGAGCGACTCGATTGCAGATTTGAGAACTTGCGGTTGTACCCGAGGTGAGTGTTCAGAAGGCCAACCACTCGCTGGTCGAGCGCGATTACGTCGTGCGAAAGTCCCACTGTAATCATGAGGTCAGAGACACTCTTGCGCTTGAATAGAAGCTTCGAGCGCTTGAGCAGCTCTTCACGCGTTGCATCAGGGCCGTCACGCGGAAGACCCTCCAGAAGCACAACACGAGTGCCTCGAACGATGCTTGGGTTGGCGACCGCGGCTGCCAGGCGTCGAGCGGCCTTGTTCCTGAACCGGGTCGCTTTGAACTTCGCGAGTTGATTCTCGATGTACCCTTGTCTCGCTTGGTCGAGAGCGTGCTGAGGGAGAGAGCCGACTCGAACTCGAAACGATTGCCAATGCGATGAAGCTTCTCCATCGGCACGGCCGAGCCCATCACGCAGACTTGCGAGACGATGTGGCTCCAGAGTTCTTCGTCCGAGAGCATCTTCCAACGGCCCAGCGCCGGCGTTTTCGCGTGGGATGCAAGCTTCCCTATGACGTGGAGAAGCTTGCGCTTGGTTTCTGGCTGAATCGTGGTGACTGGCTTGCGGCCGACCATTTCTGTCTTCACATTCTCTCCTTGGCTTCCGCCCGCCTGAGTTTGCAACGAAGCTCGTCGCGGCTGTGGTCGCTCGTCTGCAACGTCTCAGCTGTGCCCAACGAACTTTGAAGGACGAGTCCGACTCTTTTTGGCGTTGAGGCGAGACACGTCGGAGTGTGTGACGGGTCAATGTCGTGACGATTGATTTGGTAGCTTTCGGTCTAGGCGCGACCATCAACCTTCGCCAGCGAACGGCGGCTTCCCGTGCCTCGGGGCGGACCGCGAGGTCTTGGGTGCCACGACAGCTTGCGCGAGGGGCGGCATCGGCCTCTAACTGGCGGGGTCTGAATAACCCTCAGATGTCGGCGTCGCCTCAGTGGCGATGCGCAACAGGTAGTCCTGGTCAATTGTGTGGACCTTCATCACGCCTCGCTTTGACGCGCTCGACTCGTAGTGACAGATGTCGACGACAAAGATGTAAATCGTCTTACCGCCAACGGTCAGGCAGGGTGCAAGTTGCCCGGACACCGCGAAAGGGAAGTCCAGCGTCTCCGGGCAGGTCTTGTAAACAACTAAGTACCCGACTTCCTGGTTGAAGTCCCGTGCATAGGTATGAACTTGGTGCACACCGCTTGCGAGATACGAGATGCCGCGTCGGCCACCATCGAAGACCTTGGCGTCCAGGACCAGCTCAGGTGCCACGAGGTCCGCTTCTCCAGATACAGACTGAGGTTCAACGTGGAAATCGAGCCCCTGATCGAAGAGGTAGGCATAAAGGTGCCTCGCGAGCTTTCTCTCATCTCCAGCTGCCAGCCCCGCAAGCACTTCGCGCTCGAACCACTCTACCTTGCGTTTGTACTTAACCAACAAAGAGAGGACCGCACCCTGTTGGTCGAGTGCGTCGTCGACATACTCATACAACGGTTCAAGGAACATCTCGCGAAACTGGTTGAGCGCCTCGTCGTGCTTCCTCTCGTTTGAGAGAGCATGGCCAATGTTGACTTCTGGGCCTAGATGATTTGCTAGAGGCTGCAGGGCGCAGTGCTGCATGACACGGTAGACGAAGCCGAACTGTTCAGCTTCCGTTGTGAACTCGGCAATCTCGTGATTCCTCGTGATGGCCGCAATCTCGGCGGTGTATGGCGCGGCTTCTGCTTCAAGCTTTGCGAGAATTCCTGCCGTCAATGGCTGGGCTTGCAAGTAGGCCCAAAACTGCACGATCGAACTGTGAAACAGCAGGTAGGAGCATGAGTTGAGGCGCCGGAAGCGCTTCTGTAGCTGGAAGCGGATGCGCTGTAGGTAGGCGGAGTCCATTGTCAAAGCCTGATGGTAATGTTGTTGAGCTTGGCGATTGCGTTTTCGAGTTCTTGCATCACCGTGTGGAACTGCCGCCGGGCTTTGCGGCACTCGTTCATATGGTCATTCAGCTGAATGTTCGCCTTGCAGCCACGGCAAATGAGTACGTCCCGAAGCCGTGCGTCTCGGTAGAAAATCTTCGTAGCGAAGCTGCATTTGGGGCATTCCACCTCAAAATCGAATCGGTCAAGATCAATCACTTCAGGTCCGTATCAGTGGCATCGTCGTGGTCATCGTATGCGATCCGAGCCTCTATTGACCACCGTGCTTCCTGCCGACATGCCCTCCGCTGTGGGGCTTTCTTCGGGGGCACCCCAGTGCGGAGCCAGCCGGCAGCCTTGTGGCAGAGAAGCCAGGTTAGCGGATGTCGCTGATGGGTGGGGAGCACCAGTTCCTTGCGAGGGGAAGCAGTCTCCGGGAGGGGCCTGTCCGCTGGCGTGAAGGATGCGCCCGACGGGTTGCCAAGGGCAGGTTCGCGCCGTCCGGGCGGCTCGGTCCGGTTCATCGAATCAAGTCGTGCGCCCGTTCATGCGCTCCGCGATCCACGATTGCACTGCGCTCTCTGGCCATGCCGCGGTGCGCTGACCGGCTTTCACCGATAGCGGAAAAATCCCCCTGCGCATTTGTTCGTAGATGGCTGACCTGCGCAGGCCGGTGAGGTGCTCGACTTCAGGCAGTCTGAGAAGCCTGTCGGGGGCGCGCTTGATCGTCTGCGCCAGCGGCATCGTCGAGTCGGAGCAGAGGAGCGTGAGCGCCTCCTGCAGCAGACGTGCCGCTTGCCGGGCTCGTTGAGCCGTGAGGTCGGTGGCGACGAACGCGCTCGATTCATGGTTGGTTTGGGCTCGCATGAGCATTGCCTTTCGGTTCTTCCGCAGCGCGTCCAATGCCGTTGCGGGACGTCCATAGGTTGCCAGGGATGTCCTTCGAGACCGACTCGCTGTAGCGATGCGAGGCGTACCGGAGCGGGGGCGTGCGATTCGAAAAGGGCGCTCAGCACATGGCGAACCTTCGTGCACACTGACCAAAGTGGGTGTTGGGCCGATACCCTTCAGTTTCCTCCCTTCTTCCTTTGCAGCAGGAACGCCTTGCGCTCGGCTCGTGCTTCGGCGACTTGCTTCAGTTCGGCGTAGGACTTTGCGTGGAGAACCGCTCCGCTGGGGTTCTTCACGTTCGGGTTCACGACCACGGCGAAGTAGGTGGGCGGCGATTTGGGCCCTGCATTGCGAAAGATCTGCACCCGCATGCCGCTGTGGTAGGTCACCCGGTAGCTGTAGCCCCTGTCGTCATGGGGCGTCCCGTCGTGCACATCTTCCGGGTTGAGCAGCGTCAGGTCTCCCGGGCTGGCGCGATGCCGCGTGCCCTGAAGCCACAAGGTGCCGCAGCCCGAGGTGATCGCTCCGATCACGAAAGTCTCGTGCGCATGCAGGGCATAGCGGTGCTTCCTGAAGGTTGCGGTCAGGCAATCCACCCGTTCCTCGCCTGTCATGCACCCCGACGTGAAGAAGCGTGCGTCGTCCCGCAGCGCGTTGCGGGATCGGGGGCCATCAGGCCCCGGTGCTTCTTCACGGTGTCCGTCTTCTCGCATGAAGCCATTCTTGCAGCGCAGGAAACGCCTGTCTTGAAGAAAATTGACATGCATGATCCGACGCCATCGCCGCATCATGGAGATCGGCAAGGGACGAAGAAGTGTGTCGGAACGGATGATTCATCGCGGAGCAGAACACATGGAAGCCCCGCCACCGATCTCTCTGCGTGCAACGATCTCCTATCCTTGGCCTTCCACAAGGGAGTTTGCCGCGGCTGTGCACTCGCTGCTCAAGACTTGCCTGGCCCAGGTCGACGAGATCAAGGGACTGGCCCTGCTGCTGGCCTCGCCTGCTTCGAGCTACATGACAGGGGCGGTCATCCCCGTCGATGGCGGCGCCTCGGCGCGATAGAGCGGCACCAACCGGCTACTTCAACGCAGCGCCGCCTCGCGCGAGGTATTGCGCCGAGAGGCGCGCGAACTGGCCTCCGTCCGTGCTGATCGAGGTCTGGTGGCTGCCGCCCGCGCTGAAGACCATCCCGATGGTGTGCATGTCGCCGTATTCCTGGGTGTTGGTCAGCATGTAGTCGACGTGGTTGTCGCGGTAGTGCTGGTCGGTGCCGCCGGGTGTATCGGAAGGCACGCCCATCGGCGTCTGCCACCACAGGATCGGCAGGCCGTTGCCGAGCGCCGTGCGGTAGTCCGAATACTGCTTCTGGTTGTCGTGGAAGTTCGGGCTGGTCTGGTTGGTTGCGTCCCAGTAGAACGGCGCGCTTCCGTTCTGGCATTCCGCGGGTGGCGATGCCACCTCCCGGCAGCCCGCGTCGCGGTCGCTGGTCTGGGCGACGATGAAGTCCGCCTGGTTCGCGCCGGCGGCCCGCATCATCGCGGCGACTTCGACGGGCGTGCCGTTCCAGAAGGCAGGCGGGAATCCGATCATCGTCTTCGGCGCAACCTTGCGGCCCATCTGCACGAAGCACTGGCCGAGGCCCGCGACGGTGTCGGGCAGCGTGCTGCATTCCGGCTGGCCGCTCACCTTGGCCTCCATCTTCGTCAGATCGCGACCAGGTGCCTGCGACGCGGCGAAGCCCCAGAAGTCTGGCTCCACGTTGACGAGCGCAGGCTTGCCCCATTCCGCGATGCGCTGGTACATCAGGCGGACCTGGCCCCAGTACTTGTTCATGAAGGCCGCATCGCTGATGCCGCTGAGGTTGCCCTCGCCGTTCGCCGTCATCTGGTAGAGCGTGAACATGGGCACCGCTCCATAGGCATCGGTAGCCTGCGCGGAGAAGGTGACATAGGCCCCATCGGGGCTGTTCCAGGTGGGCCACGCGCCCGAGCCGACGCCCACGAGGTAGCGCTCCACGATGTCTGGGTGGATGTCCTGGCTCTTCATGTCGTCGATGTTCGTCGCGCCCAGGCCGAAGAGCACACGGGAAGGTTTGCCGAGCTTGTTGGCCATGGCGATGGTGGCCGGCACAGGCGCGGAGCCGCCGCTCGTGCCTCCATTGCCGCCGCCGGAGTTGTTGCCGGCCATTTGGCCACCGTTGTTCTGTCCGCCGCTGCCGGCCTGGCCCGTCGGGCTGCCGACCAGCGGAATGCCGGCCCCTCCACCGCCGCCACCGCCTCCGCCACAGCCGAAGAGCAGCAGCGAGGCCATCAGCGCGGAAACGCATCGCCGAGAAAGAATGTCCATGAGAGAAATCCGAAAGGTCGAAGTCAAGAAAGCACCGGCACGCCTGTGCGTGCGCGCGCCGGTTCAGGGTCAGGGTTGTCCGGGCAGCACCGCTGCCCGATGGCGTTCAGCGGGCGAGGTCCGCGATGAAGGCCGCGTCCTTCGCGCCGCTGTAGATGCGGAAGTCCTGCATGCGGCCCTTGAAGTACGGATCGCCGCCGTACTGGGAGCGGCCCAGCCAGGTATGGGTGGTGTTGCCCAGCTGGAAGGGATTGATCCAGATGCCGTCCGCGGTGGCGACCTGCGCGCCGTCCATGTAGAGCGTGCCCACGGTGCCCGAAAGCGTGACCGCCAGGTGCACCCAGCGCCCGGTGGGCGTCTCGCCGCCGGCTACCGACTCTTCCTTCCAGAACTGGTTGCGCGAGGCTGAAAAGCGCAGCTGTTTGTTGCCGTCGCGCAGGATCAGGATCATGTAGGCCACGTCGTTGGAACCGAAGTCGAAAACGCGCGCGATGACCGACGCGGTATCCCAGTAGACCCACACCGCGATCGTGAAATCGCCCAGGGCCGACACGGCTCCGTCCGGCAGCTGTACGTGACCGCTGCGGCCGTCGAGCTGCACGGCGCTTCCGCCGTTGCGTCCTTCGCCCCAGCTCGTGCCGCCCTTCAGTTGCGCATGCAGGCCGCGACCGCTGGCGTCATTCGCATCACCGCTGAGCGGCAGGTGCAGCCACAGCTCGCCGGGGACCGCTACGCGCAAGGTGTCCGCGCCGGTCATCTCTCCGGCGTCGGTCGTCGCGTCGATCCGGTAGTACCAGGTGCCCTGGCCGGGATCGTCGGTGTAGGTGCGCGGTTCGGTGACAGGCGCGAGGGTCATGAAAGGACCGTTCGGCGAAGCCGCGCGCTGCACGAGGTACTGTGAAGCGCCTGCGGTGCCCCACCACGACAGCTGCACCTTCGCGTCGCTCAGGAAAGCGCTCAGGCCGCTCGGTGGGGCGGCGGGCGCCGGATCGCGCGCATAGAGCAGCGTGCCGATGCCCGGCTGGTCGCCGCCGTCGACGCGCTCGGGCCGGATCTTGTCGAGCATTGCCTTGGTCCAGGGGGCCGAGAGTCCCTTGCGGCTCACATAGTGGCTGTAGATGAGGTCCCAGTTCGGCCGCAGGCTGTTCGTGCCCGCCGCAGCGGTCCCCACTCCGTGGACGCCGTCGTAGGGGGCGAACGGCATCGTGTACAGCGCGTTGCCGTTGGCATCCGCGAGGTTCGTCTTGGCCACGTACTCCGCACCGGCCAGCAGCCGGTTGTTCCAGTAGCCGAAGAGGTCCTCGCCCTGGTTCCAGGCCATCTGGCAAAGCATCCCCGCCAGCGAGATGCCGAGGGTCGAGTGGCCCTGGTCGCGATGGCTCTCCTGCCATTGCCCCAGATAGCCTGGATGCACGTGATAGACGTTGTTGGCGCTCGCGCCGCAGCCGCGGCCGGTCTTGTAATAGTTGCTCGCCTCGGCGACCAGGTCGCTCCGGTCGCAGAACACGCCGATCGCGTAGACGGCGCAGATGTTGGCCAGGTCCCAGTTCGCCCAGTAGTGGGTGACCTTTCTGATCTCCGTGCCGTTGTGGTTGACCAGGAAGTCGTGGGCCTTCGGGTAGAACACGTTCAGCAGCATGGCCTGGAAGCGCGCGACGTCTTCTTTTGCCCAGCCGGAGTAGGTCCGCATCAGTTCGGCGGCGTTGGCCCACTGGTTGCCGTAGAGGCCCGAGGCGAGGAAGACGTTCGAGTTGCCGCCCAGTTCGGTCAAGGTCGAAGACCATGCATTGAGGAACTCCACCGACTTCTTCGCGTAGCTCTCGTCGTTCGTGATCTTCCAGCGCAGTGCGAGATGAAGGGCGCGCACCATGTCGCCGACCATCTGGCCGAAGTTCTGGCCATCGACGCCGCGCGTCACCAGCGCCAGGGGGCGCGGCTTCGCATCGAGGGCGGTGGCGTTCGCCTTGAGCATCATGTTCATGCCGCCCACCCAGGGCTCCACCTTGGCGGCCAGCTTGTCGCGGATGCGCTGCAGATCGGTCTCCGTGACCAACAGGCCGGGGTGCACGATCTTGCGTACTGCGGGCTCAGGGGTTGCCGGCTCGGCCGCCGGGGTTTCAGGGGTACTGGGGGCGTCGACACCGGCGACCGCAGCAGGTGTCTGCTGCGCGGCCGCCCCAGCTATGGGCGAGAAACTGCTGCCCCCGCTCCCTCCACCGCAGGCTGTCGTGCCCAGTGCGAGGGCGCTTGCAGTACCGATAAAGAAAGTGCGTCGATCCAGCAGGTTGGCGTTCTTCTCATCGCTCATGGGTGTGTCATCTCTCGTGAATATGTAAAGAAGTGATTCCGCAAGCTGCGTGCCACGCGTCCCGATCGCTCGATGCGATGAAATCGGTAAACCGATGGATACATTGCGCGCATCGCGAGCGACGTGTAACGACAGAAAGTGACATTCGTTGTCACATCCGATGCGCGACAACGCCACTGAATGTCATCGCTCGCTGCCTTGTCCGTGCATGTTCGACAGGCACGAGCAACACATCGCCATGCAGCACGCGCACGCGAGCCCGCACGGCAGCACATGGCTGCCGCACCGCATGCGTCGAGTCGCATCGCCAGCTCGCGGCTCGATCAGGTTGCGGAGTTCACTCCCACGTTCGGGCAAGACGCGACTCGCGTCGGCGCCTGCTTGTCCGAGGAAAGAGCCGATCCTTAAATCGAACCGGACTGGCTGGAGGGAACCTCCATCGGGTGCCTAGTGTGGCTCACAAGATGAAGAAATCGCGCGTCGGATTGCCTCTGAAAATGAGCGGCTGAATTTCATTTTCGGAATGATTGAGAGTGCAGAGGGGCTCTAGCGCGAATGAACTCGCGTACGGACGTATGAAGCGCGGAATCACCGCGAAGGGAATCGCAGCTGCGTATCTTTTGAGGTCGAGTCGGAAGTTGGAAGACTTCCGTCGGTCTCAAGTAGCGGTTTCGGGGTCGAGGCTGCTGTCAGACAGCTTCCTCTTGGCGTATCGGAGCGGCCACTACTTGCATGGTCGCAAAGTCCGCGATGGGCGCCAAGCCATCACGTGGGTGCTGACTCAATGCCTTTCGGCGCGACCGTTGCTCCATCAATGCCATTCCGCCGAAGTGCTTCGTGTACGAACCCGGATGCCTTGCAGCTTTCGACAAATTGATGAAGCAGCGATGCCGCCAGCGCGCCTCGCACAGAGGGAAGGCCCATGGCTTGCTGAATGACCATGAAGCGCTCGGGCAGAAGGCGCAGGCCTCCAATGCGATTTGCATCGTATTCAAGCTGCTGCTTGACGCCTGCCGCTACAGCGTGGCCTCCTTCGATGAACATATCCACGACGCCCGGAGACGTCGGGCTTCGAATCAGTTCGGCCTTCTGGAGAGTACGGGTGAGGTACAGGTCATAGGCGCTGCCTTTGCCGACAACGACGCTTACGCCCGGTTGCTCGACGTCCTGATGCGTTCGAAACGATGATTCATTGCGGACGAGGTAGCAACCCTCGATGAGAACGTAGGGCGCAGTGAACTGAACTCCTTGGGAGCGCAATGGGTCGATGGCAAAGAACCCGACGTCGGCTCTCGTGCTGGCTACAGCGTCGACAGCCTTGCCCGCGCCATCGAAGACCAGGAGTTCGAGAGGAACTTCCAGGCGTGCAGCGAGCGCACGAGCCAAGTCCACGGAGACGCCGGTGGGCTCATTGCCTGCGTCTTGACGGGCCAGTATGGGATTGCCGAGATTGATGGTTGCTCGGAGGACTCCCGTTGGAGCAAGTGCTTCGACGTCATGCGCAGAGTAGTGCACCGATAGACCTCATTGTTTTGGGGACCAATCCGAGCTGACGAAGACCTGGCCGTCCATCAGACGTCGCGCGCTACGGCTCATCAGGGCTTTGGTCACTGCCCAGGTCCCATCCTGCTCTGCGGCATCGGCGCCGACCTTCAGCGTGCCCGAGGGGTGGCCGAATCGAACTTCGTCATGGCGGTTGCCACCGAGAACGCGAGATACCAAGGTGCCCGGGATTGCCGCGGCAACTGCGATCGCAACGGCTCCAGTGCCGGTCATGGCATGGTGGAGTTTGCCCATCGAGAAGATACGGGCGCACAGGTCCATGTCGTTGGAACTCACGTCCTTGCCGCTGGATGCCGTGTATCCGGTTGGCCGTGCAACGAAAGCCAGCTTCGGCGTGTGTGGGCGCTTTTCAGTGGCCTCGGCTGCCGTGGCCGCCAGGCCCATGGCCACGGTCGCGTTTGCGCGAATGGCTTCGGCCTTTGCCAGCAGTTCAGCATTCGTGTTGACGCGAGGCTGCAGTTCCGACCCGCTCAAGCCCAGGGTGACGGCGTCGACGAAGATGGTCGGGTTGCCTGCATTGATGAGGGTGGCCTCGACGACGCCCACTCCGGGCACGTCGAGCTTGTCAATCATGTTCCCGGTGGGAAACATCGCACCGCCTTCGCCGTCTTCGTCCGCGCCGGGGTCCAGGAACTCCAGCTTGATTTCGGCCGCAGGGAAGGTCACTCCGTCGAGTTCGAAGTCGCCGGTCTCCTGGACCTGGCCGTCGCACATGGGGACGTGCGCGATGATTTTCTTCTGGATGTTGGCCTGCCAGATGCGCACGACGGCGATGCCGTTCTCTGGTGCTGAAACCAGGCCACGCTCGATTGCGAAGGGTCCGACCGCAGAGGTCAGGTTGCCGCAGTTGCCGCTCCAGTCGACGACAGGCGATTCGATGGCAACCGCGCCAAACAGGTAGTCCACGTCGCAGTCTGGGCGAGCGCTCGGGCCGACGATAACGACCTTGCTCGTGCTTGAGGTCGCGCCGCCCATTCCGTCGATTTGCTTGCCGTACGGGTCGGGACTTCCCGTGACGCGCAGCATCAGCGCGTCGCGCGCCGCGCCAGGCTGGCGCGCGGGCGCCGGGAGGTCATCCGGCGTGAAGAAGACGCCCTTGCTGGTGCCGCCGCGCATATAGGTTGCACGAATGCCAATCTGCTTGCTCATGAAGTAAGTTCTTTCGATGAATGAGTAAACGCGACGCACACGGGGCTTCCGGTGGAGGTCAGCGGTTCGACTTGGGAGGGGCCGGAGACACGGACGATGGAATCGGCGTCTTCGTTTGCAACGCAAAGTGCGTTGGTGCCGGGAAGAGATGTAATGAAGCGAGGCACGGCGCCCAGAGCCCTGGTCCAGGTCGGCGAGCTCAGCGCCCCGTCCGCCGCGTCAACCTCATAGCAGACCACGCTGCCGTGCCCGCGGTTGCTGACGAACAGTTGGCATTCGTCGCGGGAGAGAACGATGCCTGCTCCTGTGTTCTCGCCAACCAAGGAGTCGGGGACCGTAGTCGTGCGACGCACCGGCTCCAACCGACCGGTAGCCGCGTCGAATCGGGCCGTGAGCACTTGGCTCGATAGCTCCAGTACGACCCACGCCACCGCGCCGTCAGACCGAAACACCAGATGGCGAGGACCGCTGCCAGGCGCCACTTCGAGCGTCGCTATGAGTCGCAGCGCACCGGTGTCCTCGTCGAGTGCGAGGGTGTGGACTGCGTCGGCGCCTTTGTCTGGGACCAGGAGCCAGTGACCGAAGGGGTGCAGCACGATCTGATGCGGATGCGCACCCTGCTGTTGGGTCTTGTGAGGGCCCGCTTTGGCCGGCAACTCAAGAAGATGGGTCATCGGTCCTATTGAACCGTTCTCCTCAACCGGCAGGCTCGCGACGCTGCCGGTGGCGTAGTTCGCCACCAGAACCCAGCGATTGCCAGCGCTCAGTGCCAGATGCACCGGATTCGTACCACCCGTGGCTCGCGTACCGAACCCGAACAGTCGGCCATCGACGTCGATCTTGAAGCTGCTGACTTCGCTTCCGTCCCCGTGGACGCAATGAAGCGCGCCCCGTGCCTCGTCGATGAGGAGAAAGGAGGGGTTGTGGCCCGCAGGAACTGTCCATCGATGGGTCCATTTCCCTGCGCTCGAAACATCGAAGACCTCGATCCCTCGTCCGCGCGCCCGTCTAAGTGCGGTCGTCCGACAGCCGACGTACGCCCGGAAGGCGACATCGCAAGGATCGGAATGCGGATACGTCTCCATCGTTTGACCTGTCGTTGAATTGCATTATATGATTATTTTCGACAATGCAGAAATAGTGATGCCTTTCCTTCCACCTCTTTGGAGACAAAACCATGAGCCATCTCTCTCGACGCGCGCTGCTGCAGGCAGGCGCCGCCGTCCTCCCCCTCGGCTTCGCCGGCCTTAGCTTTTCCCAGGACAAGTTCCCCAGCAAACCCGTCACGCTCATCGTTCCGCAGCCAGCCGGGGGCGACGCCGACGTGGTCTGCCGAAGCATCCAGACGAAGATGCAAGAGGTGTTGGGCCAGGCAGTCATCATTGACAACCGGGCCGGCGCAGGAGGAAACATCGGGACGGCCCTGGGCGCCAAGGCCGCACCGGACGGCTACACGGTCACCTTCGTGAATCAGGGCACCATGGCTCTGAACCCGAACCTCTACCCCAGCACGGGCTACAAGGTCGACAGCTTTGCCCCGGTGACCTGGCTGACTTCCATCGACCTGGTCATCGTCGCGCACCCCTCCGTCCCGGCGAACAACTTGAAGGAATTCCTGGAGTTGACCAAGAAGGAACCGGGGAAATTCACGTATGGCACGGCAGGCAACGGCAGCGCGAACCATCTGGCGGGCGAGATGCTCAAGTCGATGGCCAAGGTCGACATCACCCATGTGCCGTACAAAGGCGGCGCGCCGGCCATCGTTGCGTTGCTGGGGGGTGAAATCAGCACGGTCGTCGCTTTCCCGCTGGCGGCACTGCCGCACGTCAAGGCAGGCAAGCTCAAGGCGCTGGCAGTGACCGGCAAGAAGCGTTCGAAGGCGCTCCCGGACGTCCCCACCGTGGCCGAGAGCGGTGTCAGCGGCTATGAGTTCTCATCCTGGATGGGGCTGACTGTTCCAAAGGGCACGCCGGACGCTGTCATCCAGAGAATCCATGTGGCCGCATCTGCAGCGCTCAAAGAGAAAGAGATCGTCGAGAAGCTGTTGGCTGGGATGACCGAGCCGGTCGCGGCCGGGCCCAAGGAATTTGGCGAGCTGATTCAGCGAGAAGGCGACCGCTGGTCCAGGCTCATTAAGCAATACGGCATGAAGATTGATTGACCATCGGCACGATGTTCAGGAGTCCGCTGGCCTAGACTACAAGGAATGTCCTCGGCGAATGAAGCGGCCTCGGCCCCGGAACTGACCTCCCTGCAGCAGCGCGTCGCCAGGGAAATCGTGGCACTCGTGCGCCGGGACAACCGTGTTTCCGGCGACCATCTCCCTGAGATTCAGTTAGCCCAGCACATCGGCACCTCACGGTCGCCGATTCAAGCGGCACTTCGTCACCTGGCCCAACTGGGTGTCCTTCAGCAGGACGCCAATCGGGGCTTCTTTCTCAGCGTCGATGCCAAAGATTGGGACGGGTCGGTGGCCAGCCTTTTGGCGACCGACGACCCCCTGTACCTGCGCATTGCCAACGACCGCCAGTCCGACCGCTTGGCCGACGAGGTGACCGAGGCTGACCTGATGCGTCGCTATGGCGTCGCCCGAAGCACCCTCCGCAAGGTCTTGTCTCGGATTTCCGAGGAGGGCTGGATTGAGCAGAGCATGGGGCACGGCTGGCGGTTCCTGTCCATGATTGATTCGCCGGACGCCTACGAAGAGAGCTACCTTTTCCGGCAGTCCATCGAGCCGGGGGCCATCCTCGGGCCGTCTTTTGCGTTCGTTCCTGCGGAACTGAAGCAACTGCGCCGTGAGCAGCAGCGCATCGTGGACGGCGGGTTCCAGACGATGACCCCCATTGAGCTGTTCGAGGCGAACAGCCATTTTCACGAGACGATTGCCGAGTGGGGGCACAACCGGTTCGTCCTGCAGTCGGTCCGGCGTATCAACCAACTGCGCCGGCTGGTGGAGTACCGCCAGGCGTCAAAGCGCACCCCACGACACACCCAGGCGTCCGAACACCTGGCGATCCTGGACGCCATCGAACGCCAGGACTTCATGCAGGCCGCCAACTTGATGCGGGCTCACCTCAACGGTGCGCGGCGCGGCAAGCTGCTGGACCCCAGCGTCTTCTCCGAAGCAGCCTGAGGGCTGAAATCCCGTAAACCGTCAGGCCGGACAGGCCCTGGTGGCGCAGCTGCGTTCGCGCGTGGCCGCCGCACGCCCGACAACCCGTTACCTCCTGTCCGGGTTTGCCCTCGGCTATTATTGTTGAAATTGATTAGAAAATACAAACCAGGCGACAATGGCAAACCGTCGGAATTGCGCCTGCCCCACAACCCGAATGAAGGAGACATTCCGTGAGCACCATCAAGTCCATCCTGCGCAGCGCCGCGTTGGCTAGCGTGCTGGCTACTGCACTGTCGGCTCAAGCCTTGGAGACTGTTCGATTCATGGCGCCAGGTTCGCCCGGCGGCGGCTACGACCAGACTGCCCGATCCCTCGGGAAAGCGTTGCAGGACGCTGGCGCCGCGAAGAGCGTCGTGTATGACAACAAGAACGGCGCCGGCGGTACGCTGGGCTTGGCACAGTTCGCCAACGGTTCAAAGGGCGACGTGAACGCGCTGTGCGTGATGGGCGCCATCATGGTGACGGGAATCGTGCAGAACAAGCCACAAATCACGCTGGCCAACGCGACGCCTATCGCGCGGCTCTTCACCGAGTACAACGTCATCGCCGTTCGCAAGGATTCGCCGTACAAGACCTTTGCCGACTTGATGGCGGACTTCAAGAAGAACCCAGGCTCGGTGAAGTGGGGCGGCGGCTCCAAGGGTTCGGTCGATCACATCGGTACCGCTGAGCTTGCGGCCGCCGCAGGGGTCCCCGTCGCCAAGGTGAACTACATCCCGTTCGGCGGTGGCGGTGAGGTGGTCTCCGCGACGCTCGGTGGCCACATTTCCGCCATCGGCGGGGGCTACGCCGAGCTCGCCAAATACATCGAGTCGGGTCAGTTCCGCGTACTGGCGGTGGGCTCGCCCACCCGTATCCCGGGGGTGGATGCACCGA
>Ga0307408_100001696_pt1 | contig 16199 bp, 5 predicted proteins | sample 322Cmetagenome_FD_202116 | JGI IMG/M metagenome (GOLD analysis project Ga0307408, IMG submission 202116) | Maize rhizosphere microbial communities from greenhouse at UC Davis, California, United States - 322HYB-C-3 | ecosystem: Host-associated > Plants > Roots > Rhizosphere > Soil | place: USA...
ACAAGTTATAATGCCACAGGCTTGCCGGCTGGATTAAGTATTAATACATCCACCGGGGTTATTTCCGGTACACCAACGGCAATAGGCCAATCAGTGGTTACTTTGGGTGCTACCAATGCCAGCGGAACAGGGACAGCCACTCTGATCATTAATGTAAACAACAATGTGGCTCCTGCTGCACCGGCTGGAGTGACTGCTGCAGTTAATAACGTTACCCGAATCAGTGTTTCATGGCCTGCCGTAACGAATGCAAGCAGCTACACCGTAAAGCGGTCACTTTCGTCCGGCGGCCCGTTTACTGCTATACAAACAGGCATCATCGGAACATCGTTTATTGATGCAAGTCCGCAGCCTGAGGTTAGCAATTATTATGTGGTAACTGCTTTAGCCGGAACCTTGGAAAGCGGAAATTCCAATGTGGTTTCAGCTTCAGTGCCGCCTGCGGTACCATCAACGCCAGTAGTAGTCAATAACAGCAACTCAATTGGCCTGAGCTGGGATGTGGCATCGGGTGCTGCAACGTATAAGGTAAAACGTGGTACTGTAAGCGGCGGGCCATATACTACCATAGCCACTGTTTCAACTACCAGCTATACAGATACCGGCGTTACCAGCGGAAATCCTTATTACTATGTGGTATCTTCTATGGGCAATACCCTGGAAAGTGCTAATTCAGCCGAAGCATTTGGGGTACCAGGGGCAAGTACCCGTACCTGGAATCCTACGCCCACTACTACAAATCTGAACCTGGCATCCAACTGGGTTGAAAACGATCTTCCGGTAAACCCTGCCATTTTAACATTTGGTGCAGCGAGCGACACCGTTTTAACCAATGATATAACAGGTTTGGTGGCTTCAAAGATTCTTTTCGATGCTAATGCTAATTCATACAGCATTGGTGGGAATAGCATTACTTTGAAAAACGACCTTGTAAACAATTCTGCAATCAAACAGACTATCAGTGCACCGTTGGTTTTAAACAGCCAGCTGAATGTAAATACCAATACTCAGGATGTTTACCTTTCTGGTGTCATCAGTGGAACGGGAAGCCTTCTTAAAACCGGAAGCAAAATGTTGTATATCTCAGGCCTTAACACCTACTCGGGCAATACAACAATTAACGGAACAACAGGTGGCTGGCCTCCGGTAAACGCAATTGGAATAGCTGGCACTGGAACTGGTACTTCGGGAGCACCAACTGCCGGGCCTTTGGGAACAGGTTTAATCATCCTGAACGGCGGAACATTAATTTCTGAGTGGGGAGACGCCACCATTTACAACGATATTCAGGTTACTGCCGGGAAGAAGAGTTACATGTATGAGACCAGCTATGCGCTGAACCTTAGGGGCAGGATTACTGGTAGCGGTACCCTGGAGCATGATGGTAATACCTATGCAGGTTTGCACCTTTACGGAGATAACAGCGGATTTACAGGAACATTTATATCGAAACTGCGCAGTGGTAACCAGCGGGTACGTTTCGAAGTGCCGCAAGCGGGAAGTGCCAATGCTCATTGGCTATTAGATGCGAATGGTGTTGATTGCCATGGTATCCAATTTCAAACAGGTACGCTGCATTTTGGCGGACTTTCCGGAAGGGGATATTTACGTAACAACGCGGGAGGCTCGCCGGTAATCAGCATCGGTGCATTAAACACTAATACAAATTTCAGTGGAACCTTTGCCAACTTCTTAAATGTAGAGAAGGTAGGTACAGGAACGTTAATCTTTAGCGGTAACCATACCTATGGCGGAACAACCACAGTTAAAAAAGGGAAGTTCCTATTAAATAACAATCCAAGCAGCGGTGCATTCGCCAGCTCGGTAATTGTAGAAGAAGGCGCATTCGGCGGAACAGGTAAGAGTACTGGCTCTGCCACCATTGGAACAGGAACTGGCCCTGGCGCTGTCCTTGAGCCAGGAAATGGGGCTGTAGGTTCGCTTATCATTGGCGCACTTACTATGAAGGCTGATGCCACTTATACGGCAGAAATTAACCTTGCCGATAGTACTGGCGATAAAATCACCGTAAATAGTGCAACCCTGACTAACAGCCCGAATTTAACAGTAACTGGTATTGCAGGAACCTTGCCTTTCGGAACCTTTTATACCCTTATTAACAATACAGGAACAGGGGCTGTAACAGGTACATTTAATGGTTTACCGGAGTGGGCTTCGATCACGGTAGGCGGTTATAGTTTTATTATTACTTATGTAGGAGGCGATGGAAACGATGTTGTTTTAATGGACGCACGTGCCATTGGCCAAACGTATTATAAATTTAATGAGGCAAGCGGAACGCAGGCAACCGATACCTGGGGAATTAATCACGCTACTTTACAGGCAACAGCAACACGTGATACCGGCCGCTCTGGCACTGCCCTTAAGCTAGACGGAAGTTCTACCGCTTATGCTACCTTGCCAACTGGTATTGTAAGCACGCTAAACGATTTTACCATATCCACCTGGGTAAGAATGGATCTTAAATCCAATTGGATGCGTGTATTCGACTTTGGTACCGGAACCAGTAAGTATATGTTTTTATCCATCCAGGCCGGAAGTGCCAATGTGATGCGTTATGCAATTAAGAATGGCGGGTCAGAACAACAGGTGAGCTTTAATTATACCCTGCCGCTGGATACCTGGACGCATTTTGCAATCACCCAATCCGGAAATACCTGTAGTATGTATATTAACGGGGCTTTAGTGGCTACCAATACCGGCGTAACGATCAAACCGGCTACTATTGGCAGTACTACCTTGAATTACCTGGGAAAATCACAGTTTAACGACCCGATGTTTAGAGGCTCAATTGATGAGTTTAAAATATTCGGCAGGGCCTTAAGTGCTTCTGAGATTGCAGCAAGTTATCTAAGCCAAACGATCACTCTGGCTGCCACTGCTGAAAAAGCAACGGGCGATGCGGATTTTGAGCTTGCAACCGCTTCTTCAGGACTTGCGGTAACCTACACTAGTTCAAATACATCCGTAGCAACTATTGTTAATGGCAAGGTCCATGTAGTTGCTGCCGGAACGTCAACCATTACCGCTTCGCAGGCTGGAAATGAAGTTTACTGGCCAGCTCAATCACAAACGCAGGTTTTAACGGTTAAACAAGCGCAGACAATCAATTTTGCCGCAATTGGAACAAAACTACTTGGAGACGCAGATCTTGATCCTTCAGCTACCGCTTCTTCAGGCCTTGCAGTAACTTACACCAGTTCGGATGAATCAGTTGCAACTATAGTGAATGGTAAAGTACATATTGTTGGTACCGGAACGGCAACCATTACAGCTTCACAAGCCGGTGATAATGTTTACGCGCCAGCGCAATCACAAACACAAGTTTTAACGGTTGTCATCACCAATAATACCACGCCAACTGCGGTAATGGGCACACCATTTACCTATACCATTACTAATAACTCGTCATTAAACAGCTTTACGGCAACTGGCCTGCCTGCGGGTTTAAGTTTAAATACCACTACCGGCGTAATCTCGGGTACTCCTACCGAATATGGGGCTTTTTCAGTGGCTTTAACCGCTTCCAACGGCAGCATTACAGGTTCACAAACCATTTCGTTAACGGTATATACTATTGTAAACAATGTTCTGGTTGCCTCAGGCGATGCTAAAAATATCCTGGAATGGGATGCTATCCAGAATCTAAGTTACAACATCAAACGTTCAACTACATCAGGAGGGGCTTATACCACTATTGGAACGGTTACTGCTACCACATTTACCGATACCAATGTAAGTAATGGCACTACCTATTACTATGTTGTTTCTGTTACCAATTCGCTTGGGGAAAACCCAAACAGTGCTGAAGTGGTAGCAACGCCAAATACCGGGCAAATTACTTACCTGAAATTTGATGAGGCAAGCGGAACACGAGGCATTGACAGTTGGGGCGCAACCCATGCTACTTTGCAGGCAACCGCAACGCGTGATGCCGGCCTTTCAGGCTCTGCGCTTAAGCTGGACGGAACATCTACTTCTTATGCTACCTTGCCAAGCGGTATTGTAAGTACGTTAAACGATTTCACCGTTTCCACCTGGGTAAAAATGGATCTTAAATCCAACTGGATGAGGGTATTTGACTTTGGTACCGGCACCAGCAAGTATATGTTTTTAACCATCCAGGCTGGAACTGCGAATGTGATGCGTTATGCTATTAAAAACGGAGGGTCAGAGCAGCAGGTGAGCTTTACTTATACCCTGCCGCTTAACACCTGGACCCATTTTGCGGTTACCCAATCCGGAAATACCTGTACCCTGTACATCAATGGAACGGCTGTTGCCTCTAATACCGGCGTTACGATCAAGCCGTCAACTATTGGCAGCACTACCCAGAATTATCTGGGCAAATCACAGTTCAATGACCCAATGTTCAGAGGCTCTATTGACGGGTTTAAAATCTACAGCAGGGCATTGAGTGCAGCAGAAATACAAAACTTCACAACAAATCAGATTGCTCAAAAGAGTCTTGAAGATGTGGTGGCTGTTCAGTGGCTCTCTGAAAAGGATGCAGTAAATCACACCCTTATTTACCCGAACCCGGTGGTTGATAATAAATTTACCATTACAACCACTACGGAGTTAATTGGAAAGGATGTGACTTTGAAATTAATTGATTTGATGGGGCGGACTGTCTACTCAAAATCACTTAGAAATAATGTTGGTAATATAGATGTGGTGTTAAATCAGCCGCTGGCTGAGGGCATTTATACCTTAGTTTTGAATAATAAATATTCGGGTAAGGTTATAATAAAACAATAGGCTATTAATGCCTTAAATAACAAAAACGGCCTCAAGAGCATTGTGCTTTTGAGGCCGTTTTTTTTTGAGATTCGGCATTTGTGGCCGTAGTCATTATCCTAAGGCATTGGGCTTCGGAATAAGCAAAACGTATGTTTCTCAGAGATTGCCGCCAGTAGGCTCCCTTTCCTTGCCTTCGAAAAAGTGAATCCCATTTTTTCGGCCACTTTACAAAAAAATTAATTTAGAATTAAAAAATTGAGTATGTAAACCCTTGTTTATCAGTCTTGAAAAAAACGGCCTGCATTTCTTCTTATTTAATACTACCGTACTCCAATTATTAAACCTATTACCTTCCATAGGCGCCGTTCAGTCAAAAATTAAAATTGATTGTATGACTAAATTTCTTGTAAAGCAATTTTCCTGGGATATCCCATTTCGGGTCCTCGAATATGGGCCTGTATTGACTCGAAATCAAGTCCTCATTTAGGATAATACTTCAATCTACCTATTTAAGCACATGTCCTACTAAAAATCATAAAAATTCACCAATTAAAACTTAATTACATGAAACAAAAAATGTACTATTTGATTGTGGTAATGCTCGTTTTGGGCATCTTTAGCACGGGAAAGGCACAAACATTTACGCATCCTTGTATCCCTCTCTCGGGTTCGGATCTGGCAACTCTGAAAGCCCATGTACAGGCTAATGAATCTCCCTGGAAGCCGGCCTATGATCTGTTGGCTGCAGATAGCAGGGCTCAACTAACCTACACCATGCAGGGCCCATTTGATACTGTCAGCCGTAATCCTCATATTAATCGAAACCCATGGATAAACGACATGACAGCCGCATGGTATTTGTCGCTCATGTGGTATTTTACCAATAATCAAAATTATGCGATAAAATCACGAGATATTCTCCTGGCCTGGGCAAATAAACAGAAAGTGTTTATAGGGAATGAAGCTAGTCTGGATCTGGGCGACTACGCTTTTGCGTACGGAGGTGCTGCCTCGATTTTGCGCGGCACGTGGAGCGGGTGGACTGTGGCTAATACAGATACACTGAAGAAGCTTTTTAACAATGTTTATTGGCCGGCATCTGCCTGCAATGGCTATACATTAGGCCCGTCGAACAAGGGCGCATTATGTATGGCTGCAGGTACAGCCGTCGCAGCCTTCTCTGATGACCCAGCCAAAGTATCGAAAATTGTTTATCTGCTCCGGACCTCAGCATCTTCGGGATTTCCCAATACCTTACCAAGCGGAGAGATTGGTGAAAGCGCCCGCGATCAGGGGCACGCCCATGGAATGTTTTCTGCTTTAGCATTTACCGCAGAGGTTCTCTGGAAGCTTGGAATAGACGTTTATTCGGAGCTGAATAACCGCCTTCTTGCTACCGGCGAGTATTTTTCACGAAAAAACGAGGGCGTAGCTCAGGGTTATACAACCTTTGGAACTACGGATTTTTTATATTTTACTGATTCAACACCAACCTGGAATAATGGAAGATGGGGCCTGTCTCTTCTGCATGGAGCTTACGTGGTGCGTAAGGGGCTGTCTTCTCCCTACTTGTCCCGCAGATTTATGAATGTGCCGGGATTGGTAAATGCGAGGGACACCTGGTTTTATAAAAGCTCTGATAATTCAACCGCTACTGTTCCTGCGTTAAATTACACAAAGCCAACATCATCATTGGTAGGCACGGGTTTAACAAATATCGATATCGGTGTGGCTACCCCTGCCGGCAGTGGCACCTTCAGCAATAATGTATGGACAGTAAAAGGAGCCGGTACAGAAGTGTGGACTCATGCCGCGGATGGTTTCCATTTTCTCTATAAACAAGTAACTGGTAACTGCACCGTTATCGCTAAAGTCAATGCTGTTGGAAATACAGCATCAAATGCAAAAGCCGGCGTTATGATCCGTTCTGATCTGACTTCAACAGCGGCCCAACGTTCCTGGATAGGGATTACGCCAAGTTCGAGGGCGGAGGCTTATATGCATGGCTGGACAGAAGCCTGGGGTGGCGCTAACTGGGAAAAGGAAGACAGAGCTGTCCCTAGTATTCCATATTGGGTTAAAATCGAAAGGATTGGAGAAGTAATCGCTACCTACACTTCCCCGGATGGCCTGAGCTGGGCGGCGCAAACAGAAGGAAAATTTTCAGGATTTACAGGAACCGCCTACATCGGTTTATTTGTATGCTCGGTTGTTAATGGCACCTTAAATACATCAACCTTAAGCAATGTGAGCATAACAGGAGGAACGGGAGGGGTCATTACTGTACCGCCAGCACCAAATTCAGTTCATGCTTCACCCGGTAATGGGAATGTTATTTTACGATGGCTCCCTTCTTTCGGTGCTGCAAGCTACACTGTTAAACGTTCAACTTCACTCAACGGTACTTATACCAACATTGCAACAGGCCTTACTGCTACCGAGTATACCAATACAGGTGTTAGTAATGGTCAGGCCTATTATTATAAAGTTTGTGCAGTAAATTCTGCAGGGACAAGTGCAGATTCACCTGCTGATTCTGTTACTCCGGTACAGCCAGCAGCATCCTATACGCTCAGCGGCACCTACCGGATAATTGCTACGCATAGTAATAAAGCGATAGAGGTGCCGGGTAACTCTACTGCAGATGGTGCTCAAATTAAACAATATACCTATAACGGCGGAGCTAATCAGCTATGGATAATTACTCAAATCAGTGGAAATGATTACAAAGTGATTAATGTAAATAGCGGAAAGGCCATGGATGTGGTTAGTAACTCAACAACAAACGGAGCGCTCATAGAACAGCAGCCTTATTCGAGTACCGACAATAGTCAGATCTGGACCATTAAAGATATCGGTAACGGCACTTATACATTTATAGGAAAACAAAGTCAAAAAAGCCTTGATGTTGCAGGTGCAGGCACAGCAGATGGTGTTGCTGTGGATATATGGCAATACTTAGCCGTTACGAACCAAACGTACCGGGTAGAAAGAGTGGATAATACCATCCTCAGTGGAACTTATCAGATCACAGCCTACAATAGCGGTAAGGTTTTGGATGTAAATGCTGCGTCATTACTAGATGGTGCAAGTGTTATACAATACACCAATAATTCTGCAGCCAATCAAAAATGGACAATTACCCAGGTAAGTGGCAATGATTACAATGTAATTAATGTTAACAGCGGAAAGGCTTTAGATGTAATTGGTAATTCAAATGCCGACGGGACAAAAATTGAGCAACGCACCTTAGCCAGTGGGGAAAATTATCAGGTTTGGAATATTACCAGTAATGGAGATGGAACCTATAGAATAATGAACAAAGCAACTAATACTTCCCTCGATGTTACGGGTTGCAGCACGGCAAATGGAGCGTTGTTTCAGATCTGGCCGTACTGGGGAGGCAACTGTCAAAGATTTGTACTTACTCCTGTTTCTTCTGGGCTTATGGCTGCGGGAAGCAAGGATATGTTAAACATCGAAAAAACGGTTGAGAAGACGGTAGAAACTGTTGAGGTTTTTCCAAACCCAGTTGAAAATGAATTAAAGATAAATTTGCCAACTACGTTTAAAGGGGAAAAGCATCTTCGCCTGACAGACCTTTCCGGCAAAATGATTCTTTCACGGACGTTCAGAGAAGATCATTATGATTTGAACCTTGTAGCACTTCCTTCGGGTACCTATATTGTTAAAATAGATAATGGCATTGAGGCTGTTTCCAGAAAGATAATCAAAAAATAATTGAACACTGATTTTTATAACGGCATTTCCTTTTGGGAGTGCCGTTTTTTTATGCGGCGGGTTCCTATTAGAACAAAATTACAATGACATAAAAATTTATATGGGTGCCGAATCTTTTCCTCGCGGTAATCCAGAGACTTAAAGAAGAGGGTGTACACTTCGCCAAGGTGCACCTCCAAATATCATATTCTGCTACTAAGCAAGCCTGAAAGGCTTGACTCTAAGCAACCACGGGCGCAACCCGTGGTTTTTGGACAATCGAAGCAAGCCTGAAAGGCTTGACTCTGTATAACACCTTAGGTTAACGGTTATGTCTACAAAGGGGATTCGAGAGTGCGGTGCTTTATTGGATTGTAGCACTTTAATCAAAGGAACAGTCATTGCCGTTTTCGCTGTTTTGTAAAAAAACTATTGATGATGTGCAAAAAAAAATTTCATACAAACTGAGTATCCGTATTATCCATTTTCAGTCCTGCTTAAAAAAGCTAGTATGTTGTCCTTGTCGGGCCAGCAAGTAACATCTGGCGATATCAAGGCTAACCGCTTATCATTTCAACTGCAGGAGAACCTCGAAGAAGCATTTGGACCTTAATAAACAAGTTAAATTCCAAATAATCTTAAGGCGCTTTAGGATATTTCCAAAGCAACTCTTATTGCAAGATGATAAAGGTTTTGATTTTAAATTGTTAAAAATGAGTAAGTTTTAGAGGAGTCAGAGGAACTTTTGAGAAAAAAGAATAAAGAGATGAGATCGGGTTAAAATTAGGTTAAACCTTATCCCGAAAAAACCAAAGTATAGAATTTTACTGGACAAATGGAAAGCAAGGTTTTTGTTTGTCTGTGGTTGCTACCGATGCTTTGTAAAAGCGCAAGATGTAAATCTTTTTGCAGATACAAGGATTCCGTAAATACTACATGCATTAGTTCCTAGTATTATAACTGCTGTGGTTAAGGGTGTGCGGATCTGTTCCTGCGGGTATATTCTATACGGTTTTTATCATTTCAAATTCGAATTCTATAAGCATTTAAATTAACCCAATAATGTAAGTTATGAACTTAAATTCCATGGAGCGGCCCTTTCCGCCCCGACATTTTCCTAAAAGCTCGTTGGCTATAAAGCTAACGGCAATTCTATTTTTGGCCGTTTCGGCAGATTCAAACGCGACAAACAACAATTTATCGCATCTTATCAAGGCGAAAAACAAATCGTATGGACACATTGCAATCGACAAAGTTTCGGGCATTGTAACAGATGAAAAAGGTGAGCCGCTTCCAGGTGTCAGCGTTAAAGTTAAAGGTGGAAATACCTCTACCGCTACCGACAATAACGGGAAGTATTCAATCCAGGCCTCTGATAATTCTGTTCTGGTTTTTACTTATATGGGATTTGAGATACAGGAAGTTGTTGTTTCGGCAAGGCAAAACATAAACGTAACTCTAAAACCAAAATCGTCCGCTCTGGAAGAAGTTGTAGTGGTTGGTTATGGAACGCAGAAGAAAGCCACCTTAACCGGTGCTATTTCTACAATAGGCTCTGACGTTTTCAAAGACAGAGCAGTAAGTAATCCGGTGTTGGGCATTCAGGGTGAAATACCAGGGGTAGTAGTTACACGTACTTCATCCAGGCCTGGTAACGAAAACCTCAACATAAGGATTCGTGGGGAATCTTCTATTGCAACAGGTAAAAATGCAGTAGTGCCATTGGTTGTGGTTGACGGTGTACCTACCGTTGACTGGAACAACGACAACAACCTCAATGGAGGCTTATGGGAACTGAGTCAGTTAAATCCTGATGACATAGAAAGCATGACCGTATTGAAGGATGCTTCAGCCGCTATTTATGGTGCCAGAGCGGCAGGTGGGGTTATCCTTATCACCACTAAACGCGGAAAAGGTTCTGTAAAGGTTAATTACAATGCAAATTTGCGAATAAACACTTTAGGTAGAGTTACTCCTTTAGCAAATATGTCTCAATATGGCCAAATGTTTTTGCATGCTTCTGATCAGGATGGCGTGAACAATTTTTGGATCTACGATAGAGCAAGGGTTGAAAAGTTTATTGTTGGGGAACCTTTTTTATGGACAGATCCCAACAACCAGGTTGTTACTGCCTACGATAATAATAACTGGATGGATCAGCTATATGGAACAGCACAATCGCAGCAACATAACCTAAGTTTAACGGGGGCTACCGATAAAATGGCGGTGCGATTTTCGCTGGGTTTTGCAGATAATCAGGGAATGTTAAAAACCGCTTACGACGGAGAGAAGAAATACAACACCCGGTTTAATTTTGATTATAAGTTATCTAAGAAAATAAGGCTAGAATCGGGTATTTCTTATGATAAGAAAAATGTTTCGAGCCCTATTATGGGAGTGGGAGATGGCTGGTTTGATCCTCCTATTTTTCCAACAAGGAACGTAAATAATGAATGGTACGATGTTTTTGGTTATAGAAACCCTGTTGCAAAAACAACTGATGGAGGCCGAGTAAGTAATACGGAAGAAATCTTCAGGTTGAACCTTAAAGCAACCGCACAATTGTTTGATGGGCTTACATTAACAGGACAAGCATCATCTGTTATGCGTAAAGGCTTTAAAAAGCAATATTGGCAAACTTTCGTATTTAAAGACTGGACTGGCGGCCGCACTAGCAATACTCAAAATGCGGACCCTGCTGTTCAGGAAGATATGGGTACTACCAATTATCAGAATTACGGTGGCTTCCTCGACTACAAAAAAACTATTGCAAAAAACCATAATATTTCGTTCATGGGAGGTGTTACCGCCGAGCTTAATGAAGATAAAAGATTGATGGCGAGACGGGCGAAGTTACTTTATACAGGGCTTTATGACCTTAATACTGGCGACGTATCAAATCAAACAAATTCGGGAGGTTCCAACCATTGGGGGCTTATATCTTACGTTACCCGTTTAAACTATAATTATAAAAGCAAGTACTTGTTAGAGTTTGTTGGACGGAATGATGCTTCATCAAGGTTTGATGCCAGTCACAGGTGGTCAAGCTTCGGTGGCTTTTCAGCAGGGTATCGTATCTCCGAAGAGAAATTTATGAAAGCTCTTCCTTTTATTAATGATTTAAAACTAAGGGGCGGTTATGGTGAGATGGGCGGCCAGGCAAACATTGGTTATTATGATTATGCTCCTCTTGTTGGCGTAGGTACCGCTGTTTTTGGGACTGGATATACTCAGCAGCAAACGGCTTATGCAAACGATGTGGTCAGTAATGACCGTACCTGGGAACGTATCGGTACGAAAAACATCGGATTTGACTTTAGTGCCTTAAATAACAGGTTATTCGGCTCTGCTGATTACTACGTGAAAAAGAATGATGGAATGCTTATCAAAGTTGATCTACCCCAAGTCTTAGGAGCTGACGCGCCAACTCTCAATTACGGAATTTTAAAAGTAAAAGGCTGGGAGGCACAAATTGGATGGAGAGATAAAATTAAAGACTTTTCATATAATGCATCATTCTTACTAAGTGATAATAAAAACAACCTGGTTTCTATGTACGGAAGGGATAACTGGAATGCAGGTTATGTATCACTAAGACAAGGCTATCCTCTTAATTCAATATACGTATATAAAACCGACGGCTATTTTCAGTCTCAGGAAGAAGTAGATGCTTATTATGCTGAATATACGAAGGTAAAGAATGGTGAATTGCCAGCTAACGTAGCGGGGCAAAGACTCCGCCCTGGCGATTTGAAAAAAGTGGATTTAGATGGTAACGGTTATATTAGTGCTATAGGCGACCCAAGCAAAGGAGACACCGGCGATGTAGAGTTTATTGGAGATGCTGCGCCACATTATTCGTTTGGAATTAACCTTGGTGCATCCTGGAAGGGGTTCGACTTTTCGTCCTTCCTTCAAGGTATTGGTAAACAAAATATTATACGGGGAGGTAATCTGAATGCTCCTTTCAGAGTATTATATGTTAACCAAAACCCAAATTATCTTGGTAAAACCTGGACAGAAAGTAATCCAAATGCCGAATATCCCAGAATGTCCCTGGTAGGTGTACGTAACGGATGGAACTATAATAATACAGATATTATGGTTCAGAACTTAAGGTATATCCGTATGAAGACTTTGATTCTGGGGTATACGTTACCAAAAGCGATTACCAAAAAAATGAGTGTCGACCGTTTCAGGATTTATTTTTCAGGAAATGACTTATTTGAATTTACAAGTATTAAAGATGGATATGATCCTGAGTTCGGTGAAAACTCAAATCAAACTTATCCTTTTGCCAGAACCTGGTCTTTCGGCCTCGATTTAACCCTATAATCAGAACAGAAATGAAACGCATATATTTTTCGATATTATTAATGGTGTCTTTAGGGGCATCGTCATGTAGTGAAAAATTCCTTGATCTGGACCCCTTGGACTTAGCTACAACCGAAGTCTATTTTAAAACACCTGCGCATTTTAAAGCAGCGTCTAATGACTTTTATAATAAAATGATTAGTTGGAGAAAAGTAGATGATAGTAATATTTTCGACTTTATGGACTATGGTTCTGACCTTACCCTGGCAGTAAATAGTTACGGACAGGGGGGCATAACTGTTCCTTCGACAGATGTGTATTGGAGAAATCCTTATAAATACATTAGGGCGGCAAATGTTATTATAGAAAAAGCAAGTGAATATACAGGCGATCAAAATGGTATAAAGCAATATGTGGCGGCAGCTTATTTTTTCAGGGCTTGGCAGCACTTCTTTTTGCTAAAAAGATTTGGAGGAGTTCCGATTGTGACAAGAGTGCTGAGCACAGATAGTGAAGAGCTGGATGCGCCAAGAAATAGCCGTTACGAGGTTATGAAACAGGTATTGGCTGATCTTGACGTTGCAATTGAGGGCTTGCCTACCGAGCAAAATATAGCGGCAGGAGATAAGGGGCAAGTAAGCAAATGGGCTGCAATGGCTTTCAAAGCAAGGGTTTTGCTTTATGAAGGAACCTGGGAGAAATATGTTGGCGAAACAACAGATTTTGCAGAGAAGCAAAAACAAGAAGATAATTCAGCCAAGTATTTCACAGAGGCTGCATCTTTAGCTAAAACAGTTATTGAACAAGGGGGATATGAGCTTTGGAATGGTGCTGGCGACAGAAGTTACTATTACTTGTTTGTTTTGGAAGATGCCTTATCGAACCCGGCAGGGCTTACAAAAACTTCTAACAAAGAGTTTATATTAAAAAGCAACTACGATTATACCTATTACAGGTCAGCCTTAAACATCAGCCATACAGTCGCAAGTCTTGGTCCAAACCGAAAAATGATGGATATGTACCTGTGTACAGATGGTTTGCCTCCATCGCATTCAAGTGTTTTTGCCGGATATACCAAGAAAGACGATGAATACAAAAACAGGGATAAACGTTTGCTCTCTATTGCATACATTCCAGGCCAAAAATATTGGGGGCGTGGAGCATCTATCGCCGGAGGTGGAGCTTATTACGACGGACGTGCTTATCCAGCTTCGATTGTAGCAGTAAATCCAATTTTAAATGGTGGCTTTGGATATGGAAATCGCAAGTTTTTAACAGAACATCGTCTTAGAGAAGATAACCAGGAATCCTATGATTATCCGCAGATAAGATTAGCTGAAGTTTATTTGATCTATGCGGAAGCCTTGTTTGAAAAGGATGGAGCAATATCGGATGCCGATTTAAATTTATCTATTAATAAGTTAAGGCAAAGAGCGGGAGTAGCTCCGCTGACTAATGCACTAATTGCTGCTAATTCCGGCTTGACTATGCTTGGAGAAATCAGGCGTGAAAGGGCTTTAGAGCTATATGGTGAAGGATTCCGTTTTGATGACCTTAAACGTTGGGGTATAGCAGAGCAAGAGTTAAATCAACAGGTATTAGGTATTAAGGTTGTGGGTACTGACTATCAGACAGTTTCTGGTAATTACGACCCTTCTAAATATTCCTTCGGTATTGATGCCGCCTCGGGGGCACTTATTGTTGATCCTGCTGTAAACAGAAAGTTTTCAAGGAAGAATTATTTATTCCCTTTACCCGCAGCTCAGATTTTATTAAATAAAAAATTGGTTCAAAATCCGGGGTATTAAACTGAAATGTTAAATATAAAAGGGCAATGATGGTAAAACTTCATTGCCCTTTTTCTATTAAGTCTGCCTCTTTTACCCAGATCAATCAGGCAAAGGATCCTGGCCTAATAGTTTGGTTCCCATCTCAGCAGAGTGTCTCACAACACCAAAACCGTATTCAGTCATTGCAGCTTCATAGTCTTTTATAGATTCAGCTAAGGGTTTACCGGCTTTTAACGAATTGATAATCTCTTTACCAAGTAAAACAGCATCCCGCAAAGCAACATTCGCCCCTCTTCCTAAACTGGGAGTCATGGTATGAATGGCATCACCCAGTAATGTTACATTAGGATGAGGCATGAGGTTAAAAGGGATACAGGAGCCCATTTCAATGTAGAAGAATGAACCTTTCTCAGCACTCTCAGGAGCCTGATAGGCATTACTCGGCCAATCGCGCAAAAGATCTACAGCCATTTTCTGCAGCTCATCGCTCGATTTATTCCGGTTATCAACATCACTTGTACCAAAATATTCTTTTCTACCAGAAATAATACAGCCAACATAATCATGCTGCTCCTGTAATACAGCATCAATCCCCAATGCTTTTGGCGCTAATTCCGGACGCGCAGGAAAGATAACCGGACCCACACCCAAAATGAGTTTTTTAGAATCCGAAGCCGCAGTAAAAACATCAGCTACGCAAAGTTGTGGTAACACCCTTTTAGCATCTTCAAGCTTTATTCTTCCATAGATTGCCCTGGCACCGGAATCCATTGTTTTTGCTTCGGGTGCCCTTTGCTTACGAACAGCAGAGTTTGCACCATCTGCACCAACAAGAACAGTGCCCTCTGCAGATTTACCGTCTTCAAAATAAGCGGTTACGATGTTACCTTCGTTAATGTAATGACTAAATTTAGCACCATACTGGATTGCATCTTCCAAACCAATCATTAGAATTTCTCTGAGTGTGGCCCTGTTCACATTGAGATGTTTGGATATGCCGGATTCAACATGATGTGTAGTCTTGCTATAATCATCAATTGCAAACCTTCTCTTCAGGGAAAAGTCTGTATTTAGGATGGTTGTATAATGGAGTGCATTGGTAGAAGTCAGTTCAAATAGCTGGAATAATGTATCGGGTAAAGATGCTTTAATCGAATCAATACCATCTGCGTCGAGATGTAAACGATACCCTTGTTTTCTGTCCGAAGGGGATACATCTCTTTCAAATACCTGAACACTAAGGCCATTCTTTTTTAGAAATTGAGCAAGGCATAAACCACCTATTCCTGCTCCAATTATTATGACTTTCATTTTATTGAAATGATTTAATATAAATTTTAAATGAAATGAGTCAATGTCGTTTTTTAAGGAATTGAAGGTGCTGGTTCCAAGAATTCCTTTGTCCAAGGGACGCCCTTGCAATGCTATTAAGTTAAGACATGTTATAGCATAGTCTTATACCCTCTCTGCCTTCGGCATCTCTCCCAATGCTATTAAGTTAAGAGAAAAGGCCATTTTTGTTGTCAAAAAAGGCCTTTTTTACTATATTCGAGTGTCAAATAAATATAGAACATGAAGATAGAAAATTTAAGCAGCTCCAAGAAGGGGCTT
>Ga0307408_100001697_pt1 | contig 16192 bp, 5 predicted proteins | sample 322Cmetagenome_FD_202116 | JGI IMG/M metagenome (GOLD analysis project Ga0307408, IMG submission 202116) | Maize rhizosphere microbial communities from greenhouse at UC Davis, California, United States - 322HYB-C-3 | ecosystem: Host-associated > Plants > Roots > Rhizosphere > Soil | place: USA...
TCCACAAACCGTTTGCGACGTGGCCGATTTCAACGAGCCTCAACGGGCCGCCGAAGGAATTGATGGCGTATGGGTCAACGGCGTCCTGAGCTATCGCGACGGTCAGGCGAACGGAAATCGTGAGGGGTGCTTCCTGGCGCGCGAGGGCGATCTGCGTCGGGGTTTTAGGCTAACGAACGGCGTGTAAGCGGTTGATAGCAGCGCTGTGCCTGGTTTTGGGTTGCTTCGCAACCCAGCGGGGATAAATCCCCTCGCCACAGGAGAAAGTGCCGTACTCATGCTCAGGTTGTGTTAATTGGCGCCACAATAATGGCACTACGACACTAAAGAAGCCGGATTTAAAGCCGAAGCAGTAGGTTCAACCCATCTAAACTGGGACTTTTCAGCCAGGGAGCAACCCATGAGCTTCGGTAAAACCACTCCGATCCTGCGGATCTTCGATGAAACCAAGGCGTTGGCGTTCTATGTCGATTTCCTGGGCTTTACCGTCGACTGGCAACACCGCTTCGGTGACAACTTTCCGTTGTACCTGCAAGTCTCCCGTGGTGACTGCGTGCTGCACCTGTCCGAGCACCATGGCGATTGCACGCCGGGCTCGGCGCTGCGAATCGAGACCGATGAGCTGGAAGCCTTCCAGCAGCAATTGCTCGCCAAGCAATATCGCTACGCCCACCCACAGATCCAGGCCATGCCCTGGGGTAGCCAGGACATGACCGTGATGGATCCGTTCGGAAATCGGTTGGTGTTTACCAATGCGATTAATGTTTGAGCCGTTTGGGCAGATTTGCAGATCGCTTATTCAGACAAAGGACGGTTCGTGTGTTCGACATTAACCGATCCCTATCGCCTCACGACGTGCTGCCTGTACGCTTGGCACGATTTATTTCCGATACGTGAAAGTTGTACAACTTATAGTTTTTCAAGTTGCGGCCAGTCGGGATGCTAACTTCTTCGGGGATGATACCGCTGCAGTTGAAGCAGGCAATGAAAGGTTCCGGTTGTGTCACGCTGGTCAGTTTTTCGGTGTACAGATGCGTATCCGATAACACTCTTTCAACCTGACCTGGATAGAGCGCCACGATTGAGTTGAGCACGCGGACTTCTCCATGAGCCCCTGGTCCTCCGGCGCGCACGGGAATGATCCCATTGGATTTCTCGATGTGCCTGGCGATGAGGTCCTGGGTGGGTTGCTGGAGTTCATGCATAGTCTCGACCGTCCTGCTTGCCGTCGGTTCGAGTTCCAGTACACCAGGCTCTGGTTTGAGTTGATGGACCGGGTCGTTTTTCGTCGCACTGTACCGTTCTCCCAGATCGGCCAGGTAATCTTGGATATTACCGATCTTATAGCTTCCGAAATTCAAGTAGAACCTATCGCTTGTGGCGGTGCCGTCATAATCCTCGACCACGCCGCGATAACCTGCCGGGCCGGACTTTGGCCCGGTGAGGTTGTAGTACTCGTTGAAGGCAACATCGTTATCGCCCTTGCGATCCATGACAACGCCATAGGCGTGGACAACCAGATCCTTGCGTTTGGTTTTGCTGAAGCTGGGGCTGGCGTTGGGATCTTCGGTAGGGCCTTGTTTGCCCTTCTTCTTTGGAATGGGTGTTTCCATCATCTTTTTCGAACGCGCCGCCCCATCCTGTCTCAGCCAATTGACGGGATCGATGCTCTTCCCTTGGGCGTCAGTTAGTACCAACCCTTGGTGATCAATGTACTTCACCGGGTTATTCCCCACCATGCAATACAAGTTCAACCCATCAACCGCCCCTGCCGGGTCGGGACTGATCCAGCGTTGCAGCCACGGCGCGTAATACCGATGCCCGTAGTAATACAACCCGCTGGCATCACGCTCCTTGCCGGAATAACGAATGGTCCGGTAATCGGCCTCCACAGCCGAACGGGACGCCACCCAAGCAGTTCCTCCGTAGGGCAGGTAACTTTCCTGGCTGATCAGGTCGGCCTTGTCGTCGAGTTCCAGTGCGCTAGACCCCAGGTGGTCATCGAGGCTATAGCGCAGTTGATTGGCCGCGATCCCGGACGGTCGGCCTTCGGTCCAATGCAGGTAACGCACGCTGCAGCGTCCGGCTTGCAAGGTGATGACCTCCAGGCGCTCCTTATGACGGGTGCGGATTTCGAGGCCTGGCAAGTAACGGACTTCCTCTGTGCGGATCATTGCGGCGGTATGGGTTGTCTTGATCTTGCACACGCGTTGACCGCCGCTGTCGTAGGTGTAGCGTTCGACGTCGTCGGAACCGTTTTCACGCTGGACCAGCATCACACTGTCAAGTTGGTTGCGACTATTCCATTGCAGTGTCTGGCCCGGGCATAGGGCCTGCAGGTTGCCGTTGGCATCGAAGCCCATCGTTATCCTGGTCGTGGGGGCGTCGCCTTGGCTCCAAGACACGAGGCGATTGCTGGCGGCGGCGACGTTCAATGTGCGGGTGTAGTTGTTCCCTTCGCGTATGTGGCGCAGCTCCGTCAGGTTGCCGCCGCCGTCGTAGGTGTATCGCTCGGTAAAGTTGAACAGCTGCGTGGGGTCGAATGAAATCGTCCCCGCGCCTGGAAGGCCGGGGGGCGCGGCCAGCCCGGCGGCCTCACGCCCCGTGGCGCAGGTTAATTGGTAGAGGCTGTCGTAGGTGAAGGTGCTGACAGGTTTCACCTGCTGGTTGCTGTTGAAACGCTCCGGTTGGACGTTGTCGCTAATTTGAGTCACGTTACCCACAGCGTCGTAGGTGTAGTGAAGGTCCTGCAAGGTTTTGCCTGGCGCCGATGCGCTGAGCGAGGTCAGTCGCCCGCTGGCCGGATCGAACACCGCGCGACTCGTTACGCCGTTGCCGGCGGTTTGCGATTCGACGTTGCCGAAAGCGTTGTAGACGAGGTTGTCGACGATCGTTTTTTTGGCCTCGGTGCCTTTTATTTTCAGACTCACGGATCTGAGTTGGCCCGAGACATCGAAGGCGTAGTGCTGTTCGTGTCGAGCTGCGTCGGTCTGCTGGATAATCTGTCCCAGCGCGTCGTAGGACCAACTCGTTTTGTAGCCTTCGCCCTTTTCAAGCAACCCATCACGATCTTTTACGTCGGTTGGCCAGTCAGGTTGTGCAGCCTCGATCAGCATGTGCCGTGTCTGGCTAAGCGGTTTGCCGCACAAGGCATATTCGTCGACGATCAGCGTGCCTGCGCTGTCATCGTGACGGATGAGCGCGCCGCAACGATTAAGCCTCGCCGATGCCTGGGAACTGTCGCCGTAGCTCAGGCACTCGACCTTGTGCAGTTTTCGTCCTGCGGCTTGTTCCTCGACGGCGGTCAGTCTCAGTTGGTTGTCGTAGGTCGATTGCCAATGATTTTCTCGTTGATCCCAACTGTGCAGGATCTGTCCGGCGACGCCGGGCAGGTTCAGGCGCCATCCAGCGTCGACGCTTTTTACTCGCAATGGTTTGCCGGATAGGCTGTAGACGGTCGCGAGATTGGCGTCAGTTGCGTTGGCAAGTCGAGGGTCGCGCTGGGCGATCAACCGTCCGGCGACGTCGTATTCTTGCCGGCTGGCGCGCATCTGGTTTTTTTCGCCTTCCTTGGCTCGGCAGTAAGCCACCTGGCGTACCGGCAGGCCGCGGCCGTCGACGGCGTTGAGGGTGGGGGTCTTGCGATGAAGGCGTGCGGTCATGCCTCACCTCCTGCTGTCGGGGACGGTTGGGGCGTGATTTCTTCCAGCGTGTCGTTTTCGTCCTCGTCCACGCTGTACCAAGGATGACGCGTCTGGCGCCGCATGTAGGACAGGTCATTCTGCTTGGCGAGACGGGTGTGGGTAGGGCGGCCCAATGCGTCGTAGAACTGCTGGTCGCAATGGCCGAACTGCCGAAAGGATTTATCGTTGATGTAGCGATGCTGATCAGCAAAGTAGGGGCGGTAGATCCGGATCGCCAAACCTTTGCTGTTGTATTCCACCCGTTCGCTGACATGCCAGCGCGTTGCGGCGATCCGCTCCAGTGGTTTGCCATCCTCAAGTGTCAGTTCACCCTTGGCGTCTACGCTGTAAGCCATGCCTGACTCGACCAATCGCTTGCTTTGCAACAGGCGACCAAAGCCATCGAAGCACGTCAGGGTGATTTGGATTTGTTTCTGGTCGTCATCGGGATAACGATCGGCGACCAGTGTGGCGATGTGGATCGGCTCACGTTTCGAGGTGCGAATTTCGCGTTTCAGTTTCCTGTCTGCGGCAGAGAGTGTCTCGAGTTTTGACAGCCGGGCGCGAGCCGAAGCACGAATATGCCCGGTCGGCAGTACGTCACCGTTAGCCACGCAGCGCGCTAGCCAGTCGGTGTCCTTGCGGCCCGTTTCCGATATGTCTCCCATCCAGCTGAATGGCGCGTAATAGATAGCGGTGGCGGCGTCCTGCAAAGCGTCCTTGCTCTGTGCGATCGCTGCTGCCGGGCTTTTAGGCGATGGCTTGAACGCTGCGACCGGTTTGAAACCAACGGGGTTGTTGCTCTCGTCGCCGTAGAAGGTGCTGGCCAGTACCTGGCCGAAGGCATCGGCAAGGCCTTCCTGTATCTTGCCGTTGGGGTCCTTGACGCGCAGGGGCAGGAAGGTACGGTAATCGTATTGCGCCTTGGTCATGCAGCCATCGGGCCGTTCGAAGCCGGTCACAAAGCAAGTGTATTTGTCGTAGCTGATCTTGGTCACGCCGTGGCTGTTGCTCGGCTGCACGGTCCTGGTTTTGTAGAAGCCTTCCAAGCCGGCGTAAGTCGCGTAGCCACTGTTGACTGACCACAGCGTCTTGGGTGAGGTGCTCGCGGGAAGGAAATCGGTCATGGGTTCATAGCCGATTTGTTTTAATAACGTATCCTCGGGGCGAGATTTTTCCGGTAACAGGTCGAAGGCTTGCAAGGCGGACTCGTCCAGCTCTGCGGTTTCCAGATGGGCGACCAGGGCTTCGAAGCTGGCGTTGCCGTCCGGCAACGTTTCGTCGACAGAAGGCTTCTTGTAGCGCGTTACGGACAGGCTGGTGAGGGCGGCCTGGGTCGTCCAGCTTGGCTTTGCGACGAGTTCGGAAATTTTCTCAAAAGTAATATCCTCCGGTGCCAGCCCTCCGTCTTCAGGCGCCTTGGGCCGTTTCAACGCGTTGGTCCGCTGGCGATAAGGTAAACCCAGGCGCCATCCTTGCAGTGCTTGCAGGTTGATGAATTCGGCACGAGTTTGGGTCAGGTAGTAGAACTGTTGTGCCGGGTCATGAGCATCCCGCCACCATTGTTGCTGGTCTGGGTCGCTGAACGGTGCGCTATCTTCGACCGTTTTGCGTCGGGCGTAGTGGACGTTCACGCTGTGAATCACTGCACCGTACCGGTCATGTTGCAGGTTGATCAGGTGCTGACACTGTGGGTCGTCGCTCTGGCCTTCGTATTGGTAGCTGATGGATTCCAGCGGCAGTGGCAACAGGGAGGCATAGCGCCGTGGGCCCTGGGGAGGTTGTTGCAAGCGGATTCGATAACGGTTTTCCTCGACCGAGTACAGCGTCCTTTGATGGCTTCCCGCGTATGTCTCGCTACGCAATAAACGACCGCTCAAGGCGCGGCGCATTTCAAGCGCGGTCGCTGCGTCTGGCGCTCGGACCCATTCGTCGTCGCGACTGTCATCAACGTATCGGCACAGTAACGTCGTGCCAAGCGCCACGGCTGCCGAGTCGGCACGGTGATATTCGCTTCGGTCCATGTCCACTGCCTGACCGGTATGAAACCAGCTTTTTTTCAAGCAAGGCTCTGTGAATCCTGGCGAATCGGCATCGTTGGGATAGGTTTCATTGTCGGTTTGTATCAGCAAACCGAAGCCGCGGAACTCCCGTTCGACGCCATCGTAATAACCCTGGCGATAGGAAAACCGCTGGGTCAGGCGATTACCGGTGATCTCATCCCGCTGGGCCTGGCGCGACACCAAATGCAGGGGCATCGGTAGATGGCAGGCAAGGGATTGCCTGGCTATGACCCTTGCCGCTTTCTCGTCCAGCCATTCCTGGGCCGAGCTGCGATAAGCGATGCGGGTGGCGGCGCCCATGTTGTTGTGAGTGCCGGTGAGCAGATAGGGCTTTTCCTCGACGAAATCGTAGCGCCAATGTTGCGCCGGGGTCAGGTGCGGCACGCTCAGCACGAGGCTGGAGCAACCCAGCCCTAGCAGGTCGATGATGCTCACCTGGCATAGGTTGTCGTAGCGCAGGCCGGTTGGCCACGGCAGCGAAATTGCGGGAGCGAAGCCATTGCCGCAGCGGTTCATGAAGATCAAGGCTCGATCCGCTTGCAAATAGATCAGGTCGGCGGCACCGGAACCATCCAGGTCTGCTAGGCGGATACGCGAGGCATCGAAGGTGGGGGAGGCGAGGCCCGGAAAGTCCAAGACGACGCCTTTGCCGAATCGCCCGTGGCCCAGGTTCGGCCAGCACTTCACCTCGTTGTGGCGAATGCGCACCAGATGCTGCTGGCCGCTGCCGAGCAGATCGCTGAAAGCCACCAACTCGGAAGGCGACCCGCTGAATACCGGCAAGGCATCGTCATCGTCGTCGTGAGGAACTTCCCGGGCGGCAGCGAAACCACTTTCGCGCCGATTGGCGTAAAAGCGAACGCTGCGTGGACCTATCAGGACAAGATCGTTGAGGCCTTCGCCCATCAAGTCGGCCAGATGCCCTTGTGGGTTGAAGAACTCTGCCGGAAACGCCTGGAAGGTAGCGAAGTTCGACCATTTTCGATCCGCGCCAAGGGAGAAAAAGCCGCTAAGCCCCGGTTGGGCGATGATCCAGTCCAGGCGACCGTCACCAGTAAGGTCGCTTAGCGTTTGGCGCAGTGTTTTCGCGGTGTCGGCAACGGGAATCTCAGGCAGCGCTTTCCATTGGTCGTAAGCCACTTCGTCCGTCTCGGCTTTAGCCCGCATGGGCTCACGGTAATGCCAGCCTGCATCGCTTCGATGGAGCACGCCGGGCAGACCTTCGCCGTACAAATCCACCCATTGGAAACTTTGTTCGTCGCTGAACCCCGGCATGTTCTCAAAGTGCTTCCAGGCGGACTTATCGAGCAGGCCTTTGAATTCGCGGTAGTGGAATTCCATGGGGGGACGGCTTTGGGGAACTGCTCCGTCGTCAAACGCTTGGTCATGCGCTGCGCTCAAGAAGTTGTAGCCCAGGAGCGTCTGACGATATTCAAGCAGCAGACGCCGCACGAGCACCGGATCGGCGCCCAGCGCTTCGGGAAAGCGATGGAACATCAACACCTGGCGGCATAGGCGATCGGTGCGCAGTTCGAAACCGTAGGCAAAGGTGGAAAACCCATCGCTACGTTTTTGCGATTGCAATCCTTCATAGCGTGGTTTTTGCTCGTACTCGGTGCTTCGCTCACCGTAGTCGAACACCAACTCGAAGTGCCATTGGTCCTGCTTGGGCGGATCTGTTTTCCAAGCATAAAGGCTGGCGTCGGCCTTCACATTGCCATAGCGCACATGGCTCAAATAGCGTTGGGCCCCGCCATTTCCCGTGTATACATATTGAATGTGCTCACCATGGGCATTCAGGCTTTCCTCCAACAGCCATTCACCTACCCGGCTTGCATCCTGAGGATCGGTCCGTCGCGACCGGGGATTTTTTCCGTAGACATGCAGGCTGCCGTCGGCCCCGTGCACGAGCCAGAAACCAGGTTTATCCAGGCCTGACGACCAATGTTCAATCCGGTCGAAGCTGCTTTCGATTCTTGGCAGGTGACGGGTCACCGTGTAGGTCGTGCCCAGGTCCAGGCCGTTGTAGCGATTGACTCGGGTTGGACTGACGCCGTGTTCGGGCAACCAGACCACGCCGCTGGGGCCGACGATCTCATCGTCATCGGTATAGGCAGGCACGCCCTTGCTGGTACGTCGCGCCACGCAAGGTAACGAAAGCCCCCAGCCGGTACCGAACACGCCGTTGCCGGCTGAGCTGCTGTAGCTTAAGGACAAGGCCGGAGCGAAGCCGCGTCCAGGAGAAATCGGCAACGCAACCTCGTAGGACGCCGTGCCATGGGCGCCGACGGGGCTCCATCCTTTGCCGATGCTCTGGATGGCACCGCCACCCTTGGGCAGTGACGGCGCAGTGACAGGCAATGTGGTTTGTTCATTCATGACATCCCCCCGCCGACCCTGGCTGTGTAGCTGATGTGCACGATGATGTCGGTCAGCGACTCGAGCACATTCCTTTGTGCCTCGGGGTTCGGGAACGTCAGTTGCCATTGGGAGACCGCCCCGGTGTATTCGAAAGGCAGGTAACGGTCATCGTTGAAATTCAACGTGAACAGACCGTTGTCGTCGACGCCGGTGGAAAGTGCGATCTGTTGGTTGGCACGCCGGCCTTCCATGACCCGCCCCGGGTCATCGGCGGACATAAATACTTTGCTGGAGATCTGGGTCAGCGTGGCCCGGATGTTTTCGTAAGGACCCACAACGGTCGGCAAGGAAACGCTGATGGTTTTGATCCGCCGCATGTAGTGCTTCTGGCCTTTGTAATCATTCTCGAACAGTTCGTGGGGCAGCTCGAATTCGCATTGGCCTTTCTTCAGTTCGGCATGCATGTCCAGCCATGGCTTGTTGATCGTCGAGGTTGCGGTGTGGTTCTTCAGATGACGCAGTGAAATCGTCTTGCGGATCTCCAGTTCTCGCGCGCTACGGCTCAGATATCCGGCCTGCATGTTCAACAGGCTGAGTTTCAGTTGCTCGCCTGCTCCTAGTCCTCGATAGGTTGTATTCCATGCGCCGGGCTGAATGAATCGTGTGTGGTAATCGCCAATTTCGTATTGCCAACAGTGCTCGGCGGCCAAACACAGGGAGAGCGTAGTGTCGTAGGCTTGGCGATAGAGTGCGGCAAACTGGCTGTTCAGCCATTGGTACAGCTGTGCTTTGGTAAAGCGCTTGCTGAGAAAGTCGTAATGGGTCTTGGTTTGGCTCAGGGTTGATTCGGCAAGGCGCAGTTGTAGGCGCGTGGCGGTTTCCTGCTCAGTGAATTGCGCCAGTTGAGCGTCAATCTGGGCCAGTTCGAGCTGTGATTGATCATAGCTGTGTTGCCAATCCTCCCGGCGGCGATCGAATATGGCTTGACGGTCGAGGTCGGCCGCTATCGTGCGGTTTATGATCGCAGCGCTATGGGCGGCCGCAGAGACTGAGAGCAACGGCCCCTCCCAACGGCTGCCGCCAATGCACAACCCCACCATGTTTGGAGCCAGCATCGCCAGCCCCGCCCCGATTTGCAAAGACAGTGCAGCAGCCTCAAACGTACCGCTGGATATGGCGAACCCACTGACGGCTATTTCCTTGCCAGTTAGACTACCGTCCAGCAGTTTTTTGTAATGGGTTACGCGGTTTTGAACAATTGCCTGGCTTGCGAGCAGCGCCTGGTGGTTCTGACGATCGATATTCAAGGCCTGGCGCTGCAGGTCGACCGAGATTTTCGCCAATTCCCAGGCCTGCTGTTGTTGCAGTTCTTGCAACTGCGCCTGTTCCTTGCGTTCGATCAGCGACAGCAGTGTGGTGCCAAATTGGCTGAGGCTTTCCACCGCACTCAACGCTTGATGGTGCATGACCGAGAACCGAAAGTGCGGGATAGCTGTGGGCGGCACCCCTCGAACCGCATTGTCCAAAGTATTCAAGGCCGCAGGGCCGAGCAACACGCGAGGATCCAGCGGCGCTGCAAATATCGGCAGATGCAGCGGTTTGCCAGCAATGTCGAGGTTATGTCGCAAGTTGTACAGGCGGCTTTCTGCAATGTCCCAGCACCGGAGCAACTGCGGGTGAAACGGCAGGCGCAAATACGGGCTGTCGGTCGCTGACAAGGACGCGTGCTCGCCGCTCCCACGAACCGACAATAACGGCTGGGAATGGGCATGTGATTGTTCAAATGTCCGTAAATCGCCACTGGTCGTTTTGCTCAGCGTTTGTAGGCTGATGCTCGTCCAATCATCGATGAGTTGAACGATCGGGCGTGGTCCCAATAGATCCAGCACCCGCACGTACCATAGCTTTGCCTCGCTGAGGCTGTCAGGGGTCAGTTCGCGGTAGGCGGCGTCGCCTCGATTGATCAGGATATCGAGGTACAGGAAGTACAGCGCCTTGCGAAAGTGCACTGGATGACTGAGCGCGATCAGATGAGGGTCGTGGGGCACCTGGTCGGCATACGAAGGCGTGCTGCTGTCGAGCAAAGGAACGGCCTTCCAGCAATTTTCTTTGCCGCGACTTGGATCGAAGACGCGGCGCAACCAGAGCTCGGCTTCTTCGTAGCGCTGCTCGGCGTTCAAGCGATGAGCGACCAGCCATGGGAGATGGAGGAACAGTTCGGTGAAATAACGACCGTAAGGTCCGTGGAAATCCATCCCGTTGTTGACGCCGTCGGATATGGTCGGTTCGCGCAAGTGTTGTGTCGTCCAATCGAACAGTTCATCCAGGCCGTTTTCTGTACGGCGGATCAGTTCTGCGGCAAACGTGGTGTTCAACCTGATCGGCTGGCGGAGTAGGCTTCCGACATCGCTGGTTTTGGCGGCGCTATGGGTGAAATCGATGAATTGGGCGGTGCATAGTCCGGCTGTCGATGAGGAAGTAATGCTTGGGGCCTGGAGGCGCGTAGGGATGAAGTTCAGCTTGATGCCTTTAAGAGCGGAATAGCGCTTCGTTTTCGGTTCATTGGGGTAGACAAAGGCGAGCCCACAAAAAAATGTATTGCCGTCACCGCTGAGATCCCTGCTGTGCCAAACGAACTCGAAGGACTTCATCAGCTTAGGGGCGGGGTTGGACTCCGCTACCACCGTCAGGTTTTTATATGACGGCGCTTGAGTTCCCAAGTGGGTTGGCTGACGGAAAATTACATATTGAAGGTAAAGCGGTTCATCAAGATTGACGATGGCCTGACCAAGGTCCCGAGTTGTGCCATCGCTGGCTTGCATCGTTACGTTTCGTACCTGTCCGGAAACTGAGCTGTCATTCCCGCGTCTACTTTCCTTAATCAGATGCCGTACTGCCGCTGTAGAAACAACTTTTCCCTGAAGATTTGTATTTCCATGCAGGGTAATACCGAACGAATGTTCAGAGTCTCTGAGTACATCAGCCATGCCGTCGATCGATAGCTTGTGCGGGTGCGATAACGGGGTGTGGCTGCTGATGGTGAGTTGTGAACCCGGCTCAAGCACAACGTAGGCTGCGTCTGGCAGGCTGCGAGCAGGAAGTACAAAGTCAAGTTGAAGTCTCGGGGATTGATCGGGCCGGGTTGCAAGTCTCAACTTGATTGTTTCAGGAGTTGTATATAAACCCACCCCGTTGAGGTCAGAGCTTGAGGTCATGCGTAGCGTCACCGCGGAGGCGGTCCGGTCTGTTTTCGATCTGATGCTTATCCGATGTTTTTGGCTTTCGAAATCCGACATGAGAATGCTCATGTCCGTTGGGAGAGACGCTTCAGCGATTTCGATTTCTGAAAGTATTCTTGTTTGAATGCGTTGGTTGGCAGCGCCTATGTGCTCTTTCTCGGTGATGGTTGGGCTTGTAGTGGCGAGGTTGCTGTCGATACAAATCGTTCTATTAAAGGCAAATTCGTTGTCGGCCTTATGGAGGGCGTCGGTTTTGGACCCTGCTGCAAACAGAGTGAGAAACAATGCACTGTGGGCGCCTTTATTGTGTTGCTCAGCTACAGTACCTATGGATGATTTAATGGCATTAAGGTCCTTGCCACATAGTATTTTGTCCTCGCAATACCCCTGGAGGCCAACTCGTGGGGTACCCCAAATGCCATCCTGTTTTTTAAAGCAATAGCACAAGCGCAGTAGCGGATGATTCGTTTGTGGGGCCGTGGCTTCGGCGCTTGAAGGAGCGCTGGAGGCGGGCTGCTCCTGATGGATGCATTCTGCCCAGATAATGAACAGACGATTGTTGAACCAGACAGGACGAATCGAGTGTTCGACCGCGCTGTCGGAAATCGGCACGTCGGCTTTTTCCCAATCCGACCAGGCGAACGGATCCGGCTGATCCAGTTTGGTGGCGATGGCCGGTAGCGGCGGTGGCGTACCGTCCAGCGGACGTTGCCCCATGTTCAACGAGCGCCAGAAATAGGTGTTTTCGGTGCGGGACTTGGCGATGAAATAGTAGGTGCTGTTGGTAAAATCTGCACCGTCGATGTAGCCATTGAGGATATTCAGGTTGGCGATTTCTTCGAATCGGGTCAGGTAGGCCATGACCGCCGATTGAACCGCGTCAGCCTGGATCCGATTCTGGTTGAGTTCGTTTTCCAACTGCTGAAAGTTGTCGCTCTTGTTGTTTCTCAGGACGGGGTCCAGGTAACTTGCGGGGAAATTAAGCAGCTTTTGATGAGCGGCCCAGATGGGGTATTGATGCATCTCGTTGCGCCACGTTTGCAAGTGCTCGTGGGTGATGTTTGCCCGGTCGTAGCCGGGCTCCATATTCATCAGGATGCGATTGATGTATTGCTGAAGGCTGGCAATGGCGCACGCCACAGGTGTGGTGGGCACATCCTGGCTGACCAGAACGTCCAGTAGCCAGTATTCGTAGAGGTCTCGGGCGGACTTGAGCTGCACTGTTCCTGACGGGCCATTGGCGGGCACAATCTTGTTCAGGTAGTACGCCAACTGTGCATCACGCAAGCTTTCATCCAACTGCTGTTTCATGGCAACGGTCATATTCAATCCTTGAATAAAAAAATGTGCGCCTCAATGGCACGCAGCGATCAGGCCTTCACCGACGGCTTTCCAGTGCTGCGTCGGGCTGCCGCTATTGAGTTCAGTAGCCTTGAGCAGCAGGCTTGCCGACAGGCCTGTACTCATGCAACACGCCTGGCAACGCATGACCCAATCCACGTCTTGCATCGTCATGGCGCGTTTCGATTTCAGCTTCGCTGTCAGGCAACTCACTTGCTCAGGGTTCCAGCCCAGCAGGTGAGCCAACAGGTGGTTGGCTGTTGCTGCCGAGTGTTGAGACGGGTCTTGGTTGGCGAGTTGGAAGTAGTGCAGCAGGTTTTCTTCTGACTGCGCCTGATGTCTTGCGCAATGACTGAACCGTTCGAGTAGAAACAGCGTTTGGGGGGTAAGCGTTCCCGAACTGTTCGAGGCTAACCACTTGGGATGGTCCATCAACACCTGTAGCGTGCTGCTGCTCAGATGCAATTTTTGACAGGCTTCAGCGGTGCGAAGCACGTGGTTCAGCAATCCAGGTGTTTTGCCAACAGTTTCGGCGATCGCCTCGACAATTCCTGTGACATTCGTGTCGGCCATTTTCATCACGCTGGGAAGGTATTCGGCGGACAAGTCCGCCATATCGTGCAGCAATGTTTCTACCAGGCGTTGATGGTCGCTGATGGATTTGGCGTGCTTCCGAAAGACGGCCAATCGATTTTCCAGGTTCTGGTTCAACGGCAAGTCATGCCCGGCATTGTCGAACCGGCGACACCACAGCAGCACATCGAGATTGTTTTGCTTGAGCCAGTCCACTGCCCAATCCATTGCCATCAGTACGTCGAGAATGTCGGGGTGCGTGGTATCCAGTGCTCCGGTCACTAACGCCCGACAGAACCTATCACCTCCCAATAGCTGGGCCAGTTCTGTGCACTCAAGAGGCGACAGCCCGAACATCCGTGCGATACGGGTCTGGCGGTAGAGCGAGGAGATCGTCGGCAAATCCTGTTTCAGTGGCAGGTATTTTTTAGTCTGTTTCACCAGCAGTAGCAAAGCGTCTTCGGTGATGGCGAGTCCCAGGCCCGCGCCGAGATAGCTGAGCGTCTTGAGGTCGGCGGTATCAAGGTTTGTCGCTTGCCCCCCCCACGCAGGGCTTTGGAGAAGACCGGTGCGATTGAATACCTGGTCGAACAACGAAACACGCTCTGCACTGGCGCGGGTCGGCATTTCGCTCATGAACGAGGCAAATTCTTCTGGTGTGATGCCATGACGCCGCGTCATGTACTGATAGACCCCCAGTGCGCGCAAGGTATGGACGCTGAGTGTCATTGTGGCGTCGCCTTCCGAATGCATGACATTGACGAGCAGCGTATCCAGTTCGGCAAAGGGGATACCGGTCCATTGCTGCAATCGGATCATTCGCTGCATGCGGTCGAAACGTTCGTAGGACTTGTTTCTGAACCCTTGTTGGGTCGTTTGGGTTTCAAGCTGTAGGGCGGGGTACGCGTAGGGGCCATTGATGTAACTAGCGTCCTGGCGCTTACGAGTCGAGGGCGGGCTGTTGGACGAAACATGAGGCCTGTACCGGCCATGCCCCAGTAGCTGCTTGACCTGCTCTGTCGTAAGCCCGGTGCGCTCTTTGAAGAATTTGAGATTGCCCAGGCGCCCAACTTCTTCAGTGCCGTAGGATTTTTTCAAGACTTCGAAATTGGTTTGCGAAGCGAGGGGGGCGAGCAATATCTTCTGCTGCTGCGGACTGAGCCCTGAAAGCAGCTTTTGCGCCTCGCTGGGTGGCTGCGAAACGTATCCGTACGTTGAGCCGTCCTGGCAAAACGCAAGCTTGAGACTGATCTGGTAATTCACTTCGCCCAAGGTTGGTTTGCCTGAGCCCAACCCAAGCAGGCATTGCTGATGATGAAGGTCATAGGGCAATGAAAAGGGATAGTGTGCGCTGGCCAAGGCCTGATGGACCGTTGTGCCCTCATCGAGACTGGCCTCGATATTGCTGCGCAACGTGTCATTGACGATGTTGAGCATCGGGCGTGGAACCAGGGCACTTTGTAAGTCGAGCATCAGTGTGTCGAGATCTGCTCGACGTGATCCCAGGGATATCTTGCGGCCATCCGTGGAGCTGTCTTCCAACTGTCTGGCAAACAGATACAGCGCACGCAGGTAGGCGACGGGTGAGTCGATCGCGGCGATGTCACCGTCCTTGCAGAATTGATCCCAGTTTTCCTGGAACAGTGCTTGATAGCTGATCGGCTCTGATGTTGGGTCTGAACCCAGGCTGCGTCGGACACGGGGCTTGGCGTCGCTGGAGGAGAGTTGATGCTCCAAGTACAAGCGACTGATCCTTCGGGCATGGCTCTGCGCGTTGTCATAGGACTGCTCGGCATTCACATCGCAGTACCTGGCGACTTCCTGGGCGAACTGCGCCTTGCTCATGCGCACGATATCGAACACCGATGTCACGCCCATTTGTGCGAGGGCGGTTTTCAAAGCGGTTTTTGTGGCGCCCTCACCATCGTGGGAGCCAACGAGCCTGTGCAACAGTAAGTTGTTGCTTACGTCCATGTGGGGCATCTCCTGTGCGAACGGAATGTGCTTGTTCAAGCGAAAACCGTACAGGAGCGGGCAAAGAAAAGCGGTAGGACTAGAGACGGGAGATTTGTACGAAAGAGCGATTCGTGGGTAGGGCTGCTGCTAATCCTGTGGAAGCGGAGTTGCTCGCGAAGGCGAGTTCAGCCAACTTCAATGTCGGCTGATCCGGCGCTTTCGCGAGCAGGCTCGCTCCCACAGTGGTGGAGCGAGTGTTAGACGCGGAAGTGGCTGACCATCATCTGCAACTGATTGCCCAGCCGCGCCAGTTCGACGCTGGAGGCGGCGGTTTCTTCGCTGGCGGCGGCGGTCTGTTCGGAGACGTCGCGCACGTTGATGATGCTGCGGCTGATCTCCTCGGCCACTGCGCTCTGCTGCTCGGCAGCGGCCGCGATCTGCTGGTTCATCGACTGGATGTTCGACACCGTGCGGGTGATGTTTTCCAGTGACACGCCGGCCTTGCGGGTCAGGGCCACGCTGCTGTCGGTGAGGCTGCGGCTGTTGTTCATCACCGCAGCCACTTGTTGGGTGCCGTTCTGCAGGCCGGCCACCAGGCCTTCGATTTCCTCGGTGGATTTCTGCGTGCGCTGGGCCAGGCCACGGACTTCGTCGGCCACCACGGCGAAACCACGCCCGGCTTCACCGGCCCGTGCCGCTTCGATCGCGGCGTTGAGCGCCAGCAGGTTGGTCTGCTCGGCCACGGCCTTGATCACGTCCATGACGGCGCCAATCTTGTCGCTTTCCTGTTGCAGCACGCTCATGGCGTCGGTGGAGCGCACCACTTCGCTGGCCAGGCGTTCGATCTGGGCGATGGCTTCGCTGACCACCTGATCGCCGGCGCGGGCTTCGCCATCGGCGGCGGCTGCGGCCTGGGAGGCCTCTTCGGCATTGCGCGCCACTTCCTGGACCGTGGCGGTCATCTCGTGCATGGCGG
>Ga0307408_100001699_pt1 | contig 16180 bp, 15 predicted proteins | sample 322Cmetagenome_FD_202116 | JGI IMG/M metagenome (GOLD analysis project Ga0307408, IMG submission 202116) | Maize rhizosphere microbial communities from greenhouse at UC Davis, California, United States - 322HYB-C-3 | ecosystem: Host-associated > Plants > Roots > Rhizosphere > Soil | place...
TTCCAGGACGTTCTCGGCGTAGGCGCTGACGCGGTCCCCGGCACGAAATGCGGCGACGTCGCGCGCCAGAGCGGTTACATCCGGATAACGGTCGCCCGGCTCAGGGGCCATCGCTCGCCGGATGATCGCGGCGAGCGGACGCGGAACCTCACCGGACGCATCACGGCCCGCCGCCACCGTGTTGTCGCCACACAGGTCGCGCAGGATCGCACCGATCGCGTAGACATCGGCGCGCGCATCGACCAGTAATGGATCGCCAGCGGCCTGCTCGGGCGCCATGTATCCCGGCGTCCCGAGCACGACCCCGTGCCCGGTGGACGGCTCCGCCTGGTCGTCAGTGCCGGGGACGGAGTCGATACCTAACGACAACGTGGCGTCGCCGACGATCTTCGCGACGCCCCAGTCCATCACGAGGACCTCACCAAACGGGCCGACCATCACGTTCTGCGGCTTGAGGTCCCGATGGATGACACCGTGCGCGTGCGCGAACCCCACGGCCTCACAGACTCGCTCGACGATCCGCAACCGGTCGGCGAGGCCGGTCGCGGACAACTCGTGGAGTGGAGCGCCCCGGACAAGCTTCATCGCGTAGAACACGCGGCCATCCACCAGGGTGCCCACGTCATGGACCGGCACGATCCCCGGATGCTCGAGCCGGGCCAGCGTGCGGGCTTCACGCATCATGCGGGCGGCGATGTCCGGCGCGCCCTCGGGAAGCCTAACGACTTTGAGGGCGACCTCCCGACCCAGCTCGCGATCACGCGCGCGGTACACGGTCCCCATGCCGCCTTGGCCGATGCGACCCTCGATCTCGTACTTCGTGCCGGTGAGATCGGGCGCGTCGGCGGCATCCCGCAGCCGGTTCAGTGCGCTGTCCGATAGGGCGTTCATGCGGGCCGCGACGTCGGGTCGGTGCCGAGGAGCTCGCGTGCTTCGAGCCTGAACTCTTCGTCGGTGGCGCAGAGCGACTGGAGGCGCTCGAGCACGAGACGGCGGAGCTCACGCCGCGCGAACGCCAGATAGTTCGTCACCTGCGTCACCGGGATCGCGAGCTCGGACGCGAGCTGCGCATACGTCGGGCGAGCGCCGGGGTCATCGTCCAGGTCGTAGCGTTGAAATACGGCGAACTGCGTGGTCTTGCCGGCGGCCTCGCAGGAGGCGCGCAGCGCGGCGACGGCATCCGAGAAGAGGCCGCGGACCCATTCCTGGCGAAAGAGATCGTCCTCGTCCGGGTCCACGAGACTCGCCGCAGCGGCGCCGTTCGCCGCGGGATGCATGGAGAGCTCGTGCTCCGCGCCGCCGAAATCGAGGGGCACGAACGACACCTCGCCACCCCGCTTGAGGCGCCCGCGAGCCTTGATCTCGTTCGCCACGAAGCCATCGAGGCACAGGCGCAGGAACGTGCGAAAGCGCGCCCGCGCCGGTTCGAAACGCTCGAGCGACCCCTTCTCGAACGCGCGCGCGAAGAACTCCTGCGTCAGATCTGCCGCGTCCTCACGGTCGCGATGCCATTTGATCCGGACGTACTTGTACACCGGGCGCCAGTACGCCGACACGAGCGCGTCGAAGGCGACGCGACGCGTGTGGACGTCCGGGCTCGCGATGCCGGCGACGACGGAGTGGCGCGTGGCGGGGAACGATCCCACGGGGAGGGCGAGAGAAGGCGATGGGACTCGGAAGCCAGAGCGACATCGTAGGGAGCGAGACCGCGACGCGTCAATACGACGAACACGCGGCCGGTTCGCTCGGTTGGCGCCGCACGAGCCGCCGGCCGATCGTCGCGGCAAACGTATCTCTCGAAACGCCTGTCACCTCGGACGCCGGGCAGCCGGCGATCGCCCTGAGCTCCCGTGTCAGCGACCGAGACGATGAGTAGCCCACCAGCAGTGCTGCCTCCGCCACGCGGGTGCTTCCTCCAGCGAGCAGGTGGAACGCGGCGTTCACGCGCGCGCACGAAAGCACGGTCCGCGCCGAGGAGAACCCGGCCCGCGCGAGCCAACGGTCGAGCGAGCGGCGAGTCATTCGCGCTGCGGTCGCCAAGTCAGAAACCGCTCGCACTCGCTCCGGATGAGTGAATGCTGCCTGAATCGCGGTGGCGACGGGAAAGGGGAGAGCCCGCAGCAGGGCTTCGACCGCGCTCACGACGCCGCCCCATCCGGAGGTGGCGACGGCTCGATGAATCGCGCCGGCAAGTGCATCGCGGGAGTCATCGACTCCACGAATCACGATCTCTGGTGCACCGGAACGAACGAGTGCTTGCACGACTCGGATCGCGCACGCCGTCACGGAGACGTACCCGATGACCGGGATGGAAGGCACGAGAGCCATCGCGTGCGTCAGCGCACTCAGTCGGCCCTGGGCGCAGTGATCGCCGCCGGCGCACGGGTCGACGATCGCGACGTCACACCGTCGATGGTGAAGGTCGGATACGAGCGCGCCCCACGTGCTGGCATTGCGGACGCAATGTGGTGGCGGCAACGCGTGTTGGACCTGCGCGAGCGCTTGTGGCGAGAGGTAGCAGCGGATGATCACGCGTGCACTCGGATCGGGCACGCGATGATAGGTGAGTGGTCTCAGCTCACCGACATCGATTCATTGCATCGGTGGTCGAACGAGTGCTCCCGACCTGCTGCGCCATCCGAGGGCGGATTCACCAGCGCGAGTCGGACTCGCGCTCCTCGTCCTCCTCTTCGTCCTCGACATCGCGGTCCGGCGTCCAGTTCACGGGGAAGTCGTGCGGCTCGTCGATCGTTTCGCCGCCACCATCCTCCGACTGCAGCGGCGCTTCGGCGTCGAGAATCCGTCGAGCCTCATCGGCGTCCTCGCGGCGCACGGCGAGGCGCACGGGATAGAGCAGCGCCATCGACGGGATCATTCCGCCGGCGGTATCGCGCATGACGGCAGACGGAATGTTGTGCGCCTCGAGCACGAGGTGAGCCATCGTCGCCTCCACTTCGCTCGAGTATTTCCGAAGGACGATCACTGCATCGTCGCTCACGCGATTCCTCCACGGTCGTGGTCACGAACGGTCGTCCGGGAGACGCGGCCCCCGAAAGGACGATAATCACCGTCCATGCCGGTCGCGATACTGCAGACGTCTCTCGAAAAACACGAAGGGCCCGGGCTGCTATGAGTCCGGGCCCTTGGGCGCGATCACGAGCGGATCAGCGTCACATCAGCTGCGCTGCGCGATCGGGCTGAGGTCGGCTTCGGGGCGGAGCTTGCGGTAGGCGTCGACGGCGTGCTGGAGGGCGAGCAGGGCGGAGGCTTCGAGCTCGTACTCGACGCCAAGCGCCGTGAGCTTCGTGACGTCGTGCGCTCTGAACTCACCGGACGCGCGATCGCTCAGCGAGTGGCGACGGTTGTACTCCCGGCACGCGAGCCAGAGGTTGTTCGCCTTGTGCCACCAGTCGTCGCGTCGCTCTCCGTTGACGCCCATGCACGAAGATTCGTACGAGGCGGCGGCATGGGTGAGCTGTTCGTCGCTTGCGGCGACGAGCCGGAGCGCGGCGACCTGCTCGGTCTCATCCGTTCCCATCTCGATCAGGCGTGCATAACGACGGTGCTGCCGGCAGCTCTCGGCAGCGGATCGAAAGAGGACGTCGGCCTTGTCGCAAACCGTGGGATGGGAGCCGCTGGTGGCCGCGGGGCTGGTGAGACGGCTCTGCTTCGTCTTCGGCATCGGGGCGGTCGCGAAAAGGAGGACTCGGTGGTGACCGGGACGTTTGTGAGGGCGGCTGTCGAGATCGCGCCGCACCCACATGATAATCAGACGACACACACCCGCGCCGGGTCAATCAAATCATAGGATAGCACATGGCGAGCTGGGCCGTAAGGGGCCGCCGTTCGTTCTCCGCCGTTTGAGCTGATGGCTGATGGCTTTTATTTCAGCTGTTCGTTGTGCTTGTAAACCAGGTCGTTGTACGTCGCGTACCCACCGCGCGCGGCTTCCTGGTTGAAGGAATCCACCGTCTGGAGCAGCTGGGTACTGAAGTAGCCAGGGACACTCTGCGGGTGTGACCCGTAGAACCCGCCGCCGAAATAGCTCCGGATGATCACGCTGCGCGCGTTGTAGGGCAGCGTTCGAACGCTCGCCGCAAACGTGTCGAAGCTGCCCTCGCGCATGAGATAGAACTCCACGTTCGATACGTAGAGCACCGACAGCTTCTCCCCGCGCTCGGTGATCACGCGGCTGATTTCCCGAAGCGCGTGAGGACCGGCGAGGTTTCCGACGACGGGGATCACGAGGTTTCTCGCCTCGAGCGACTTGAGAAACTGGAAGTCGTCTTCGCTCGCGAGATAGTTCAGCTGTTTGCCGGCGAGATCGCGCTCGAGCAGGAGCTTTCGCAGGTTCGGGTAGTACTCCCGCGGTGCCCGTCCGAGGCTCGTGAACTTGAGGTCGAGGCCCGCGTCGAAGAACGCCTGCTGGATGTGGGCGATGGTCTCGAGCTCCGCCGGCGTTACGGGGATGCCATAGCGCCGAATCTTCGTCCGGACGACCCCGCGCGTCGTCTCGAACTGGTCCGGGTCGGGCGCGCTCTTGTCGATGAAGTCGACGATCTCCGTGATGGTCCGGCGGCTCCACTTCGCGACGTCGTTAGGCACCGCGCGTCCCGTCAGCAGCGCCAGGTACTCCACCCGGTTCCGCGACATCCCGAACAGCGCCTTGAACAGGAGGTGCTGGAGGAGGTTGTCGCGGCGGATGTCGATGATGAACGCGATGCGCGGCCGGACCTGTCCCATGTACGAGAAATTCTGATCGGGCCCGACACCGATGTACGCGCCGCCATTGACGCCGATCCGCCGCATGCCGCCGAGGACGTGAAGGTACGAGGACTCGTTGGAGATCAGATTGTCGGAGTCGAAGTACCCCCCGGGCTCCGACACCCGCGCCACGAGCGCAGCAAACGCCGAATCGCTGAGAGCGGGCGCCGCATCCTGCGCTGCAGAGTACGCGCTCGCGCTCTCGACGCGCTGTCGGAGTTCCGAGAGCGGAAGGAGCGAGAGCAGCGCGGCGCCAAGGAGCGACTTCGTCAGCATGGAACGGGCAATCGAGTGGGCGGCGTCAACGTGAGCGAGCGATGCAAAGTGCGAGCGTCATGCCGGCTGCGCGACAGCACGCAGGTAGGCGTCGAGAACGGTCCGGCCGAAGCAGGTGAGGATCACACGCTCCATGACCGGAGCGGATTGCAGGAACGACCGAACCTCGCCGACCGCGATCGAGGCAGCGTCGCCGACCGGGTACCCATAGACCCCGCAGCTGATCGCGGGGAACGCGATTGTCCGCACGCCATGCTGCGCCGCGAGACGCAGCGACTCGCGGTAGGCGGATGCGAGCAGCTCGGGCTCGCCCTGAGAGCCCCCGCGCCATATGGGGCCGACTGCGTGGATGACCCACCGCGCCGGGAGTCGATAGCCATGCGTGATCTTGGCCTGGCCGGTCTCGCAGCCGCCGAGCGTTCGGCATTCCGCGAGCAGATCCGGACCGGCCGCGCGATGAATAGCGCCATCGACCCCACCGCCGCCGAGAAGCGAGGTGTTCGCTGCGTTGACGATCGCGTCAACGGCAAGCGTTGTGATGTCGGCCTCGACGACTTCGATGCGATTCATGCGATCGGGATGAAATCGTCAGGCCTCGGTCGGCGACCGATCTCCGCGGCGCAGTAACAGCAGCGCGAGCAAAATCGCCCCGCAGGTGACTCCAACGTCCGCGAGGTTGAACGTCCAGAATCGCCAGCCGCCGACGCCAATGTCGATGAAGTCCACGACGCCGCGATACGTGCCGCCAGGCGTGCGGAATCGATCCATCACGTTCCCGATTGCGCCGCCGGCGACCAGCGCGAGCGCGGCCGCCTGCACCCGGTCCTGCGCTGGCGTCGACCGGTACACGCTGCCCAGCGCGACGAGCACCGCGATGGCGAGCACGGTGAAGCCCACCCGGGAGTGCTGGCCGAGCGAGAAGGAGAATGCCGCGTCCGGGTTGTAGGCGAGCGTGAGGCGAACCACGTCACCCACGACCGGATGCGGGATGTGCTCCGGCACGAGATGCTCCTCGGCGAGCCGCTTGGTCGTACAGTCGGCGAAAACCAGGAGCAGCAGCAGCGGCCAGAACGCCTTCGCCTTTCTTGTCAGCATACGCGCACTCCGAATGCGGCGACGGTCCCGGAAAGGTAATGATGGAACGAGCCGCTCATCGACCGGAAAGTGCGGGGATTCGGTTCACTTCCAAGCGGGCCGACCCGTTCGCGCTGGCACGGACGAGAATACCGCTTGACGTCGCCCGGACGGCGATGACGTCTCCCGTCGCAATCCGTGCTACGAGCCGGGCGGTCTTCCCGAGCGAGCGGTTCATGCCCCGTTCCAGGCGCTGACGTGCCTGCTCGACGAGATCCGCCACTGGAAAACGCGCCCGGGTGCGAAGGAGATCCTGTACGTCGCTGCGACGCATCCATTCCAGGCCGCGCACGAGGAGGTCGGCGCTGCTAACGTCGTAGGCGAGATCCGGCACGTAGAGTTGTCGGGTCTCAGGGTCGAAGCGCGGAGTCCCCACGAGATACACGATGCCGCTCGCGGCCCCGTCGAAGCGGAGTGCGAGTGCGACGCGGCCGCCACCGATGCCTGACAGGCGCGCGTCGCGGATCGTGATCCACCGGACGCCGCGACGGATTCGCTTGCCGACGACGCTCTTCGTGAGGACTGCGTTGGCGAGATCGTAGCTGAGCTCACCCTCGAGAAGGACGTGAAGCGCCTGCTCGTGCTTCGCCCGCTCGCGGCGGAGGGGAGGAAGCGAATCCGTACCCTGGGGTGGCCGCGGTCCGGTGACCACATGCGGCTCACCTTGGAGCCCGACGTCGAGCGATAACACGCGCGCCGACCCGGTAAGGGGTCCCAGATGCACTGCGCGCGGCTCGAGAAGCAGCCAGACGCTGTCGGACAATCGGATCGGCCGCTGCAGGAGACTCCACCAGTTGTCGATGCGCGATCGGACGTCGACTGTCGCGATCTTCTGGTCGAGCGCCGCGAGCCGCTTTTCGAGCTCCGATCTGGCGGCGGCGACGACGCGATCGGTGACGTCGACGTTGAAGATCGTCACCTTGCATTGGTCCCGCCGTTCGCTGCTGAACGGGGCGACGCTTGTGACCTCGCTCTTGCCACGAAGCGCCCAATCGGGCGTTATGCGCAGTATCGTCGCGATCGCGACGGCCACGCGAGGCCGCGGGCCACTCATCCCGCACGATCCGGACACCTCGGCACCGAGCGGCGCCTTGTACCAGCCTTTCCCCTGATACTCGAGGACCGTGGCAACGCGGACCGTGGTGCCCTCGCGCGTGATCTCGAACGGCGTTCGCTCCGCGGCGAACGCCGTCGTGATGTGGCGGTTCGTGGCGCTTTGCTTTCGTGTTGCGATGTCGCCGAGCCGGCGAGGCACGGATGCCTCGAGGGTGGCGAACGCCGGGCCGAGATCGTACGTGATTGGCGCGTCGACGACCGACGCTGGGAGCACCGGCAGCGAGTCTGCGCCCGCATCGGTGATGGCGGCCGGAGGAGGGGCATCGACCGAGCCGACTATGCCGCAGCCTAACGCGGCGGCGAGGAGCGCCGCGGATAGCGCCTGCCGAGTCGAGCGCAGCTCGATGGATCTGACGCTCCCGGCTGACGATCGAGCAGGCGCCATCCCTAGCCTTTCCGATGCTTGCGGATCCAGTCCTCGACGAACGCGGGCAGGAACATGTTGTCGGCGATCGCCGCGACCTCTTCTGCCTCTTTCCATGCTTGCTCGAGCAGCGCGAGCTCGCCCTCCAGCGCTCGCCGCTCGCTGTCCTCGTGCGCCGCCATCTCAAGCGCGAGCCGCGTGGCTTCCGGCAGCGCCGAGATCTTCGACTTGCCGCGGTTCATCGCCTGGCGAGCGGCGACGTCGAAGAAGCGCAATGGGTCCGTCTCGCGCTCGATGAGCGAGACGGCTTCGGCAACGCGCTCCCGCGAGCCACCGAACCGGTTCAGCTGCGGGAGCAGCTTGCCCAACGCCTGGACCGCACTGTCGCCCTGCAGCGTCACGATGGCTTTCCGATGTGGCACGCCGAGCTGCCAGCCGGACTGGTCGAACCCGACGAGCCGGAGATGGTTGAGGTGCTTTCCGCGAACGGTGATCTCACCGGCGTCCGGCGACGGGAGCCGCGCGACGATGCGCTCGGGTGATCCCTTCACGATGCGCTCGCCCATCTGACCAATGATCCATCCGAAACTGCCAATGCCGACTCCCACCGCGGCGCCGCCAGCCACCACCGCGCCTAACGCACCGAGCCCGATGCCGACCTTGACCATCGCCGCTCGACGCCGGCGGCCGAGCTGATCGCCGTATCGCCAGGCGGCGAATTCGGGGCGCTGCGGACGGCCGATCCGCACGAGCTCGACCCCCGACGGCAACCGGGCCAGGCCGATCTGGTCCGTCGAGACGCGAAGCCGGGTGTCACGGTACCACCGCTCGCATTCTTCGAGGGCTTCCCAGCGTTCCTCGGTGGGGGTGAGGTTCCACTGGCGGCACCGTCGGCAGACAACCCAGAGACGGCCGCGCTCGGAGTCGAACGCGAGTCGCCGGCCTACGGGAAAGTGCTCGATGGTGTCATTGGCCTCGAGCGCGGCGTGGCAGAAAATGCACGTCGAATACATCCCATCCGAATATGTCGGGCGGTACGGACGGCGGCGAGGCTGCTCGCTGCATGCAGCCGGCGGCGGCCAGGCGACGTCTGCCTGCTAACGAACCAGGAAGAATGCCATGCCGAGGATGACGTACACGGCAAGCAGCAGCAGCCCCTCGAACCAGGTCGTCTCACCGTCGTGGGCGATCGCGTTCACGGCGAATGCCACCGCGGCGATCGCGATCAGCTCGATCGGGTTCTGAAACACCAGATTCATCGGGTGGCCCATGAAGTACGAGATGATCACCAGCACCGGGGCGGTGAGCAGCGCGACCTGCACCGTAGCGCCCACCGTGATCGTGAAGACCAGCCCCATTCGGTCACGCCGGGCGAAATAGACCGCCGACACGTACTCCGCCGCGTTGCCGACCACCGCGAGGACCGTGACACCGAGGAAGAAGGGTGACAGCCCGAGCGATCGGGACGTTGCCTCGAGCGCCCCCGACACCAGCTCGGCTTCGAGCGCAATGGCTGCCGTCGCAGCCAACAGGACGCCGATCGACTTCCAGAGCGGCCACGCCTCGCCGTGCATCGCATCCGCGTCCTCCTCGCGCGAAAAGACGTTGCGGTGGGTGACCAGCGTGTACGCGATGTTCGCGAGGTACATGATGATCAGCACCACCGACACGCCAAGGCTCAGGTTTTCGTCCAGGCGCGAGCGCTCGACGGCGGTCTGGTTGAGCCCTCGCTCGGTGAAGTCGAACAGCGCCGGAACAAGCAGCGCGATGACCGACAGGATGAGGAGGCTCGATTGCAGGCCAGCGCGCTCTCGCGGGAAGGTCTGCGTGTGGCGCTTCCACCCGCCAACGACGATCGCCAGGCCGAGCCCGAGTAGCGCGTTCCCGATGATCGACCCGGTGATCTGGGCCTTCACAACATCGGTCGCACCCGCGGCGAGGATGAAGAGCGCGATGATCAGCTCGGCCATGTTGCCGAACGTCACGTTCACGAGGCCGCCGATCTCGGAACCGGCGCGAACCGCGAGATGCTCCGTCGCGCGGCGGATCCACTCCGCGAGCGGAACGATCGCCAGGATCCCGATGATGAACACCCACACCGGCGACGCGTGGAGGACGTACTCGAGCAGCGCCGAGATCGGGACCAGCAGTAGGAGGAGATTGACGATCATGGGTGGGCGCTAGTAGCGGCCTTCGACGCCGGTGACGACACGGAACGTATCGCGGGCGATCAGAAGCTCCTCGTCGGTCGGAATGACCCAGACGGCGAGACGTGACTCGGGAGTCGTTATCCGGCCTTCGACGCCGCCAACCATGCGCGCGTTCGCTTCATCGTCGATCTCGATGCCGGCCCACTCCAGCCCGCGACAGATCTGCGCGCGAACCTCCGGCGCGTTCTCGCCGATCCCGCCGGCAAAGAGGATCGCATCGGCACCACCTAACGCGGCGAGGTATGCCCCAATGTACTTGCGAGCGCGATAGCAGAAGATGTCGATCGCCAGACGCGCGCGGCGATCGTTGTTCTCGTGCGCTTCCGCGAGCAGCTCCCGCATATCGTTCGTCAGACCGGAGAGCCCGAGGAGCCCGGAATTCTTGTTCAGCAGACTGTCCACCCCGGTGGGTGACAGTCCCTCCTTCTCGCCAAGAAACTCCAGGACCGCCGGATCGAGATCCCCGGATCGCGTTCCCATGACGAGCCCCTCGAGTGGCGTGAAACCCATCGACGTGTCGACGGAGTTCCCCTGGTCGATTGCGCACGCGGAGCAGCCGTTGCCAAGGTGGAGGGTGATGATGCGGGTGGCCTCGCGGGACACGAGCGTGAGCTCGCGCCATCGATACGCGACGTATCGGTGGGACGTGCCGTGGAAGCCGTATCGTCGAACCTTGTGGCGTCGATAGAGCTGATACGGGATCGCGTAGAGATAGGCTTTCTCCGGCAGCGTGTGGTGAAATGCCGTGTCGAACACGGCCACGTTCGGCAACTCGGCGCCTAACACGGCGCGCGCCGCGGCCACGCCTTTGAGGTTGTGCGGATTGTGCAGCGGGGCGAGCTCGATCATGTCTTCCATCCCACGCAGCACGTTATCGTCGATGCGAACGGAGCGCTGAAAACGTTCCCCGCCGTGCACGACCCGGTGGCCGACCGCCTGGATCTCGCCAACGGCGCCAATGACGCGGCCCGACTCCTCCGACGCCAGCCACGTCACGATGTACTCGACCGCCGCCCGCAGGTCACGCATCGGCGCCGAGCCGCGCGAGACGGCGTTGCCGCGACCACGAAGTGTGAAAACCGCTGCCCCGCCAATACGCTCGATCGTTCCGCGCGCGAGCTTCTCGTCCAGGTGGTTGGCGATGCAGAGCAAGTCCGTACGAACGAGCTGGAACTTGAGCGAGGAAGAACCGGCATTGAGCACGAGCACGATCATGCGGGTACTCCGCCATTCAGAATCGTCGCGAGCTTGGCATCGTCGATGTTCCCGCCCGAGACCACGCAGACGACCTTGCCGCGAACGCGGTGGCCTAACGCCGCCGCCAGTGATGCCGCGCCCGCGCCCTCCGCCACGACACGGGCGCGCCCGAGCAGCAGGCGAACGGCGGCGGCGATCTGTTCCACACTGGACACCAGGGCCCCCGCGAGCAGCGTGCTCACGAGCGGCCACATCTCCGCGAGCACGCCGTTGCCGCCGATACCATCGATGAAGCTCGGGCTTCGCACGACGCGCACAGGCTCCCCGGCGGCGAGCGCCGAGGAGAGCGGGGTCGACGTCGCGACCTCACATCCGAAGACGTTGACGTCAGGTCGAAGTGCGCGAACCGCGGTGGCAATTCCGGTACTGAGCCCGCCGCCGCCGAACGGCACCAGTACCGTGTCGACGTCGGGCAGGTCCTCGACGATCTCGAGACCGATGGTCCCGTTCCCGGCGATCACGGCCGGGTCAGACACGGGGTGGACGAACAGGCCATCGATCCCGGGATATGAATGGTCGACCAGTGTCTGCCACCATCGATCGAATGGCACCTTGACGACTCGGCCTCCGAGGCGCTCGACCGCGTCGACCTTGGTCTGTGGTGCGTGTTCGGGCACCACGACGGTGCAGGGGACACCAAGATGCCGCGCACTCCACGCGACCCCCTGCGCCATGTTGCCGGCGCTCGCCGTGTATGCGCCGCGGGCGAGGCGGTCCTGGTCCGCGCTCAACATGGCGTTCGCCGCACCGCGGAGCTTGAAGGAACCGATGGGCTGGAGGTTCTCGAGCTTGAGCCAGATCTGGCCGGCCGCGTCGGGCACCTCGAGCCTAACGAGCGGCGTTCGCGTCACGAGGCCGGCGAGCCGGTCGCGAGCCGCGCGAATGTCCTCGAGCCGAATCTCGTCAGGCGTGGGCATCGCGCAGCCCACCGAGCTCGAGCCATTTGCCCGCGCCGGTGGCGAGCGCGCGGTCGTAGATTCGGCGAGCCGCCGCGACGTCCTCGATGGCGAGCCCCAGTGACTTGAACAGCGTGATCTCCTGTGGGGACCGCCGGCCGGCGATCCGGGGCGGGTCGACCAGCAGCTCGCCGATCTCGCCGACGATGTGGTCGTCCCCGATGAGCCCCTCCCGCTTCGGAACGAGGAAATCACCGCCCTCGTTGAGCGTCGACTCTCGGCGATCGACGTAGAGACGCGACTTCGCGACGGCGGCGCTATCGAGCTCACGGGACGTCGCGAGGCTGGCGCCGATGGCGTTGACGTGTGTGCCCGGCGCGATCCAATCGCCGAACAGCACAGGCTCGCGCGAAGCCGTGATGGTGCAGACGATGTCAGCCCCCTTCACCGCCTCACGAGCGGACGGGCACACGATAATGCGACGGCTGCCCGTACCGAACTTCTCCGCAAATCGACGGGCGCGGTCGCCGGAACGACTCCACACCCGCACGTCGTCGATCGGGCGGACGAGACCGATCGACTCGAGATGCGTCTCGGCTTGTACGCCGGCTCCGAGCAGCGCGAGTGTACGCGCCTCGGGACGCGCGAGCAGACGGGTGGCCACCGCGGTCACCGCGGCGGTGCGCAACGCGGTGATCGTGCTCGCATCGAGAATCGCGATGAGGCGTCCGAACTCGGTGTCGAACAGCAGCACGGCACCCTGATGCGAGTCGTACGGCGTCGCGTCGTTACCCGGGAAGACGGTGATGACCTTCGCTCCGAGCGCCGATGGATCGCTCAGCGCGGCCGGCATGAGCGCAAACGCGTTGCGGCCGTCGGGAAGCCGTACGATCTGGCGCAGCGGAAGCACTGCGCCACCGGATGACAGCGTTCTGAGCGCATCAATCATGGCATCGATGCACTCGGACATCGGCAGCAGAGCCAGGACGTCGTCGTGATCGACGAACAGGGTGCCCGCACGAGACTCCATCAGACTACCTGACGCGGGCCGGTGCTCGACAGTAGCAGGCCGCGAAGCATCTCGATCGCCTCGCCGGCGCTCATGGCGACGCGCACCGAATCGGCGTCCAGACCGCGGAAGAACTTCGCTGTGATCTCGTCGGAGCGCAGCAGGATCACTGGCTTCTTCGCGCGCACGGCGAGCGCGACCTCGGACGCGGTTCCTGCGTTCATGCCGCACACCACGAATGCGTTGGCGGACAGCGCGATGACGGCGTTCCGCGCCTCGCCAAGCCCGGTCGCGAGCACCACGTCCACCGCGGGCGAGGCGCCGAGCGTGTCGAGGCTCGGCAGGATGCCGATTGTGAGACCGCCGGCGGCGCGGGCGCCTTTCGATGCGGCACCCATGACGCCGGCGACCCGTCCGCCTGTCAGGACTGCCCATCCGGCCTTTGCGACGAGCTCACCGATGAGCGTCGCGTCGTCCATCTCTCGCTGGCCGGCGCCTTCGCCGGGCCCCAGTACACCGATCAGGATGCGTCGCATGGTGAGGGGATGCTAACGAAGCCAGCCCTGTTTCGCGACGGTTAGGTCATCCCGAGCGAAGCGAGGGATCGCGATCATTTGGTAGAGCCCTCTGTCGGGAGGATCTGGGCGCGCAAAATCCGGCATCCAGAACGCAGGGGTGATGCGCATGAGCGGCATAAGCAGCACGCTTTGCATTCCGCTCTACCGGGAAGCGTCCGTTCGCAACGAGCCGAAATGAAAGAGAGGAACCGCTGCTCGGGACGCTATATCCCGAAAGCTGTTCCCCTTTCATTCAGCTCGTTGCGGGAGGAGTCGTGGGTGGCATTGGAGGGATGCTCAGTATGCTGCTCATGCCGCTCATTCGGTCGACCCCTGGGTTCTGGATGGCTGCCCGGCCGGTGTTCGCCGGCACGACAATGGACTCGTTAGGGGACGATGCGGGCCGTCTTGATGAAGTCCAGCTTCGGGAAGTTCTTCGTGAGATACGCGTTCCCCTCGCTGGCGATGCGCTCCTGGCTCGGGCCGGCGCCGTCGGGTGCGCCCTCGCCGTAGCCCGAGTACAGGCTGTCCACGACCGACATCCCGTCCACCACCTGACCGATCGGCGCGAAGCGCATCCCGTCGAGGTTCCGGTTGTCGGCATAGTTGACGAAGAGCTGCGTGCTCCGAGTGTCCGGTGCACTACCGGCTGCGAAGGTAACCATCCCGCGCACGTTGCTCTGCTTCACCGAATCGTCCGCGATGGTGAGCGGCTCCCAGGCCGCGGTGACCCGCGGGTTTCCGTTCATCCCGAACTGCGCCATGAAGCCGCTCAGCACGCGGAAGAACCGCGCGTCATCGAAATAGCCGAGCTGCACCAGGTGATAGAAGCGATCGACGCCGTGAGGCGCCCAGTCCCGATGCGCCATGACGGTGAAATTCCCCTTGCTCGTTTCGAAAGCGACCTTGAACGAGTCGGGCGCTGGAGTCGCGATCGCGCTCTTGTCCGGCTTCGTCAGGGCGCTCGCCGCTGCACCACTACCTCCCGCGTCGGGCCGGCAAGACGCGCCGAGTAGCGGAACCGTGAGGGCGATCAACGCGCGGATACGGCGACGCGGAACGAACGACAGCGGCATGGCGTGAGCTCCTTCGTGGCAGAGAGAGTCCGCGAAGAAGTTAGTCGCCGCCCGATGGCGTCGCGAGCGGTTACTCGGCCGCCATGGAGATGCGCGGGTCGACTCGAGTCGCGCGACGTGCCGGAATGAACGTCGCCACCAGGGCGACGACGGCGAGCAGCACGACCACGAACGCGAACACGCGCGGGTCGCGTGGACTGACGCCATACACTAGGCCGCGCAGTGCTTGCGCTGCCGGGATCGCGAGGACCATCCCCACGCCCAGCCCGAGCACCGGTAACCGCATCCCTTGCGCAATGACGAGCCGACCAATCGCGCCGGGGGTCGCGCCCAGGGCCATGCGAATTCCGATCTCTCGGGTGCGCTCGCTCACGAGACTCGCGACGACGCCAAACACCCCCGTTGCGGCGAGCACGAGTGCCAACGCTGCGAACGCCCCCAGCACGCCGCTCGTGAACCGCTGCTTTGCCCACGCGCCGCCAAGCTGCTCGGTGAGCATGCCGAGATCGTAGAGCGCGAGGTCGGGGTCGACGCGTTTCATCGCATCGCGGAAACCTCGGATCGTGGTTGCTGGATTCCCGGTTGCTCGCACCATCACCGTGCGGTACGCGTAGGTGAACTGCAGGTACGATGTGTAAACGGCCGGAGTCAGGCGGCGATCGTCGCCTTCCTGATACGGCACGTCGCCGACGACGCCAACTATCTCCACGCCCGGGTCGGGGGCGTTCCAGTCGGGTCGGCTGCCGCCGCCGAACCAGACCCGCGCGCCGATGGGATTCGCGTTCGGCCAGAACCGCTTTGCCGCCGTCTCGTTGATGATCGCGACCGCGGGCCTGCCCTCGCGATCAGTGTTCTCGAACGCACGCCCTCGCAACACGGGAATCCCGAGCACACGGAAGTGATCGGGACTGACGTAATGGCGTCTGATGAACGGGGCGTTGCCTGGCTGCGGGATGGGGCGGCCAACGATATACAGCGAGCTGTTCGCACACGACGTCGTGAGTGGCGCACAGCCATCGACGGTCGCGCCGGTGACGCCGGGTACCTCGCGAAGCTCGGCGAGGAGGCTCTCGATGAATGCAGGCGCCGACGCCGTACCGTACTTCGCCTCCGGCGGGCGAACCGAGAAGGTGATGACGTTGCGTGGGTCGATCCCGATTGATTCACCACGCAGGCGCGCGAGCGTCGCCAGCATGAGACTTCCGCCGGTGAGCAGCACGAGCGCGAGCGCGACCTCGATGGCGACTGTCACGCCGCGCATGGAAAGCCGCGATGCTCCACCGACTCGCGTCACCGAGCCGCTCTGACGCAGCGTAGTGCCGATGCTCGTCCGCGCCGCCGTGAGCGCGGGAGCGAGACCGCACAGGAGCGCGGTGAGGATGGTGACGCCCGCGGCGACCGCCAGGAGCACGGGGTCGATCTTCGGGCGCGTGAAGTCACCGACACTGCCCCAGAAATTCGCCGGGCTGATCGCCCCTGCCGGCGCGCTGATGACCCGGGTCGCCCACCACGCCAGCGCGA
>Ga0307408_100001700_pt1 | contig 16178 bp, 10 predicted proteins | sample 322Cmetagenome_FD_202116 | JGI IMG/M metagenome (GOLD analysis project Ga0307408, IMG submission 202116) | Maize rhizosphere microbial communities from greenhouse at UC Davis, California, United States - 322HYB-C-3 | ecosystem: Host-associated > Plants > Roots > Rhizosphere > Soil | place...
ATTTCTTTTCCGATCATCGGTTCCACAGCCCTTATCAATACCGCATGTGGTTCATCTTTCACCGAACTCACAATGTTAAAGAGGTGATGAATGCCGTAACATAAATAAACGTAAGAAATCCCGCCCTGACTGTACATAGGCTCCGTTCGATCTGTACGCCGGCCACCATATGCGTGAGAAGCTTTGTCCAATACGCCGAAATAAGCTTCCGTTTCCACAATTACTCCTGCGGTTACTTCTTCGTTTATTTTCGTAAAGAGCACTTTCCCCAAGAGATCTTTTGCTAAAAAGAGTACGTCCTGGTTCTGATAATAGGAAAACGGGAGTTTCACGTCGGTATTTATGAGTTAATGAAGTGCTTTGTAAAGTTAGCACATCTGTTTCCATTAAAGAAACACTGATGAGGCAGAAAAAATTTCAGGAAAATTTGTCAGATTTTCTGAAAAAATTTCAGTTTCTCCGGATTGGCATTTGGCTTGATAATAAATCACCGAGGCAATTGCCTTATAGTTCTTTAAAAATTTTGTTTAACTAAAAAAAGTAGGTTATGACTCCAGCAAAGAGAAACGGGAACAGATTCCCGGTATTTTCCCCTATGTTCGACGATTTTTTTGGCCGCGAACTTTTTAATTGGGGAAACAACAATTTTTCAACAACAAGTACAACTATGCCGTCGGTAAATATCCGCGAGACAGCAGACAATTATGAAGTCGAAGTTGCCGCGCCGGGTATGGATAAAAAAGATTTCAAGATCACGCTCGACGGCAACCTGCTAACGATCTCTTCCTCAAAACAGCACAGCAACGAGGAAACGAATGATCGATATACACGCAGGGAGTTCAGCTATCAATCTTTCCAAAGAAGTTTCGAACTTCCGAAGGATGTGGTTGACCAGGACAAGATCAATGCACGTTACGACAACGGATTGCTGTACTTGTCCATTCCGAAAAAAGAGGAAGCGAAAAAGAAAGCGCCGAAGCTGATAGAAATAGCTTAAGGCCGGAATCTAAGAGATGGTCGCCTTTCGGGGCGACCGTTTTTTGTTGAAAGGTTCGGGTCCCGTCCAGACCGGAACTCTTGTCACAGAAGATTTTAATTAAAACAGATGTGATTTAATCTTCTGATAACGAGTATTTATCATACTTTAGTCAAAAGAAAAACAGATTTTTTTTCGCGAAGTACTTGCAGAAATGAAATTTGCCTGTATCTTTGCAACGCTTTTAACGTAAAGCATTACACAATTCTTAAAGTTAGCTGTTGCTAACTCCGCTGCGGCGAGAAAAGAAATTGGTTTGGTAGTTCAGTTGGTTAGAATACATGCCTGTCACGCATGGGGTCGCGGGTTCGAGTCCCGTCCAGACCGCACACTACGTTAAAAGAAAAGTCCTATATGGCTGTAGGAAATAGAGAAGCTCAAGATGTATCAATGTCTTGAGCTTTTTGTTTTTAAGAACTATTCATAATTGGAAACTTACTACGTTTACATTCTGTACAGCAGAGCTTTCGATAAATAATATATTGGTCAGACAAGGAACTTTGAATCACGTTTGATGACGCATAATTCTGGTATCGTTAATTCTACTAAACCTTATATTCCCTGGGAGAAGATTTTGGTACTTGTAAAGGAAAGTCGTTCGGGAGCGCTGATTTTGGAAAAGAAATTGAAGAATTTGAATAGGGTTCGTTTATTAGCTTTTATTGAGAAATATAAATGATATTGGTCCCGACGCTTTGGTCGGGATTCAGACATACCGACTTTATCGTCGGTGTCGTCTGAACTGTAGGAAATAGAGAAGCTCAAGATGTATCAATGTCTTGAGCTTTTTGTTTTATAGAAATTATTCCAATGAATCCACTTAGATGTTTGGCTCAGTTTATTGCGTTTCTTCATAACAAAGTTGGACAAGTAAACCCTCGTTGGGTTATCAGTTTCTTCACTTTGTCCTCTTGATCGGTTTTTTATTGTTGCAACATTTATTTACCTGATCACTTCACTGGTTATTCACTTCCAATTAGTGACAGGTTTGCTGTAGTGATCCTAATTCCACTTCTATTATCAGTCTTTGGTAATTTACTTCTTTTTGGGAAGAGGCCTTATCTGAAGTCGGAATATCAAAATTGGCAAGTTGTCGTTGGTGGTATTATTTGGATTTTGCTTTGGGCATACTTGGTTCCGATGTTCTTTTTATTGAAGGAATAATTTTGTGTGTGAATTTTCCAATTACTTTCCCTCACCACCACAAAAAAACGGGAAAGTAATCTTCCCGTTCATTAACCTCTATATTTTATTTCAGGAAGTATTTCACCCCGCATCCTGTGTTTCGGGTGCGTCTTCTATCGACGGCGGGGTTGTATTTGCTTTCTGGATTTCTTCTACCTGTTTTACGAATTCGGATACTTTCAAATCGGTGTAAACACCGTAAGCATCTGTTAACGTTCCTTTCTCGCCCGAATTGGTTTCAATGGCGTAAAGTATGGCGTTGTCAGACGGATCGGATTCTCCTTCAAAACGATAGAAGTTGGTAATCTTCACATCTGAAGGGCCAAAAATCTCGTGCGTTTCCAATGATTCTATTCCGTTTCTGTGCGCCTTGAACTGCGTGACATAACCTTCGGAAGATAATTTGCGTGTGCACGAAGACAGTGTTTTCATTGAATCGTGATCGCTGCCTTCTCCTTTGTCAGGTCTGTCGTCGTTTATATTTAATGGTGTTGTTTTCATCTTTCAAATTTTACGTTATTCCTTAATTGTCACCAGTTGTTATTTGCGAGCGTAACGATACGATTCCCCATGCCCAAACAAAGGCCAACTGAACTACCGCGTCTACAAGGTAAATCGGATTGATCACATCGGATAAGGAATAATAGAGATCTATCGACAGAAAACCCAGTGCTCCGGTTACAGACAAGATGGCTATAGCCGTTGACGATTCCTTTGACAACAAATCGATAACAAACGCGCTCGCTATACACAGCGTAAGAACACTAACTGTTTTCACTAGCCAGAGATCAGTTTTGTAACCCGTTACTTCCATGAAACTGTTGATGTGAACCAAAGGCCATATTCCGGTAACAAGGTAGTGTACACTTTGTATCGCCAGAATCAGCCTGCCATATTCAGGTCTTGTGATTTCTTTTTGTTCTCTCACTATCATCTCTTCTCTCTTTACTCAAATATCCTTAAACCATGGCCAAAAACATTTATAGATATTTGGAGAAACTTACATAAATCCCACTTTATTTCCCTCAAAGACGCAAATGCAAAGCTCGCCTAACGGACGAGCTAAATACACACTTGATCATCCATGTGAGTGATCATCTGCGTGATTCGTAGGTTTAACGTTTCCCAGGAAACATCAAAAGATGTCTCTGTTGAAATGGGAATAAGACTTTAATGTTATTATAAAAAAGCGCGCTGTCCGTTAGGCAGCGAAATTTGCGTCTTTGCGGAAAAGAAAAAAGAAGATCCCGTTATGGCACTAAATTTGCTGTTTTGGGGCTTTTTCATACCCATGGTCCTACGATTACTTTTTCTCGGTTTTATTTCCCTGGTTTCGGCGAATTCCTTGGTTTTAGCGCAGCTAACACCTCAGGGGGCACAGGTGATTATTGGTACTGCAACTACTTTCGGGCGGGAAATTAAGCGTGTCAGCGACGACAATAAAGCGAAAAAAGAGCAGGAACAGGCTGAAGCAGAGTACAACGACCTGGTGCTTTTTGCTGATGATCTTTTCGCCAAAGGACAATTCACCGAAGCTAAAGTTCAGTACAACCAGGCATTGACGGTGAAACGGGAACAATATGTGGTTGACCAGATTGCCCGCTGTGATGCGGAAATTGCCAGGGCTAACCGTTCACAATACCAGATTTTGGTTGATAAAGGTGACAGTTTGCTGACAGAATTGAAATACGACGAAGCGATCGAAAAATACAATGCTGCTATCGCGGTGAATAACCAGAAATACGCGGCCGACCGTTTGGCTGAGGCCAGATCAGCGAAAGAAATGTGGACGAAGGTGATGTTCAGTGGTTTGCTGATCGCCGATGCGCGTATTGATGAGTTCTCCTCCAAAGCTTATTTCAAAGATCCGTTCTCAGATTACATCAAAAAGGGGAGATATCCTTCCATTGAAGCGTTCCTGGTGTATTCCAGTTTCAAAACCCTTGATGGAATTGCGATTCCACCAGGAGTAAGAGTAGTGATCTACAGCGAACCGAGCTTTAAGGGGAAGGTACTTCTGGATGCCGTTGGACCTATGATCATTAACAACGTTACGAAGAACACTTCCTCTGAGATACAGGAACTGCAGACGAAAACGTTTGAAGGGCCTTTACAGAATATTTTTCCTGCATCAACACGAACGTGGAGCGCAAGTGATATGAATCTTTGGATCACAGGATCAATGACTATTGAATAATCGAAAAATAAACAGGATATGAAAAAGATAATTGTACTTACTACCATTTTTCTGAGCACTATAACGGTTAATGCGCAGCGTACCCCGGCTGACCCGCAACCAAGCGTTGAAACGGATAGAATGGTCGATGAAACGGCACGGGTGATTGAAGTTGTGAGGCGAGGAGTCCAATCAAGAGTAGAACAGGACAAATTGAGTACACCGTCCATGATTACGGAAGCAGAATACCTGATGCTGGTTACACGCGCAGACGGAATGTTATTGGCGCGCAGCTACAATGACGCGGAAAGACTCTACAAAGAAATTCTGGAGCATCGTTACGATGTTTATGCAAAAGACAAGATTGCTGAGATCCAGGCATTGAAAGCAAAACAACAGAAAGAATTTGAACAGGCGAAAAAGGACGCGGCAATTCGTGCGAAGGCTGAAGAGGCGAAAGGAAAGTTCTACGCAAAACACCAGGTGCATCTTACCGGTGGGGTGATGTCGGATGAATTCAGGAACAACGGGATCTCAAAAGCATTTACAGATGATATTTACTCGAACTTCCTGAATATAGGAAAATACGATACTTTGTCGAAGTTCCTTACCAAAGCGGATGCACAAACATTGGATGGTATGGCTATTCCTGCTAATGTACGCGTGGTGGTTTACAAGGATGCGAATTTTAAAGGTGAAGTATTACTTGATATCACCGGACCGGCAATCGTAAACAATATGCTTTGGACGAGCTACCCGGCTTACAATACGGTGAATACTAAAAATTACACTCCTGAACTACAGGATTTCTACCCGCAGGCAGTTCGTTTCTGGAGTTTGAGCAACATGCATTCGTGGACGAAGGGTTCAATGGAGGTTCTCCGGGTGAACGAATAATTTCGATCATCTTAAACTAAACACACTGATGCGCCCCGGGCGGACGAAATGTGGTTCCTTAGCGCTCAATGGTTAGTGAAACTATGTGCCTATGTTTTTACTATGTTCCTATCCCGAAAGGTCCGGACAAGTTGAGTTTTTTAATCGTGCATCCATGAATTAAGGAAAAGGTAGATCGGAGAATTCTCCTCACTTTCCTTTGCAAGTTGTGCTTTGTAATCAGCATAGGATTTGAACGTTTTCTCATAACGACGTGTAATGCCTCCTTCCGAAAGTTCTACCAATTGGAGTTTGCCTTTTTTGCCTACCAGCCAGCAGTTGAAAGATACACGAGTGTAAACCTTGTGCTTTTCAGGGAAAGGAACCATGGTTTGGTAAGGAATAAATACTCCTTTACGTGCGATTCCACCAAAACCGTTTTGACCTTCCTGAATGTTCAATAGTTTCTGGTATTCCGCGTCTGTAATATTGAGCGTTTTATTCTCCAGGTTTACCAGTTGCAACCCGTTTTGCTTTTCACGAATGAGCAACAGCCTGTCTGCAATGTCGTTGATAGGAACAAAAGTCTGAAGTGTGTTCTCTGAAATATGAAGGTCAACTTTCTCGTGGTTCCAGAAGTCAAACATTCGGCCATCTTCCATTTCATACCAGGTAATTCCGGGAGTATGATAAAAAGTAGAATATGGTCCATTCACAATGGTATCACAAAAATCAAGATAAACAAATTGGAGCACTCCATCGATAACGGCCATACTGTCTTCACCCTCCATCGTGTAGTAATTCATGTAATTGCAATTCCGCTTGTCAATGATGCGTTTGATGCCCGTAAGTGTCCGGTGTTCGAAATAATCTTCTCTCAACTCTGGTGACTCGTTGACAATTCCCCTGTCGTGAATGGTGTATAATCGCGAATGGATGTTCTGCGTAATCAGTTCGGATGATTTTATAGAACAGAATCTATCATCCTTTACCTTTGTCAATTTGCGTGTAAGCGTATTGAAATTGAAAACGTTCAGCATGGAATCTACCAGTACTAATTGAGTAAGGTATGGCATTTCGAGTGTTTGCGGCTGAAGAGCTATAGACGAATAACCGGGTTGCAACACCACTTCATTCTCTATGGCAAAGCCCATGTCGTAATCGTACCAGTAAACCTTATAACCAAATTCTGTGTAAGGTTCGTAACCTGAATTTGATTGTGCCAATCCCGATTGGACAAGTTTGGTGAAGTAATCGAACTTGCTGAAATCTTCCAGTCTTTTCGGATCTGTTTCTTCCATTTTCAACTGGTCGATTTTTTGCCTGGCGCCAGTTGTATCCATAATGTTGTCGAGGTCCGGGTAAACAAAATAGTTCCTCTTCCCGAAGGCATAGGCTGTTTTCCCGAAGAGATCGAAACGGTTGTAAACATTCCAGTCGATGACATCTGTACTGTAGTTGTCACCGTCAATAGTACGCTGATCAACGGAATGATTCACCTTGATCTTTTCCCCACCTTTCATTTTGTTGATGTCGTGAATCTCGAAGCGGTAAGTAACGTTTGTTGGTGGCGGAATGATGAATAACTGCAGGTTCTTCATTTTGTAGACAGCAAACTCATACATCTCCATTTCGTCACCGGTTTCAGGATCGTAGCCATAATCAGGAAAAGAATTATGATGTACGCTGTCCTTATAGCTTTTTAAGAAATCCGCATCCGACAATGATCGTCCTGACGGGAAATGCTTTCTCAAACTGTCCATTACAACCGGATAATCCTTCAAAGCCGACCAATCTGCTATCTCTCTTAAGTTGAATTCGTAGAACGGCTTTGATGTAACCGGAACATAATTGTCTTTGATGATCTCTTCTCCGGAATCATTAACCAAAAACGCCTGGTTGAGATCTACACTTCTGTGGTCGTACTCATAATCATAGCCCATAGATTTTGGGAAAGCCCAACGCCATCCGTTTTCGTTAGGCATGCTGGTGGCGGAGTAATAATCCTGGAAGTTGTATTCGTAATTCGGGTTCGCAGGGAATGGTGTGTCATAGGAATAGTAAGAACCTTTGTTGTAAACTGCGAGGAAATTGGTGTAAAGCTCATTCCCGTATTCATCGTACCAGTATCCCGGTTCCACAGAAATGAAATAATTTCTTTCAATATAGGCCCAAACATCAATGATACTGTCAGCATTGAAGAAACCGCGCTTGGCAAATTGTGCAATAATGGTATCGCGAATAGTATCTTCTATCATTGCATCAAAAACAAATTCCGTTTCCAAATGGAATCTCGATTTCAGGTCTTCGCCTTTTGTATTGATGGCAATGTCATAGTCTTTATCAGCTGGCCGTGCAACCGCTCTTCCTTTATCATCGAAAAGTCCAAGGTTTGCATACGGTTTACCTACCAAACGTTTGGTTGCGTTATCAATGCAGTAGATCCTGTTCCCGTTATTATCCATAAAACGAACGAAGGTGACGGTTTCAAACGGTGTTTCCTCTTCAGGACTTAAAGCTTGTTCTTTTCCAGTTTCAGTATTGAGCTGTTTAAGGATCCCGTTCTCTTTTACGAGGATCAGTGTTTCGGAAACGGAAAGAATTTCATCATAAATGCATTTGGTAAGTTGCTTTCCATCTATAGTGTAGAGTCCGAATTTCCCGTTCTGTGCCGTTTCATAGTAAGGTGAGTTGAATGTGACCCGGTCAAAAAGAGTAGGCATCAGTTCCGTGTCGCCGGCTATGTATATTCCCATTTTTCCCATTTTCACCACCTGGAAAGCATCTGTGGCAATTTCGTCAATGATAGAATCGTATTCAAAAGGAATAAGCGTAACACCGTTTGAATTCAATCTTCCCCATTTGCCGTTCTTTTGGAGATTGGCCGGAAAGTACTGGTATGAAGTTATCTCGTCAATCTCGCACGGAATCACCAATTTCCCCAGTGGGCTGATCAACCCGTATTTGCCATTCCGCCTTACGACGGCACCGGCATAGGAGAAACTTAAGTTGTAATCAGTTGATTCATAGAGAAAATCACAAAGCACTTCATTTTTCGAATTAATGATTCCCCAGTAATCACCTTTTTTTAGTGCTACGATATTGTTTGGTGTCCAACGCGGTGTATAGAAGCTTGTGTAGATCAATTCCGGTGCTTTTCGGTCGATAAGCGAAAAAGTTCCCCACAATTCACCCTTTCTCACGAAGATCAATCCGTCCTTCGGATCCGTGGTGAATTCATCATACTCATAGGGAGCAATGATGGTTCCGTCCAGTTTCTGGATCCCGTTCAGTCCGTTCTTTTTGGCGTAAACATACCCGTTGATCACATTGTAGATCTCGTCAAATGTCACAGGCAACACAGTTTTTCCATTCAGATCCGTCAGACCCGATTTGTTGTTTTTCGTCACAATATAAAATGAATCGGTAGCCATACGGATAAAGCTGTATTCTACCGGAAGAACAAACTTTCCTTTCGAATTGATCAATCCACGAAGCGTATCCTTGTCAATGGGCATTACCTCTTCCGAAAACGTAAAGCTTTCGTAAGAATCGGCATTGTATTCTATCGGCAGGATCATTTTTCCCTTTCTGAACAAGCCAATCTTGTAGTCTTTCTCCACTACACAAACTCCTCTTTCACCATCCCAGAGTGCATCATAGTCTCCAAACGGAATAACATAAGCCCCTGTGGAATCAAGCATTGCGGATTTATCTTCCTTTCTCACCAGCCAGTACAGGTTGCTCCATGTAGTGGGCAACGGATAGGCCGTTTCATCCTGGTCGTACGCATCAAATTGAGCAGGAACAACGATCTTTCCATAGATATTCATGAAACCATACTTTTCTCCCTTCCGAAAACCGATCAATCCATGATTGGCATTGGTCACGATCTCGTCTACCTTAATATGCACAGCCAGGGCTTTACCTGTATTGTCGTTCATAATGCGGTAATTCCCGGGCACGCCGTCGGTATAAATGACATCATCAGGAATATATTTCTTTTGCGAAAAAACCAAAACGGAAAAGCAGCAAAGCAGAGCGGTAAGCAGAAGTTTCATAAGAAGAGATTTCTAAAGTCTAAAGTGTGAACTCCAAAAGTATAAATTGTTACGGGTTAGGGGTGAGAATGAGATGAAAATACGTCAAATGCGGTAGGGGGAACATAACTTGTCCCGACCTTTCGGGATAGGAACATAGTTTTTTGACATTTATACCCGAAAGTACACATAGCGATCATCGGAATGGTTAAGGAACTATGTGTCTCTACTATACTTTTCTGGCAGAAAGCGTTCAATCATTGTTTTTTATATCACTTCATGATGTCTTCCATCTTCACCCAATGTTGTATTAAATTTCGAACTCTATTCTTTAAAGCAAGTAGTTCTTTTGCAGTTGATTTATGAAATTCAATTATGTCCATTTGTTAGATTATAAGTTAAAAACACAAGTGTCAGATTGGCCTTTATTTGTAATATTACCGATTAAACTATGCTTTAACTCGATAACAATATCATTTGAAATGTCTCCTTTCGTAATTTTGGAATGACAAGTTGGACAAAGCATTAAGAGATTATTAATCTCATTGTTCTCCGGATTTTCGTCGATGTGGTGAATTTGAAAATGACCTACGTCATCATTCGAACAAAACGGGCAGGAAGAATTAATTTCTTTCTGAAGTAAAGCTTTTATTTTTGCCGGAATTGATTTCCTTTTCTTTACACTGACTTTCGTCTTGTTAAACAGGTAATAATTGAATTCAGGACATTCAGAATAATGTTGACATTTAATAGCCCTTGTTTTGGGTTCTTGATAATATTTATCATAATCACCTGAAGTACAAGCGATTTTTGGAATCATTGCATTCATCCCATCAAATAAATTGACTTCTGGGCAGGCTCCAGAAAAATACATACTGGAATTTCCCTTAATCATGTGGGTAGGTTCACCCTGAACTTGAATTTGATTTTTTTTAAAATCATCGTGTAATACTCCCTTTTGTATAAGCACATCAATTCCATTTTGGTTAGGATGAGACTTATAATAATCCGAAAATATGTAAATTGTATCTGCACGGCGAGTGCAATAATTCAAAATCGGGCAACGCAGCGGTAATCGTTTTTGTTCACTATTTTGATAATACTCTTTTTCGTCCATTTTACGTGTAATAAATGTTTCAGTTTTTAGTGTTTCCCAATAATAGGATGAAGATTCTGTGCTATTTTCAGTTCAACAATTCCCATAAGATCCGCCATTTCAGGAATAAATTCCATTACATTTAATTTCAGTTTCAAATTCATTCCCTTTGACCAATGAAATAATTGTAGACCTGATGTATGGGGATTTTTATTGTATCCCAAATGTGTTACAATACGACCAGAAATCCCCTTTTTCACCTTGCCTACATAGAGATATTTTGAATTTGGAATAGTATATTTCCACATTGCAGAATTTGCTCTAACACATGGTGTGTGTTTGTATTCGATTAGCTTTTGTCTAATCTCCTCGTGAGTATTTTTCGAAAGGATCTCAAACCAATAGAGACAAGGACCTTTCATGCTTTTTAAAATGTCAAAAAACTCTTTAAAATCAATTGAATTCCGAATATCATTATTCATGAAGTCATTGAGTGAATCACATGAAATGACTTCATTATGTTCTTGAACAACACCAGTTAAAAGAGATTTTTGAAAAATTTCTATTTGATCGTTTTTGATCTTTGTTATTAAATCCATAGTAGTTATTTCTGAGATGCAACCCCAATAATACACGAAGCGATCTTACTGTCAATATCTTCTGTTATTCTTGTATTATTGAGAATTCTGATTAAATCATTTATTTGAAAGGCAATTTTACGATCATCCTTTAAGCTAGATAGGTTCAAAATTTTCTTTTTCCTACCCTGATTTGCTCTTTTCTCATTTAATAATGGTTGAAGGAGTAAAATCCAATCATCTGCAAAATGCTCATAGTCGATAATGAAATCTGGAGTTTTGGCAAATAGATCCAACAAACGCTGTATTGACTCTTTCTCCTCTATTGAAAAATCTTTACGATTCTTTTGCCGAACTAAAATGGCTTGGGCAACTTCGAGAGCTCTTTTCTTTTTAGGAGGTAACAGGTCACGTTCCATTCTTTTAAAATGGTTTATGTATGCTTGCAACGATTGCTGCTGCCATTTCAGTTGTTCCGATTTCCTGGTGATGTGATGTCGCAATTGTTGACATATATCAGGTAAATCTGTGTGAATGTTATTTTCATGATCGATAAAATACCAACGCGGGCTACGTTCCTGATCTCCTTTTAAGGCAATGAAGCACCAATTTGTTTCACTTCCTACAAAAGAAACCCTCGTTCTAATGGATGATCGAACTTCTTTAAATTGATTGTAAAAATCTGTTGTAATGAGTGTGTTTTTTCCTTCTTTCAACTCTACAACAGCCTGAAAACTATCATTAAAACCACTCCACGACTCATCCTTATCCTCAAATTGTTTGTACTCATCGATAATGTTTTCAATCGAATCTATTTTTTCGAAATGCTTATCTTTTAGTTCTTCGGGAATATTAATGTTAGCACCGTAAATTTTATCTACAATCGCATTCGTGTCCACAATTCGTTTATCTGCCTTGAGTGAATATTCATGAGAGTCATTCGGCCAGTAGATCTCAATTTCTTTATGAAGACTGTCCATTCTATCGGCTCTACCGATGCGTTGTTCCACAATTCGAAGTACACTTGGAAGATCTAACAGAACAACGGCTGAGGCTTTTTGTAAGTCAACACTCTCCGACATTTTATCTGAGCATAGTGCAATCATTCCATCTTTAGATTCAGAAGTAAGACTGAACACTTCCATGACGCGTACACTTTCTTTGTCCTTTTCACTTCCTGTTGCGATCAAAAGTTTGCGATCCGGATATAATTCAGAGAAAAGCTTCCTCAAATAATAGAGTGTGATGACTGTACTGTCGAAAGCTAAAACGAATGAATGTTTTTTGTGAATTCTTACTAGTTCATCTAACTTCCCTTTCTCTCGTTCTCCAGATAATTGCTTGGCAAGTGCAGCTATTTCATGATAAATCCGTAAGTCATTTTTAGCTGCTTCTACATATTGGTCCAAATTCGTTAACCAATCGGGGAAGAATTCAGATTTAAAAATCGAACTTTTGTATGGTAATTGATTTCTACTAATGATCTTTTGAATGGCGGCAATTTTATCTCCTGAAGTATTTGATTTTCCTGAAAACTTAAAATATTCTTGCGCACTTTTTGTTCCTTCAATATGCTCTACAAGTGCCACATGCGAAGATCGTAATGCAGCACGGATTTGATAAACGCACAAAGCTTTTCCAGCGCTGATGCGATTGTCAATATAAGATTTTTTGCTTTCTTCTTTCGAAATGTCAAAATCAGGTTTATTAAATTTGGTAAGATGTGTCACTCCATTAATCCTTGATGCCAAATCATTTATTTGGTCAACAATTTTTTTGTCCTTATCAGTCTCCTTTGTAGTGTAAGTTTTTTCTATTTGTTTCGGAAACTTACAAACCTTATCTAAGCGGTTTCGGTAACTCTCGGGTTCTTTCTCTATTTCAATATTTAATGCTCGCTTGGTTCTTCTGACTGTAAATTTGCTGATGAAATTACGTAACTGATCAATGTGTTGATCGCTTCGTTTATTTCGCTTTTGAACCAAATTGCAATAATCAATAAAATGATCATCACTCAAATTGTCTACATCCAATAATTCGATTAATTGTAACAGGTCTTCTAAACGTTTACTAATCGGAGTTGCCGTGACCAAAATTTTAAAATCTGCATGATTCTTTTTAATTGTTTCTGTACGATTGGAATGTGGTGATAAGTAATTATGTGCTTCATCAATTGTCAGGATTTTAGCTATCTCCAGATTTCCAATAATTTCTTTGCGTTTTGCTTCCCCGGAATTACTCAGAATACCCATAGATTCCACTTCACAAATTCGTTTTTGAGATCGAAACTCCTCTTTCCATTTTCCAACCACTAACGGAGGACAAATTGCTAAAGCGTTGGTATGATGGTTTCTTCCTGATTCAAACAACCAGTGTTGCAAGGATAAAACGAGTGAAGTACACATTTTGGTTTTACCGGCACCTGTTGGGTCTGCTATCAAAACATTAGACTGACTTTGCAAAATAGTCATGGCTTGAGCCAAACCTTTCCATTGTGTCGGCCATAACTTGGCATTTTGTAGCTTTTCCAAAATCTCTCGGTAGGACTCTAACCATTCTCCTTCCAAAATTTCTGAAATGGCTCTAGCCAAAGCTTCCTCCCAAGTAACTTGCTGAATCAGGTTTTGAAGTAATTCTATGATTTTTTGATTATAATCTACCGAATCTGCCCAATAACTTTCGCCAATCAGCTTAATGTCATTGTACTGTTTTTGCTCGTGTTCGTCATTTTTACAAACCCGAATATTTGCTTCATCTTGCTCATTCAGACCATTCTTACTGAAATTAGAAGAGCCTAAGACGGCATAATTATCTCCGACAAACAGTTTTGCATGCAATCGGTCCTTGAATTTAAACTGTACATCTTGCCGATTAATCTTTTCAATAAGGTTCATGACCGCTCCTCCCAACATTACAGAAAGCCCTTTCTTGATCCAGTATTCTTTGATTTCTTTATCCAATTTCACCATCGGATATTTTTTACGACCACGCATATTCGGTTCAAAACCGATTAGGATACGCACCTTTTTCAATTTCTCAAACTCCTGCGAACCAAAAAAATCAATCAGATTAGAAAGCGATGTAAACCCTGTTAGAATTAAATACGCTTCACTTTCCGTAATATCCTCATATACAATAGTCTGAACAGTCCGTTTGTGAGCAGACAGGTTGAGCGGAAAACGTTCTTGTTCCGGCCAACGGTGGGCGTCGAAGTTAAAAGCAAACTGATGTTGATTTATAAGTTTTTCCATCCAATCATTCTTCTCGTTTCCATCGTTTAATGATTGCATCAAAGCTTACATCTTGCCAATCCTTTTGCCACTCATCTTGAAATTTGATTGATTGAGATTTTGGTTGTGGATCTGGCATATCTAATTTAACCACGGATGGTAGAAGCGTCGCATCTCCGACAATCAAACATTCACCAGCTCCTAAGTTTGGCAGTATTTCAGCAATCGCATTTGAGTTTTCTGGCATTAATGCTTTAACATAGCTCTGATCATTCACATTTGTTAGTCGCAAAGAGATGAAATTATTGCACTGAGAAAAAATAGTTTCAGAAACTTCAGAAGGACGCTGACTAACAACCATTAAGCTCAATCCATACTTACGTCCTTCTTTTGCAATTCGTTCAATAGATTTTTTTGAAGCTTTATATTCTGCCCCACCAGTTTTGGGGATATAGTTATGTGCTTCTTCACAAACAATCATAAACGGAATATCATTGTATTCATCTTTAGAATGCCTTATTTTTGAATAATGGAATGCAAAATCAAATACTAGCCTGGAAACTAGGCTCACTGTAATGCTCAAAACTTCAAATGGAATTCCACTTAAATCAATTATGGTAATATTTGATTTATCTATATACCCCAAAAATTGCTTAAGAATATCTCCAAAATCTGTAGTTTGATATGGATTTTTATCCGGTTTTAGTGAATTCAAAATAAAATTTAGCCGATTGTCAGATAATTTGGTTTCAAGTCTGGACAAAAAACGGTTAAACTCTCCGTGAAATGCTCCATTAGAAGCTTTAGTTGCTGCTGCTGTTGATTGTGTAATGAAATCTAATCTACCATTAAAATATTCTGATTTTCTTAAATCAGTAATTAAAGTTCCATCACTTAGTTTGGGACAATTTTCCGAAGGCAGTTTGCCAACTACTTCATGATTAAGATTCCATATATAATTATATACTTCAGTGATACTAAAATAGACTGGGGTATCGTAATTTACTTTATCTTTTAAAGAAGGATTGTATTTCTCTTTATTTAGTATAACCGCTCTTTTAAATTGTGATACTTGATTATGGTGATTGTTCTCATTCCCTTCAATAAAAAGGGCTTCCAACTCTTCTGAATTCATCAGCCAGTATGGCAATATTAAAGTTTCTGCATCTAGAACATTTAAATTGAATTTTTCTTCGTTTTCTAGGTCAAATGCTGATTTATACTCAGAATGTATATCAAAAATTATTATGTGAGCATTCTTCTGCTGAGCAATATTTTGGTTTTTCTTCTTACTAATTCCAACAGCGTCTTGAAGAATCTTCGCAACAGTACATGATTTTCCTGAACCAGTTGATCCAACCAATGCAATGTGTTTTCCAAATAGTCTATTCGCATCAATTTTGAGATCAATGTTTTTGTTTTGAACAAGTTTTCCAAAAGGAAAAGAAAACTCTTTATTAGAGTTGAAAATTAAATCAATATTCTCAGTATCTATTATGAAAACTGGCTCAGTGGGGCTAGGAATAACTGCCGAACCTCTATGAAAGATATCATTCTCAATATATCCAATTGGTTGCGTTTGAATCAAGAATTTTAAATCAGATCCATTTTCAACGGAATTAGATTTTATATTCTGAATAATGGCAATTACTTTATTAAGATTTCCTTCAGAAATTTCGAGGTACTTTCCGATCTGGAATTCCTTTTTATTTGCCTCAAAGATTTTTTCATCTTTTACTTCAATTGTTATTGAATTTGGAGAGCTTTCAAGAACCCTTCCTATTTCTAGAGTACTCATAATGTATTGGTTAGCGATAGTAAATATTTGATTTCATTAATTTCACCAGTATTGATAACTTCAACATTGCTGCCTTCAAAGTTTTCATGATATTGATCTTGGTCAGATACAACTATGATATCATCAAAGTGTGCTACATTGCCTATTGATTCAAATTCGTGTT
>Ga0307408_100001701_pt1 | contig 16175 bp, 13 predicted proteins | sample 322Cmetagenome_FD_202116 | JGI IMG/M metagenome (GOLD analysis project Ga0307408, IMG submission 202116) | Maize rhizosphere microbial communities from greenhouse at UC Davis, California, United States - 322HYB-C-3 | ecosystem: Host-associated > Plants > Roots > Rhizosphere > Soil | place...
TGTTCCAGCAGCACTTCGACGAGCTTGCGCTGTATGCCACGCGGGAGACCGGCGGCATCCTGCCCAAGGGCCAGCACGAGATCCGCGAAGCCATCACCATCTGCCACCTGGCCGCCGCCATGCCGCTGCAACCGCAGGGCCATGTGCTGCCCAGCGTGCCAGGTCGCACCAGCATCGCGCGGCGCATGCCGCACGGCGTGGTGGGCGTGATCTCGCCTTTCAACTTCCCGCTGATCCTCACGCTGCGCGCGGTGGCGCCGGCGCTGGCCGCGGGCAATGCGGTGGTGATCAAGCCCGACACGCGCACGCCGGTGACGGGCGGCCTGATGATCGCGCGCATCTTTGCGCAAGCGGGTCTGCCCAAAGATCTGCTGCATGTGCTGCCGGGCGATGCGGAAGCCGGCGAGGCCCTGGTCACCGACCCGCTGGTGCCCATGATCGCCTTCACCGGCTCGCCCGCGGTGGGCCGGCGCATCGGCGAGCTCGCTGGCAAGCACTTGAAGAAGGTGTCGCTGGAACTGGGCGGCGCGAACTCGCTGCTCATCCTGGACGATGCCGACCTGGACATCGCCGCGAGCAACGCCGCCTGGGCCGCCTACCTGCACCAGGGCCAGATCTGCATGGCGGCCAACCGCATCCTGGTGCACGAGAGCATCGCGGCTCCCTTCCTGCAACGCCTGGTCGCCAAGGCCACGCACCTGCCGGTCGGCGACGGCGCCACCGGCCAGGTCGCGCTCGGGCCGCTGATCGACGCGCGCCAGCGCGACCGCGTGCATGCCATCGTGCAGGACAGCATCAAGGCCGGCGCGAAGCTGGAAGCCGGCGGCACCCACGACGGCCTGTTCTACAAGCCGACGGTGCTGTCGGGCGTGAAGCCCGGCATGCGCGTGTTTGACGAAGAGACCTTCGGCCCGGTGGCCAACATCGTCACCTTCAGCAGCGATGAGGAGGCGGTGGCGCTGGCCAACAACAACACCGGCAGCCTGGCCTGCGCGGTGATCTCGCGTTCTGTCGGCCGCGCCATGGCGGTGGGGCAGCAACTCAGGTGCGGCATGGTCCACATCAACGACCAGACCGTCAACGACGACTGCGTCAACCCCTTCGGCGGCCCGGGCATCGCGGGCAACGGCACCAGCGTGGGCGGCCCGGCCGACTGGGAGGAATACACGCAGTGGCAGTGGATGACCGTGAAGGACACCGCGCCGATGTTCCCGTTCTGACGTTCTGAATTTCCGACGACAACAAGGAGACACTCATGAGCCTGCAAGGCAAAACCATCGTCATCACCGGCGCCTCGTCGGGCATAGGCGCCGAAACCGCCCGGCTGGCGCGCTTCCAGGGCGCCACGGTGATCGGCATGGACCGCAATGACCCCAGCCTGACGCTGGACGGTTTCATCAAGGCCGACCTGGGCACGCCGGAGGCCATAGACGCCGCCGTGGCGCAGTTGCCGGCACGTGTCGATGCGCTGTGCAACATCGCTGGCGTGCCGGGCACGGCGGACGGTGAACTGGTGGCCCGCGTGAACTACCTGGGCCTCAGGCACCTGACGGAAAGAGTGCTGGCGCGCATGCCGCGCGGCGGCAGCATCGTCAACGTCGCGTCCATCCTGGGGGCCGAATGGCCGCAGCGCCTGGCCCTGCACAAGGAACTCGCGGCGGCAAAAGGCTTTGAGGCCGGCGCCGCCTGGCTGCGCGCCCACCCCGTGCCGCAGGCCACCTGCTACCAGTACTTCAAGGAAGCGCTGATCGTCTGGAACGCCGTGCAGTCGCAGGAGTGGTTTCTGGGCAAAGGCGTGCGCATGAACTGCGTGGCGCCAGGACCGGTGTTCACGCCCATCCTGGGCGACTTCGTGGCCATGCTGGGCCAGGAGCGCGTGCAGGCCGACGCCCACCGCATGCTGCGCCCCGGCTTTGCGGACGAGATCGCGCCGGTAGTCGCCTGGCTGTGCAGCGATGCGCCGCGCTGGATCAGCGGCGCCAACATCCCCGTCGACGGAGGCCTGGCCTCTACCTACATCTGACCGCGATACCCAAGACACCCACGACCACCAAGACACATAACGAGGAGACAAATCATGACGAAGCGATTCACCCCTTTCAGGCTCAGCACGCTGGCCCTGACCTGCGGCCTGGCCTGCGCGCTGCCGGCCCATGCCTTCGAGCTGGACTCGGGCGACCCGGACACCAAGATCCGGCTGGACTTCACGCCCAAGTACAGCCTGGCCTGGCGGCTCAAGGACCCATCGGCCGTGCTGACCTCGCCGGCCGCCCGCGGCGACGGCGGCGTGACCAATGAGAACGACGGCGACCTCAACTTCAAGAAGGGCCTGGTCTCCAACCGCGCCGACCTGCTGACCGAGTTCGACTACAGCCGCAGCAACTGGGGCCTGCGCGTCAGCCACTCGGCCTGGTACGACTCGCAGTACCTGCGCGCCAATGCCAACGACGGCACGGCCGGCGTCAGCAATTTCGCGGGCCAGCCCGCCAACCAGTTTGTGCCCGCCACACGCGACCAGCACGGCCGCGGCGATGAGTTCCTCGACGCCTTTGTCTGGGGTAAAGGCTCCATCGGCAGCATGCCGGCCTCGATACGCGTCGGCAAGCACGCGCTGCAATACGGCGAGAGCGTGTTCTTCGGCCAGAACGGCATTGCCAATGCGCAGGGCCCGGTGGACATCGCCAAAATCGTCTCGGTGCCGAACTGGCAGTTCAAGGAAGTGCTGCTGCCGGTGGAGCAGATCTCGGGCACGCTGCAGGTGGCCGAAGGGCTGACGCTGGGCGGCTACTACCAGCTCAAATGGCGGCCCAGCAAGATCCCCGGGGTCGGCAGCTATTTCTCCAACCAGGACTACATCGGCGGCGGCCGCGTCTACCTGGGCGGGCCGGTGCTGCCCACCGACACCAGCCGCGACCAGAAGCCGGGCGACAGCGGCCAGTTCGGTGCGCAGCTGCGCTGGGCGCCGGCCGGCAGCAACTATGAGTTCGGCCTCTACGCCGCGCGCTACAACGACAAGACCCCGGCCGTCCCGGTGTTCGATTTGATCAACGGCAATGTGCACAACGTCTATGCCAAGGGCATCAAGACCTTCGGCGCCAGCGTCACCTCGTCGATCGGCCAGCTCAACTGGGCGCTGGAAGGCTCGGTGCGCACCAATGCGCCGCTGGCCAGCGACCCGGCCGTGCTGGGCGGCGCGCCCTTCATGCCGCCGGCCAACTGCGACGGCTCGCCCGGCAACCCCTGCTATGCCACGGGCCGGACGGCGCACATCAACCTCTCGGGCATCTATGTGCTCAACAAGTCCAGCCTGTGGGACGGCGGCGCGCTGGTGGCGGAGCTGGCCTGGAACCGATTGCTGAGCGTGACCAAGAACCCCAGCGCCGTCGGCTTCGGCGGGCTGGACCCGAACACCACGCGCGACGCGGCGGCCTTCCGCATGATCTTCGAGCCGCAGTACTTCCAGGTGCTGCCGGGGCTGGACCTGTCCATCCCGCTGGGCCTGGGCTACAACTTCGGCGGCCGTTCCGCCGCCGTCATCAACTTCGCCGGCGGCGCCAGCAAGGCGGGCGACGTGAGCATAGGCATCAAGGGCAAGTACCAGAACGTCTGGAACTTCGCGCTGAACTACACGGCCTTCTTCGGCAAGGAAAACACCCTGACCGTGACGGACCCGAGCACCCCCACCCGCATGCTGTCTTTCGGCCAGACCCTGAAAGACCGCAACTACGTTTCCTTCACCGCTTCCCGCACCTTCTGAAAAACATTACCGAGACAACCATCATGATGCAGACCGCAAAACACTCCTTGCTCATGGCCGCCCTGCTGGCCTGCGCCATCTCCGCCCAGGCCGCCGTCACTGCGGAGGAAGCCGCCAAGCTCAAGTCCACCCTGACGCCCATGGGCGCCGAAAAAGCCGGCAACAAGGAAGGCACCATCCCGCCGTGGGAAGGGGGCCTGGCCAAGGCCACGCCGGGCTACAAGAACGGCGACGCGCGGCCCGACCTCTACCCCAACGAAAAACCCCTCCTGTCGATCAACGCCAAAAACATGGCGCAGCATGCCGACAAGCTGACCGACGGCGTGCAGGCGCTGATGAAGAAGTACCCCGACTTCCGCATCGACGTGTACCCCACGCACCGCACGGCGGCGGCGCCGCAGTGGGTGTACGACAACACCTTCAAGAACGCCACCCGCGCCAAGACCATCGAAGGCGGCTACGGCATGGAAGGCGCTTTCGGCGGCACGCCCTTCCCCATTCCCAAGGACGGCTATGAAGCCATGTGGAACCAGCGCACCGCCTGGCGCGGCGGCAACTTCGCCATGCCCATGCGCGTGTGGGTGGTGACCTCCGACGGCAAGCGCACCATGGCCTCCGGCGGCACGCAGACCATACGCCAGGCCTTCTACGACAAGGACGGCAGCGCCGAGAAGTTCGACGGCTACTACCAGTACGGCAAGCTGGTGGTCAATGCGCCGGGCTCCAAGGCCGGCGAGGCCATCCTGGCGCTCGACGGTGTTTCGGAAGCCGCGCCGCGGGGCCTCTGGCAATACCTGGTGGGCCAGCGCCGCGTGCGCAAGGCGCCTTCGGTGGCCTACGACACGCCCGACTCGGTGACCTCGGGCATCGGCCTCTTTGACGAAGCCTTCACGCTGTTCGGCCCCATCGACAAGCATGAACTCAAGCTAGTGGGCAAGAAGGAAATCTACATCCCCTACAACAACAACCGCGCCGCTTCGGCAAAGATCGAAGACCTGGTGACGCCCAACACGCTGAACCCGGCACAGGTGCGCTGGGAGCTGCACCGCGTGTGGGAAGTGGAGGCCACGCTGGCGGCCGGCAAGCGGCACGTGGTGCCCAAGCGCAAGTACTACATCGATGAAGACTCCTGGCAGATCGCGCTGTTCGACGGCTGGGACGCCAAGGGCCAGCTCTGGCGCACCAACTACGCGCTGATGCTGACGGCGCCTGACGTGCCGGCCGTGACCAACATCGTGCTGTGGGGCGGCTATGACATGCAGACTGGCGCCTACTACCTGAACATGGCCTCCAACGAACTGCCCAAGCAGTACGAAGTGCAGCCGCCGATCCCGCGCTCCTTCTTCAGCGCCGAGTCCCTCGCCAGCGAAGGCGCACGCTGATGGCCCAACTCCTGGCCGGAATCACACGGCGGCAGGCCGCCCTGGCGGGGCTGCTGGCCGGCGCCGCCGTGCTGCGCCCCGCATGGGCCGCCGGCCTGCCGGCCGTGCTGACGCAAGCCGCGCTGCCCACACCCAAGGCATTGGGCGCGGCCACGCTGGCCGTGGCGCGGGCCGGCAATCGGCTGGTGGCCGTCGGCGAACGCGGCACGGTGCTGCTGTCCGACGACCACGGCGCAAGCTGGCGGCAGGCACAGGTGCCGGTGCAGGCCAGCCTCACGGCCGTGTGTTTTGCCGATGAGCGCACGGGCTGGGCCGCGGGTCATCTGGGCGTGATTTTGCGCAGTGATGATGCTGGCGCCACCTGGCACAAGCAACTCGACGGCGTGCAGGCGGCGGAACTGGTGAAGCAGGCCGCGCAAGGTTCGGGCGACGCCGCCATGGCGCAGGCGCAGCGCCTGGTGGAAGAAGGCGCGGACAAACCGTTCTTTGACCTGGAGTTCATCGACGCCCAGCGCGGCTTTGCCGTCGGCGCCTACAACCTGATGTTCGCCACCACGGACGGCGGCAAGCACTGGGCGGCGCTGGGGCCGCGACTGCCCAATCCGAAAAGCCTGCACCTGTACGGCGTGCGCGCACGCGGCCGCACGCTGGTGGTCGCCGGCGAGCAAGGCCTGCTGCTGCGCTCCACCGACGGCTGCGCGAGTTTCAGCGCACTGGCCTCGCCCTACAAGGGCAGCTTCTTCGGCCTGCTGCAGACACGCGGCGGCGCGCTGGTGGCCTATGGCCTGCGCGGCACGGCGTACCGCTCAACGGATGAAGGGCTGCACTGGGACAAGCTGGACACCGGCCTGCCCATGGCGGTCGGCGCCGGCATGGCCTTGCCGGACGGCGGCTTTGTGCTGCTGGGCCAGGCCGGCGACGCGCTGGTGGGCGCAGCAGACAGCCTCGCCCTGAAGCGCATCCCGGTGCGCGAGCCCGTACCGGTTTCCGGCGTTGCGCTGGCGGCCGATGGCGCCCTGGTGCTCGCGAGCCTGCGCGGCATGCGGCGCCTGGAACTGCCCGCCAACTGAAAAAGACAGTCACCCCAAAGTCATGCACGCTGATTCCTCCTCCGCTTCTCCTGATCTCCAGCCCGTTGTTGCGCGGCTGGAGGATTTCGACACGCGCTCGGGCACGCTGCTCGAGCGCGTCTTTTTCAACCACAGGCCCTGGGTCATGGCCGTCTGCGTGCTGCTCACCTTGCTGCTGGGCTGGCAGGCCACCAAGCTGCGCTTGAACGCGAGCTTTGAGAAAACCATTCCCACCGGCCACCCCTACATCGTCAACTACCTGGCGCACAAGGCCGACCTGGGTGGCCAGGCCAATGCGTTGCGCCTGGTGGTGGAAGCCAAGCAGGGCACGATCTTCGACAAGGCCTACCTCGACGCGCTGCAGAAGATCAATGACGAGATCTTTTTGCTGCCCGGTGTGGACCGCCCTTTCATGAAGTCGCTGTGGACGTCCAACACCCGCTGGGTGGCGGTGACCGAGGAAGGCCTGGACGGCGGGCCGGTGATTCCCGACGCCTACGACGGCTCCCCCGCCAGCCTGGCCGAGTTGCGCGCCAACGTGGAGCGCTCGGGCGAGATCGGCCAGCTGGTGGCGGGCGACTTCAAGTCCAGCATCGTGTTCGTGCCGCTGCTGGACCGCAACCCCGAGACCGGCCAGGCGCTGGACTACGGCGAGCTCTCGCGCCAGATCGAAACCCTGCGCACCAAACACGGCAGCGACACGCTGCAGATCCGCGTGACCGGTTTTGCCAAGGTGGTGGGCGATTTGATTGAAGGCCTGCACCAGGTGCTGCTGTTCTTCCTGCTGGCACTGGCGATCACCACGGTGGTGCTGTACGGCTACACACGCTGCAAGCGCAGCACGGCACTGGTGGTGGCCTGCTCGCTGGTGGCGGTGGTCTGGCAGTTCGGCCTGCTGGCGCTGCTGGGCTATGAACTCGACCCGTATTCGGTGCTGGTGCCCTTTCTGGTGTTCGCCATCGGCATGAGCCACGGCGCGCAGAAGATGAACGGCATCATGCAAGACATAGGCCGCGGCACGCACCGTGTGGTGGCCGCGCGCTACACCTTCCGCCGCCTCTTCGTCGCGGGCCTGACGGCCCTGCTCTGCGACGCCGTGGGCTTCGCGGTGCTGGTCATCATCCAGATCAAGGTCATCCAGGACCTGGCGCTGATCGCCAGCATAGGCGTGGCGGTGCTGATCTTCACCAACCTGGTGTTGCTGCCCGTGCTGCTGTCCTATGTGGGCGTGGCGCCCGCCGCGGCGGCGCGCAGCCTGCGGCAGGAGAGCGAGCAGGAAGGACAGGCCGGAAAGCGTGCATGGCTGTGGGCCCTGCTCGACCATTTCACGCAGAAGCGCTGGGCCACGGCGGCGGTGATTGTTGCGGCGGTGATGGCCGCGGGTGGCTATGCGGTGAGCCTGCACCTGAAGGTCGGTGACCTGGACCCCGGCGCCTCCGAGCTGCGGCCGGGCTCGCGCTACAACCAGGACAACGCCTACCAGATCGCCCACTACGCGGCCAGCGCCGACATCCTGACCGTGATGGTGACCACGCCCGCGGACAAATGCACGGCCTACAGCACGCTGGCCAAGGTGGATGCGCTGGCCTGGCGGCTGGAGCAACTGCCCGGCGTGGAATCCACCAACTCCATGGCCGCGCTGTCCAAGCTGGCCATGGTGGGCTACAACGAGGGCAACTTCAAATGGTTTGAGCTGCTGCCCAACGAAGGCGCTTTGGGCGGCGTGCAGACGCGCGCGCCGCGCGAGCTGTTCAACCAGAGCTGCTCTTTCCTGGCCTTGTATGTTTACCTCAAGGACCACAAGGCCGAGACGCTGGCAGGTGTGGTGGCCGACGTGGAGCGCTTCGCGGCCGTCAACGACACGCCCGAAGTCAGCTTCAAGCTCGCGGCGGGCAGCGCGGGCATTGCCGCGGCCACCAACATCGTGGTGGGCAAGGCCATGCGCGAGATGCTGCTGTGGGTGTACGCCGCGGTGGTGCTGCTGTGCTGGATCACCTTTCGATCCTGGCGCGCGGTGGTGGTGGCGGTGCTGCCGCTGGTGCTGACCTCCATCCTGTGCGAAGCGCTGATGGTGGGCCTGGGCATGGGCGTGAAGGTCGCCACGCTGCCGGTCATCGCGCTGGGTGTGGGCATAGGCGTGGATTACGCGCTGTATGTACTCAGCATCACGCTGGCCCGCATGCGTGAAGGCGCCAGCCTTTCCGAGGCCTATCACCAGGCGCTGCAGTTCACCGGCCGCGTCGTGCTGCTGACCGGCATCACGCTGGCGCTGGCCGTGGGCACCTGGGCGTTTTCGCCGATCAAGTTCCAGGCCGACATGGGCATCCTGCTGGCCTTTATGTTTGTGTGGAACATGGTGGGGGCGCTGGTGCTGCTGCCCGCGCTGGCGTATTTCCTGTTGCGCCCGGCCATGCCGGTCGCGCTGTCCACGCCGGCCGGCAGGCGCGCACTGGCATGAACGGATCCATGACCGTGCGCGGCGTTCTTGCCGCAGCGATGTTCTGCTGTGCGGTAGCAAGCCATGCCGCGCCAGAGCCCATCGTCATCGGGCAATCACTGCCGCTGACCGGCGCGGGCTTTCCGGTCGCCAACCGCGTGCTGGCCGGCGCCCGCGCGCATGTGGAACGCGTCAATGCATCGGGCGGCATTCACGGCCGGGCCGTGGAACTGGTGACGCTGGACGACGGCGGCGATCCCGCGCGCGTGGCGGCCAACCTGCGCACCCTGGTGCGCCAGCGCAATGCAGTACTCATCGCCAACTGCCTCGGTGAGCGGGCCTGCCTGGAGGCGGCCCAGGCCGCGCGCGAGCTTCGTGTGCCGCTGGTGGGGCCGATGTCGGGCGCCGCAGCCCTGCGCGCACCCGAGGTGCGCCATGTCTTCAGCCTGCGGCCCGACGACGCGCGTGAAGCCGAGGCGCTGGCGCGGCAGCTGGGCTCCATCGGCGTTTCCAAGGTGGCGGTGCTGGCCGACGACTCGGAGCCGGCGCGCACCGCGGCGCTGGTGGCCGCTTTGCAGCGCAGCGGCCAGCAGGTCAGCCGCGTCACGGCCGATGCGCGCCTGGAGTCGATTGAGAAGGCATTCCAGGACGCCGCCAAGGCCGCGCCGCAAGCCCTGGTCCTGAACCTGGGCAACGAGGTGCTCGATGCGCTGGGCCGGTTGCCGGCCTCCGCCTATGACAGCGTGCCCTCCACCGTCGCCACCCTGTCGACGTCGGGGCTCACGCAGCTGACACGCTTGTTTCGCAACCGGCTGGTGGGCTACACCAGCGTGGTGCCGAATCCTGAAGTCGCGCGCCTGCCCATCGTGCGCGAACTCGAGCGTGACGCCGACGCCTTCATAGGCCCCGAGGCCCTGACCTTTGAAGGCCTCGAGTCCTACCTCAACCTGCGTGTCTGCACCGAGGCCCTGCGCCGCGCCGGCCCGCGCGCCGATGGGCAACGCCTCGGCGAAGCGATTGAAAGCCTGGGTGCGCTGGACCTGGGCGGCTTCAAGCTGTCGTTCAGCCGCGAGCGCCACCATGCATCGGACCACGTCGAGATTGGCATGCGTGCGCGCGACGGAAGACTCTTGCGATGAACAGACCCTCTCCCCACAAGGACCCACACATGAATGCTGCCGTGAACACCGTGCTGGAAACAGCCCCCATGGACCCAGGCCTGGCCGGCTTCCTGGCCCAGGCCGCTGCGCAGGGCAATCCGCCCATGGAAAGCCTGCCACCCGCCATCGGTCGGCAGGTGTACCGCCAGCTGGCCGACGCATTGGGCCTGCCGCCCCCGGGCATCGGTAAGGTGAGCGATACCAGCATCCCCGGGCCGGGCGGGCCGCTGCCCCTGCGCATCTACAGCCCCGACACCACCGGCCCATGGCCCGTGCTGCTGTATGTGCACGGCGGCGGGTTTGTGATCGGCGACCTGGAGACGCATGACAAGGTGTGCCGCACACTGTGCTACCACGCGGGCATGCTGGTGGTGGCGGTGGATTACCGGCTGGCGCCCGAGCATCCATTCCCCGCCGCGCCCGACGATGCCGAGGCGGCGCTGCGCTGGGTGCTCGCGAATGCCACCGCGCTGGGCGGCGACGCCGGCCGCGTCGCGGTGGCGGGCGACAGCGCCGGTGCGCAGCTCGCTCTCGTGGCAGCACGCCGCGTGAAGGCCGACGCGGTCCGTGCCCTGGGCTTGATCTACCCGGTGGCGCAGCACCCCAGCCGGCCCAGCGCGTCCTACCAGGAGAACGAGGGCAAGTTCCTCAGCATGGGCGTGATGCAATGGTTCATGGCCAGCTACCTGGGCGGGAGTGCCGATGCACAGAAGCATCCCGACTATGCCTTGCTCGATGCAGGCAGCCTGGCCGGGCTTCCCGCCACCTGGGTGGCCACCATGGGCCACGACCCGCTGCGCGATGAAGGCCACGTGCTCGCACAACGCATGGCTGCGGCGGGCGTGGGCGTGGCGCACCGGCACTATCCCGAGGCGATCCATGCCTGCATCCACTTCACGGCGGTGTCCCCGGTCGGTTCGCGGGTCATGACCGACCTGGCGCAGTGGCTGCGCGCGCGGGTGTGAGCTAGCGCCTCAACCCTGCGCGTCGGCCGCGCCGGCGCGCTTCTGCGCAAAGGCCACATACCAGTCCAGGCAGCCGGGGTTGGCCATCGCATCGCGGTTCACCACCTTCTCCAGCGGCTGGCCCAGCAGCAGCTTCTTGATCGGCAGCTCCTGCTTCTTGCCCGAGAGCGTGCGCGGGATTTCGGGCACAGCAAATATCTCGTTGGGTACAAAGCGCGGCGACAGCGCGGTCTTGATGGCGTGCTTGAGTTTGGCCTTCATGGCTTCGTCCAGCGCATGGCCGGGGCGCAGCACGACGAAGAGCGGCATATAGCTTTCGCGGCCCAGGTATTCGAGGTCGACCACCATGGAGTCCAGCACCTCGGGCAATGCCTCGATGGCGCTGTAGAGTTCGCTGGTGCCCATGCGCAGGCCGTGGCGGTTGATCGTGGCGTCGCTGCGGCCGTAGATGATGCAGCCGCCCGAGCGCGTGACCTTGAGCCAGTCGCCGTGCCGCCACACGCCGGGGTAGGTGTCGAAGTAGCTGGCGAGATAGCGCTGATTGTCCTTGTCGCCGACGAAGTAGAGCGGCATGGAAGGCAGCGGCTGCGTGCAGACCAGCTCGCCGACCTCATCAATCACGGGCTCGCCCTTGTCGTTCCAGGCTTCGACGGCGCAGCCCAGGATGCGGCATTGCATCTCGCCGGGGACCACAGGCAGTTCGCGGTTGCCGCCTATGAAGGCGCCGGCAAAGTCGGTACCGCCTGAGATGTTGCACCACCAGATGTTGGGGTTCCCGATTTTTGTGAACTGCGCGCTGCCCCATCGCTGCGTGTCTTCGCTGAGCGGTGATCCAGTGGTTCCCAATGTCCTCAGTCTGCTCAGGTCCCCACACTGCGTAATGTCAATGCCGGCCTTCATGCAGTTGGCAAAGAACGCGGCACCGGCGCCGAAGAAGGTCGCGCCCGTGTTCGCGACAAAGCGCCACAGCGTGGTCCAGTCGGGCTGCTCCTTGTTGGAGCCGGCCGGGTTGCCGTCGTAGATGCAGCAGGTCGTGCCATTGAGCAGGCTGGCGGCCTGCACATTCCACATGATCCATCCGGTGGAGCTGTACCAGTGGAAGCGCTCCGGGTTCGCCGGGTCGGCATAACTGGCCGCGAGGTCGTTGTGCAGGCGCAGCAGTGCCAGGCCCACCAGCGCCACGCCGCCGTGGCCGTGGACGATGGGCTTGGGCAGGCCGGTGGTGCCGCTGGAATAGACGATCCAGAGCGGATGGTCGAAGGGCAGCCAGAGCGGCTCGAAGGCCGCTGTCTGTTCATCGTTGCGCGCAATCGCATCGGAGAGCCGCGCATAACCTGCCGGCAGATCCGAAGCCGGAAGAATCTCGTGGATGAGCACATGGGTGACGCTGGGCAGGGCCGCAACCAGCTCCGCCACCGCGGCGTCCCGCGCCATATCGCGCCCACCATAGTGCACGCCGTTGCAGGCGATCAACACCTTGGGCTCGATCTGGCGAAAGCGGTCCAGCACGGCGGGCGTGCCCATGTCGGGCGCGCAGACGCTCCAGACGGCGCCTATGCTGACCGTCGCAAGAAAGGCGACCATGGTCTCGGGCGTGTTGGGCAGGTAGGCGGCCACGCGGTCACCGGGCTGCACGCCCTGCGCTTTCAGGTGCAGGGCCAGCGAGGCCGACTGCCGGTGCATCTCGGCCCAGCCCAGTTCGCGCGCCGCTTCGCCCTGGGCGAGGCTGGCTTCGCCATGGCTGAGGATGGCGGGCACCCCGGCCGCTTCGGCCTTGCCCGCATGGCGAAACACCTGCTGCGCATAATTGCCTTGCGCGCCGGGAAACCACTGCGCGCCTGGCATGCTGCGCCGGCCCAGCACGGCCGTGTGCGGCGTGGGCGACTGAATCTCGAAGTAATCCCAGATGCTTTGCCAGAAGGCATCGATGTCGCCGACCGACCAGCGCCACAGCGCTTCATAGTTGTCGAATGACAGGCCGCGTGTGGCCTGCAGCCAGTTCTGGTAGTGGCGTATCTGGAACATGGATGCAACCATAAACCAAGTCGGGCACGCACGGCCAGCGACAAAGCTGCCGTGGCGTATATTGCCCGAAGGGCGCGCAGCGCCGTCGAACACCTGAAAGTATTGATTGACCGACGACGTCTGGACGATTCATTGCGACGGCAGCGCCGTGCCCAATCCGGGCCGCATGGGCCTGGGCGCGGTGCTCGTGTCGCCGGACGACACGCGCCACTCGATGTCCGCCCCGGCGGACGGCCGGGGCTGCAACAATGAGGCGGAACTGCGCGCGCTGATGGCGGCGTTGCAGGAAGCCAGGCGACGGGGCGCCGCCTCGCTGCTCATTCATTGCGACAACAGCGTGGTGGTCCAACACCTGACCGGCACCGCTGCCGAGCCCTTTGTACGCCTGACCCCGCTCTTTGAAGAGGTGCGCACCATACTGCGCTCTTTTGCATCGGCACGGCTGGTGTGGATCCCGCGCCACCGCAACCGCGAGGCCGATGCGCTCGCACGCGCGGCCGTGGGCCTGCCGCCCAAGAGCCCGGCGCCGGCTGGCAAGCGCCGGCCTTAGTCTCGTGCGAGCCGCTCCGCGTAAGAAAAAGCTGGGCGGGCGTCCGCCACCAGGGCGTCCTTGCGTGCGGCGTCTCCAACGACGGGGCCCGCCGCCTCGCGCAGCATGGCCTCCCAGCGCCCCGCGACGAGCCGGGCGGTCTGGTTCAGCCACTCCTCCGCATCTTCACGCCGCAGCCCAAAGTACACCGAGGCGTCCAGCAGCCGCGCGGCGCTGGCCACCGCGCTCCCGTCGGCGCCGGTGGCCATGAGCAACATGGGCGCCTCTTCTTTGGCGGCCTGGGTCAGGGCGGGCGTGATGTCAAAGGCCGGCGCCAGCGCCCACCCCTTCCCGTCATGGAGCAGCCCATGGTTAAGGGGATGATCATCCACGTTGCCCACCAGGGCATTGAACACCATGCGGCGCCATAGCAATTCAAGCTGCGGCTGCAGTTCCTCCCGGCCGCGCATCCAGACGCGAAGCCGGTCGGCTAGATTGAGGTAGGAGCGCGCCGGATCACCCCGCGTGGCGAAGGGCTGGAGCTGCAACACGGTATGCGCGCTGGCGTAGAACCGCCGTTGCGGCCGCACGGGGTCACCGGCCCGGTCAAAGCGTTCGACCAGCAGCACCTGGTGTTCTCCAAACGTACGCAGCTGCACGCGGGCGGGCTCAATCCCGGCTTCTTCCGCCAGCCGCATCGTCACGAACTCACGTGCCGGCAGGGCCGGCCGATCACCGCGGGCCTGCATCTTGGCCAGCCACAGCTTGCCCTCGTGCACGAGGGTGGCCTTGGGCCGCTCGCCGCCCGCGCTGGTATCCAGGTCACCCTCCAGGCGCCGCAGGGCGCGGCTGGGTGCTTCAAGCTGGTCGAGTTCTTTCAGCAGGGCCTCAAGACTGTCCAGGCTTTGGGGCCTCCAGCTGAGCTTGGGTTCAAGATCCTGGCAAACCTCGATGGCGCCCACGCCATCCGGAACGCCGCGCTGCAACAGTTCGAGCGCGCTGAGTTCCCTGCCGGCCTGTGCGTTGAGCCGGTCGGCGCCGTAGCCGGCCGGCCTGGCGTCCCGCACAACACCGGGCAAGCCATCGGCGCCGCGAAGTGCAATGCCCCGGACGCGGCGCGTCAGGCGCAGTTCAACGGGGTCCAGGGAAACGGATTGCTCAAGGCCCAGATAGGCCTCCACATACCTGAAACGGCCGCCCTCCGGCATGACCGTGAGCTCGCCCGCCAGCACCGGCTCGGCCTGGCCAGGCAACCAGACCCAGACTGGCGCGGCGCTCATGCGGAACGCCCCATGCGCTTCAAGGCGTAGGTGACCATCTCGGGATCACGCTTCGGATCCAGCAGCTGCTCGGCCTCCTCCAGCAATTGAAGGCCGCGCATGACTTTCAGGAAATTGCCCATGGAAACACCATCCATGCCGGCCTCAATCGCGCGCACGGTGCTGGTGCCCACGTCGGATTGGTGGGCAAGGTCTTCCTGCGTCAACTGGCGCGCCTTGCGCGCCGTGGCCAGGCGCTTGCCCAGGCGCTCCAGGGCCGCCTGGATCAGCACTGGCGTAGGCTTGGCCGGCTGGTTGTGGGGGGGCTTTGGCATAGGAGCGACCTTATTTCATATTCGTTGTAATTGCAACGATTTTCTCTATTTATTCGTTGCTTTGAAGCGAATTGCTCTGGGCCCCTCCCCACTACTCTCCTGTCGGTCTGCCGGGGAAATCAGCCAGGAAGTGGATCCGCTTGCACTTTCGCACAATCGTGCTAATATTCGCACCATGGACGCCAAAACCCAGAAAAGCGAAATGACCCGTGCCGCCATCATTGGCGCGGGCATTGACCTGGCCGCCGCGGAAGGCCTGGAGGCCATCACGCTGCAGGCCGTGGCTGACCGCATCGGGATTTCCAAGAGCGGCGTGTTCTCGCGCATAGGCTCGCGCGAGGCCTTGCAAAAAGCCGTGATCGAGGAGTTCGGCCGGCGCTTCATTGCCGACGTGTTCGTGCCCGCCATGCAGCAGCCCAAGGGCCTGCCGCGCCTGGACACGATTGTGCAGCGCTGGATCGTACGCATGCGCGACGTGGAAATCCAGTCGGGCTGCATCTACACCGCGGGCGCTTTCGAGCTGGACGACCGCGAAGGCGAGCTGCGCGACACCCTGTTCGGTGAAATCACCCGCTGGCGTGCAGCCTTGCGGCGCACGGTGATGCAGGCCGTGGACGCCGGCCACCTGCGAGCCGACACCGACCCTGAACAACTGGTGTCCGAGATTTACGCCCTCTCCGTGGGCTTGTTGCACGATGCCCGTTTCCTGCGCGACAACCGCGCGGCCGAGCGGGCCCAGGCATCCTGGAAGCGCCTGCTGCGAAGCTACCAGACCGAGACGGCCAACCCACAATAAGAGAAGAGACTAGAAAGCGCGGAAAAAGGCGAACGCGCCATTTCCGCATGTGTCCGTAAATTCTAATTTCGCACGATTGTGCGGAGAAATGAGGAAACCATGTTGATCCTGATCATTGCCCTGGGCGTATTTTTTGGCGCTCGCGCCGTCACCGCAGCCCTGGCTTCGCTGCGCGGCCTGCCGCGCAGCAACGAAGACTGGGTCTGGTACTGAGCACCGCCGCGAAGAAAAGAGAAAGAGCCGACGCCATGACACGCACCTCCCTGCAGGCCACCACGGCCTTTTACAACGCCATCCCGCTGACTCGCATCTTCCGCTGGGGCCTGGGCGCTTCGCAGCAACTGTGGCCGGCGCTGGCCGTGCGCGCGGCCTACCGGCTGTTCGGCACGCCGCTGCCGCCCAAATGGATCAGCCGCCGCCGCGGCTGGAGCCCCGACTGGCACATCGAGCAATGGCCGTT